>Ga0265594_1000246_pt1 | contig 44107 bp, 39 predicted proteins | sample saktaG_11_FD_190147 | JGI IMG/M metagenome (GOLD analysis project Ga0265594, IMG submission 190147) | Saline water microbial communities from Sakinaw Lake, British Columbia, Canada - sak_2011_5_24_80m | ecosystem: Environmental > Aquatic > Non-marine Saline and Alkaline > Saline ... | reverse complement strand
TTATGGCAGTTGTAAAGGAGAAAGTTTGCAGAGGGGAAAGTCAGAGAAGTATCGCGCTTTCAGGCAAGCTTAAAAAAGATGGGGTTGAAGGCGTCAATTCTGCCGCGTCAGCGGCTTACTTGAACCAGCGGCTCCACATGGACCGCCAGGGCCTGCGGCCCTTCCGGCCAGTGAGCCACAATGTTGGGCATATAAAGGAGGGGTGATATGAAAATAAGTAAATGGCTTGCAACGCTTTCTTTTGTATTTTTAATTTTGTTAAGCTCGACTGCCAACTCGCAGATGAACGAGAAGGCACAGTTGCGTGATTCTTTTTTTGGAGATTTCACAAAAGCTAAAGTCGAAAAGAAAATGGGAAAATCTACGTTGCAAGTCTGGGAACCGCACATTCAATATAGCAAGACATTACCTCCTCTAATGAGTGCGATAATGTTAGATGGCGTTGGTGAACTACAAGTTGAATATGATGAAATATGGAGAGCCGATTACGATAGCCTGTTCTCCTCGGCGGAGAAAAAGAAATGGAAAGGCCAATTTGACAAAAACACTCTTTACTGGAAAAATAACAAAATACAAGCTTATACGCTCGAAAAGTTTTATTTAGGCGACCCTTCGACAGGTAAGAAACTTGCCGCGCCGTCGCACAAAGTGGTAAATATTTACAATAGAGCATATATCCTGAATAAATTATCTGCACAATAAAAGCAGATAAATCTTTTTCTAACTACGACAATTGGGGGGTAGCCATTAACAGAGGGCAGCAAAACCAGCATAGAAAAAATAGGAAAAATAGGGACAGCGCCCATTTTTTGGTAGTGTCGTTCAGATCTGCTCATGGCTCATCTTATTTATTCCCATAAATTACATACAGGAAATCAATATCATAACTCCATAATCAATTTCCAAAGTGTAGAGATCTGATATCTCTCAACAGAGACAAGCTATATGAAAATTACGGACGTTGAGTAGAAACAGACCGTATCGTACAAGAAACAAATAAACTGGCCTCATCAATGAGGCCTTTTTTGTCGGAAGATTCTCACAGCAACAGACAGATGGACAGACGGAAAATAAAAGCCTTGCAACGTCTCAATACCTTTGTTAGATGACACTCATCGCACTTATACGGATGAGCTGATTTTTATGAAAAACGTTTTTACCGTCACCGAGCTGACGACGAGTATAAAAGTCCTTCTGGAGTCGAGTTTCGATGCGGTCTGGGTCGAGGGTGAAATTTCCAACCTGCGCCGGCCCGGCTCCGGTCATCTATACTTAACGCTCAAGGACGAGAACAGCCAGATACGGGCGGTCATCTTCCGCCAGTCCTCCAGGATGGTTCCGTTCGATATCGAAGACGGTATGAACGTCATCTGCAGGGCACGGCTCAGCGTCTATCAGCCGAGAGGGGAATACCAGCTGATCGTTGACACGATCGAACCGAAAGGCATCGGCGCCCTCCAGTTAGCCTTCGAACAGCTAAAGGCTCGCCTGGAGAAGGAGGGTCTCTTTGATCCGTCCCACAAGAAACCGATTCCATTCATTCCCCGCAGGATCGGGGTCGTCACATCACCGACGGGCGCCGCTATCAGGGACATTCTCAACGTCACAAAAAGGAGGTTTTCCTCTGTCGACATACTGATTGCCCCGGTAAGGGTACAGGGAACGGAAGCTCCCCCTGAAATAATCGAGGCCCTGTCCGATCTGAATGCAATCCTCGATATTGACGTCATAATACTTGCCAGGGGCGGCGGATCTCTCGAAGACCTTGCCCCGTTCAACGATGAAGGGGTCGCAAGGGCTATCTTCGGCTCGATTATCCCCGTGATTTCGGCCGTCGGTCATGAGATTGACTTTACCATCGCGGATTTTGTCGCCGATCTCAGGGCACCGACACCTTCCGCGGCTGCCGAGCTGGTTGTACCGATGAGACGTAAACTGATCGAATCGCTTGAGAACCTCCGGGCGAGGATGATCGGAAACAACCGCAGGGCAAATAACACGTTGAGAGAAAAGACCGTTCTCCTCAGGGAACGGCTCCGAGACCCCCGGAGGAAAATTGCCGATATGCGTATAGGCATTGATGATATAACTGCCCGGTTAACAACCGCAACTGTCCGTGAACTGGACGGGCGGAAAAGCATCGCGCGCAATCTGGGGGAAAATCTCACATACATGAGTCCGATGACGTATGTACGGGACAAAAAAATCATACTTGAAAATCTGGGGAAAAGCATGACGGCCGGGCTTTGTTACTACATGGATACCTTGAAAAACAGGGTTGAAGGCAACCTGTCGATGCTCGATATGCTGAGCCCTCTCTCAGTTCTGAAGAGGGGCTACAGTATTGCCAAAAAACTCCCTGAGGGTAGCATTATTAAAAAATTAGATTCGGTAACTGTCGGAGACGATGTTTCCGTAAAGGTCTCATCGGGAAGCTTTAACGCTAAGGTTACAGAAGTTTTACCGGAGTGATGGAAAATGGCAAAAGAAAAATTTGAAGAGGCATTGAAAAAGTTAGAAGACACTGTAAGGGAGATGGAAAGCGGGGACCTGACTCTGGAGGAATCCCTGAAATCGTTTGAAGAAGGGATCAGGCTCTCACGTTTCTGCGCCAAAAAGCTCGATGAAGCGGAAAGGCGTATCGAAGTCCTTCTCAAGAATGAAGAGGGGGCGGATATTCAGCCCTTCAAGGGGGAGGATAAAGGTGCCTCCTGAAGAGACAATATCCCTGGATGACTATCTGAAGGCGAGAAAAAAGATCGTCGATGAAGCCCTTGACAGGTACCTTCCCGGAGAGGATACTTTTCCGCCCGCTATTTTTAAATCCGTAAGGTACAGCGTATTTGCCGGAGGAAAAAGGATACGGCCGATCTTATGCATGGCCTCCGCGGAAGTCGTTGGTGGAAATATTGAAACAGTGCTCCCTGTGGCCTGTGCGTTGGAGCTGATTCATACCTACTCGCTTATTCACGATGATCTCCCCGTTATGGATGACGACGATTACAGGAGGGGAAAGCTCACTAACCACAAGGTATTCGGCGAAGATATCGCAATTCTGGCCGGTGACGCCCTCCTCACGGAGGCGTTCCGTCTGATGTCAAAAAGAGAGTTTTCCGATGAAATCCCTCCTGACAGACTCCTTGCCGTAATCGGCGATATCTCTGAAGCGGCGGGATTCTTCGGAATGGTCGGAGGACAGGTCGTTGACGTTCAATCGGAGGGAAAAGAGGTCGGCGAAGAAACCCTCGATTACATACACACCCATAAGACGGCGGCGATGATTGTAACCTCCATCAGGGCGGGCGCCGTCTTATCCGGCGCCGGCGAGAAAGAGATCGGCGCCCTTTCGGATTACGGCAGGAACATCGGCCTTGCCTTTCAGATAGCAGACGATATTCTTGACGTTGAAGGAGAACAGGAAATACTCGGCAAGGACATAGGAAGCGACCTGTCGCGCGGCAAGGTTACGTTTCCTGCCCTTTTCGGTCTTGAAGCATCGAGAAAAAAGGCACGTGATCTTGTGGATAACGCCCTCGCGGATATCGCGCAATTCGACAGCAGGGCGGAACCCCTGAGAATGATCGCGACATATATTATTGAAAGAAGCTCATAAAACAAAAGAGTCTGAAGCATGAAACTTTAAAACCTGGGGATTAACAGAGTGAACAGTAAAGAGAGCATATTAGAGAAAATTAATTTTCCTGAAGATATCAAAAAGCTTGAACTTGCGGAATTAAACGTCCTGGCAGGGGAAATCAGAGAAAAAATTATCGAAACGGTTTCCAAAAGCGGCGGGCACTTAGCCTCGTCTCTCGGTGTCGTGGAACTGACGCTTGCGATCCACTATGTCTTTGATACCCCTAAGGATAAGCTTATATGGGATGTCGGGCACCAGTCCTATGCCCATAAGATAATTACCGGCAGGAAAGACCGCTTTCACACCCTCCGTCAAAAAGGGGGGTTGAGCGGTTTTCCCAGAAGGGAAGAAAGCGACTATGACGTCTTCAATGTCGGTCACAGCAGTACATCTATATCCGCGGCCGCCGGTATCGCCGGGGGCAGATGTCTTAAAAATGAGAACTTCAAGGTGATTGCCGTAATCGGCGATGGTTCAATGACTGCCGGGATGGCCTTTGAGGGATTGAACTGGACAGGAGGCAGCGATAAGGATCTTTTAATTATACTCAATGACAACGAAATGTCCATTTCTCCGAATGTGGGCGCCATGTCGTCTTATTTGAACCGTGTCATGACCGGACAGCGCATCACGAAACTGAGAACAGATATCAAGGGCTTTCTGAAGACGATACCCGGTATCGGGGATAAGATGCTGAAGTTCACAAAACAGGCAGAAGAATCGCTCAAGGCATTCTTCGTCCCCGGTGTCATCTTCGAGGAACTCGGCTTCCAGTACGTAGGCCCCCTTGAAGGGCACAACCTTGATCACCTGATAAAAAATCTGGAAAACGTAAAGAAGCTCAACAGGCCTGTTCTTGTTCACGTTATCACTAAAAAAGGTAAGGGATACAAGTTCGCGGAAGAGGACCCGGCGAGATTTCACGGTATCGGTCCTTTCGACATAACTACCGGAAAAACCCTCGCGGACAGTAGTTCCGACCCGTCTTATACGGAAATCTTCGGAAAAACGATGGTAAAATTGGCCCGTGATGATTCAAGAATCGTGGCAATAACGGCTGCCATGACCCACGGGACGGGACTTGAGCAATTTTCAGAGGAGATGCCTGACAGGTTTTATGACGTCGGTATAGCGGAACAGCATGGAACTACATTTGCCGCCGGTCTCGCCACCGAGGGGTTTATACCGGTGGTAACGATCTATTCGACCTTCATGCAGAGGGCCTATGACCAGGTACTCCATGATATCTGTGCCCAGAAACTACCGGTGGTTCTTGCCCTCGATCGGGGGGGATTCGTCGGAAAAGACGGTCCCACACATCACGGGCTGTTCGATTATTCCTATCTCAGATCGATCCCCAATATTGTCGTTATGGCCCCAAAAGATGAAAATGAATTCCAGCACATGCTAAAGACCGCCGTCGAGTGCGGATGCCCTGTATCGGTAAGATATCCCAGGGGAAAGGGGGTCGGTGTTTCCATTGACGATACGCCGAGGTCTCTTGAGATCGGAAAGGGCGAGGTTATGCTTGAGGGAAGCGACATCGCAATCGTAGCTATAGGGTCTACCGTATGTTCTGCCGTTGCCGCCGCTAAAAATCTAAAAGGCGAAGGGATAAGTGCAATGGTCATCAATAGTCGTTTTGTAAAGCCCCTTGACGAAAAACTGTTGTGCAATGTCGCTCAATCTATAAAGAAGGTCATTACTGTAGAGGAAAATGTCTTGATGGGGGGCTTCGGAAGCGCTGTCCTTGAGCTCTTTGAAAGAGCGGAGATATATGGTGTTACCGTAAAAAGACTTGGAATCAAGGATGAGTTTGCGGAACACGCGACTCAGACAGAATTGAGAAGCATGTACGGTATTGACGAGGACGGTATCACGAACACTGTCCGTAAGATGATGGGTAAATGAACCCTAAGACCTCCAAGATCAGATTAGACAGACTTCTCGTTGAGAGAGAAATTTCCCCGACACGTGAAAGGGCCAAGGCGCTTATCCTGTCCGGTACCGTCATCGTCGGGGAAAACAGGATTGACAAAGCGAGCACCCTCGTTCCCATAAATGCCGCGATAAGAATAAAAGGGGAAGGTAACCCGTATGTCAGCAGGGGAGGCTTGAAACTCAAAGGAGCGCTAACCGAATTCGGCATTGATGTAGCAGGTTTTGCAGCCCTCGATATAGGAGCCTCAACAGGCGGTTTTACGGACTGCCTGCTTCAGAAAGGGGCGAGAAAGGTATATGCAGTTGATGTAGGGTACGGTCAGCTTGCCTGGAAGCTGAGAAACGATGAAAGGGTAGTTGTCTTCGAAAAGACAAATATACGCTATTTTTCCGGCGACGGGATAGACGACGAGATAGATATAGCAACCATAGATGCCTCCTTCATTTCCCTCAAGCTGGTTATTCCGGCCGCGATCAAACTTATAAAGAAAGACGCCATCATTCTTGCCCTCATCAAACCGCAATTTGAGGCAGGGAGGGGAGAGGTAGGAAAAAAGGGTGTGGTAAAAGACCCCGATATACATAAAAGAGTTGTCGATGAAATTGATGAGTTTTGCCAGGAATTGGGGCTCGACGTACTGGGAACATGTGAGTCTTCCCTTTTAGGCCCTGCCGGCAATAAAGAATTTTTTATATACGTCAAAGGGTAAAGCGAAAAGATGGGCGTAAACCTGGCCAAGACAGCGGGGTTTTGCATGGGAGTGAAGAGAGCGGTCGATATGGTTCTCGACGTTGCCCAGCGTAAAGATACCGGAAAGATCTATACCTACGGCCCCCTCATACATAATCCACAAACAGTTGAAATTCTTAAAAAGAGGGGAATACTTCCGGTAGATAATGTCGATGAAATCGAAGAAGGAACAATTATAATCAGGGCTCACGGGATATCGCCCCTCGAAAGAAAAAAGATTAAAGAAAAGAATGTAAAGATAGTTGATGTCACCTGCCCCAAGGTGGCACGCGTACAGGCGATAATCAAAAAACATGCATCCCTGGGTTATGCTGTTCTGATTGTGGGAGACAATGGACATCCCGAAGTTGACGGTCTGCTCGGGTACTCTGACGGAAAGGGGATCGTAATAGAAAACAGGGATGAGGTTGATACCCTCCCCGAGCTTGAGAAGATCTGCGTTGTCGCTCAGACAACTCAGAGCACGAAGGAATACGGGTATATAATTGACAGGGTTAGACAACGATTCCCACAGGTTAAGGTCTTTGATACCATATGTGATTCCACTGAAAAGAGACAGGCCGAGGTTGAGAAATTGTCCTCCGAAATGGATGCTATGCTTGTTGTGGGGGGAAAGAATAGCGCTAACACCAAGAGATTGGCCACTATGTCGGAACTGCAGGGGACTCCCACATTTCACATTGAAACGGCAGATGAACTGAAGAATATAAACATAGACAGGTACAATGAAATCGGCATCTCTGCCGGGGCATCGACACCAAACTGGACAATCGAAGAGGTCGTCGATTACATTACAAGTTTTCAGGAAGAGAAGAAAAAGGGGAAAGCAGGCAGGTTACTGAAATTCTGGACATTCGCCGTTATTACGGACAGCTATTCCGCCGTGGGCGCCGGATGTTTGTCTCTGGCGAGCATTCTCCTACAGGGATTACACGTCAATATTCTGAATATACTGACGGCATCCTTTTATGTCTATTCGATGCATGCGGTCAATAGATTCACCGACAGGAAACACATCGGCATAATAAGCTCATTCAGGGAAGATTCCTATCTGAAACACGATACGATGTACGCTACCATTGCAATTCTATCCCTGCTTGCCGCCCTGACCCTCTCCTTTGTTGTCGGTGTCGCCCCATTTTTACTTCTGCTTTCGATTTCCTCTTTCGGCGTCCTTTACAACGCTAAGATATTGCCGCGAAACTGGCGTTTCAGGAGATTGAGAGACCTGCCAGGCTCTAAAAATGTTTCTGTGGCCACGGCATGGGCAATCGTAGTAGCAGTGCTCCCACAGGTAGAAATAAGTATGAGTATAACCCTCTCAATGATACTGGCTTTTCTCTTCACCTTTGCCGTGGTCTTCGTTAGATCGGCCCTGTCCGACACGATCGACATTCAGAGTGACAGGCTTATCGGGAGGGAGACGATCCCTGTCGTAATAGGAGAGGAAAACACACAAAAGCTTTTAAAGGGTATCTCGGTCATTACAGCCGCAATCCTTATAATTGCAAGTCCCGCAGGATGGACTTCCTCTTTGAGTTTTGCCCTCCTGGCCTGTGTGTTTTATATGTGGATTTGTTTCAAACTTTGTGATAGAAGAGCGACGTTTTCGGGTGTTGTTCTGGAAGGTCTCCTGGAAACAAATTATATAATCGCCGGCTTGATGACTTTTCTGTGGCTCGTTTTCGTGTAAGCGTTCGTCTCTGAGCTGCCGGCTTTTCAGTAAAACGAAGGAGGGAAATAAATTTATGGTCAGAAAAACACTGATACGTTCTTTTTTGATCTTGTCTGTCATGATTCTCTTTGGTTGCGGCGGCATCCGTTATTCCCAGGTTGCTCCTAACGCAAAGGATTTCCATCCAAAAAAAATAGGTGTGCTTCCCGTTGACGTCGGACCCTTCGAAGAAGCAAGGGGTGTTATTGATCAGATTATTGCCGGTGCCCTGGTTAATACGGGATGGTTTTCCGACGTTGTGACATCTGAAGCGATTAATAACCGGATGCAATCAGATGATGAGCTGCGGAAAACTGTTTCTGATTATATCGCCAAACTTAAAACCGTTAATTTTTCCGATGCTGACCTGAGTATGAAGATCGGTGAAGTATACGACATCGATGCCTTCCTTATCGTTAATGTAAACTACTGGCACTACACGGTGGAAGGTGAAGATAAGGTTGCCAAGGTTGGCCTGGGGCTAAAGTTGGTGGAGGCAGTTACAGGGGATATAATCTGGAAGGCAGGCCATCATGTGGCAGAAGATTACTGGCTTATAAAACCCGATCTTTCCGATGTGGCAGTCGGCCTTATAAAAGACATGCTCAATCATATGCCTCATTAACACCAACGATAAACAGAAAATCATGCCAGAACGAGGGATCGCCTGGCATAAATGAATAAAAGTGGAGGATAAAAAAGATGGCTTATGTGATTACTGACGAATGTATCGCTTGTGGTGCCTGTGAGGAGGAATGTCCTGTAGAAGCGATTAGTGAGGGAGAGGATAAATATATAATTAACCCGGATCTCTGTACCGAATGCGGTGCCTGTGCTGATCTATGCCCTGTGGAGGCAATTGTACCCGAAGAGGAAAAATAGCAGACATATTACAGTTCACTAAGGCCAATGAACTGATCTGGAAAGATTCAGGCTATCAATTAAAAAGCAATAGATACGGTTTACGATAAATCCCCGGAAAAGACTGGCGTAAGGCTGATTTCTATGAACTTTTACAAGGTTTCTGTATGGGATTTTTTATAACTTTTGAAGGAATCGAGGGCTGTGGGAAGACCACCCAGATCAAAATGGGAGGGGAATATCTGAGTAGCAAAAATATTCCCTTTATCATAACCGAAGAGCCAGGTGGAATCCCTCTCGGCCTGGAGATCAGGAAAATCCTTTTAAATGAATCTTCTTTTGCAATATGTGCGGAATCGGAGGTTTTCCTGTTTTCTGCGGCCAGGGCTCAACATGTAAGAGATGTTATTCTACCCACCCTTAAAGAGAAAAAAATTGTTTTGTGTGATCGTTTCTCCGATGCCACCATCGCTTACCAGGGATTTGGGCGAGGGTTGGATGTACCTTTCATACAGAAGATAAATGAAACTTCAACCGGCCGACTTAAGCCGGACATGACACTCCTCTTCGATACCCCTGTAGAGGTCGGGCTTAAAAGAGCCATGAAAAGGATATCCCGCCTTGAAGGCGTCTCCAGGGAGGACCGCTTTGAGAGGGAAGCGCTAAATTTTCACGAGAAAGTCAGGGAGGGATATCTTTCCCTCGCCAGAAATGAACCTGAAAGATTCAGAATAATAGACGGCACAAAGAGCATCGACGAAGTGCATCGAGAGGTCTGTTCCCATATATCAGCCCTGATAGATGGACGCGGGTAAATGCATGTCCTTCAAAGATATTTATGGTCAGGATAAACAGATAGCCATCCTTAAAAGCGCCATTGAAAGCGGGCGCGTCCCCCATTCTTACCTTTTTTACGGAGTAAAGGGCGTAGGAAAAAAAACGACCGCGGAGATTTTTGCTAAAGCCTTGAACTGTTTGGAAGGGGAACCCGATTCATGCGACAGGTGCTCATCCTGCCTTAAAATAGACCACAAAAATCATCCCGACGTCATAACCATCAAACCCGAAGGAAATTTCATAAAGATAGCTGCCATAAGAGATCTCCAAAACCAGATAAAATTCAGGCCACTTGAAGGGAGCAAACGGGTCTTCATAATAGTCGACGCTGACAGAATGAACAGCGTTTCTGCCAACTCTCTTCTTAAAACGCTTGAGGAACCATCTCCCTCAAATATCTTGATATTGATTACGGCCCGCCACTACCTGCTCCCAGCGACCGTACTCTCCCGATGCCAGCAGCTCAGATTCAATCCGATACAAAGGGAGACGGTTGCCTCATTTCTGGAAGAAAAACTGGCTCTCGACAGGGAATCTGCCCTTTTACTTGCTTCGTCATCCGGTGGAAGTATAGGAAAGGCCCTGGAAATGAATAAGGATTCATACTTGACATTCAAAAATGAGATAATCGAAAACATCTCCACCGGTAATATAGAAGATTCACTAAAGCTTATATCTTTCATGGAGAGCTTCGGAAAAAACAGGAAGGGAATTACAGAGAAGCTTGAAATATTGAAATCCTGGTATAGAGACATACTTGTATACAAGGAAACGGGTGAAACGGAAACCCTTATCCATCAAGATTGCATTGAAATAATAAAAAGCTTTGGGAAAAAGATGGCTGGATCGGATATTTTAAAAAGCATAAAAACGATAACTCATGCTCATAGGGCTATAGAGCAGAATGCCAATAAAGAGTTGACTTTAGAGTGGATGCTATTTAAACTTGCAGAAATTATAACTGCCCGGGCATGAGCAGTCATGGTAAATAAGCAAAACCTTTGAAAAAGTCTTATACATCAAGATTTACACGTTGTGAAATCCATCCCCGGTGGATTCAGAGGCGTTTGCAGGTTTTGCAAACGTCTCTAAACTTTGTACTTTAGTGTCTTAGTGCCTCCTGTACTTTAGCAACTTGCGCATTCAGAAAGGGAACTGTTGAAAAACATTGTCGGCATAAAGTTTAAAGAAGAAGGAAAGAGATACAGCTTCAATGCAGAAAATCTTCAATTAAAGAAGCATGACAGAGTTGTTGTCGATACAGATAACGGTTTGACAATAGGGATTGTCGTGTCAGACGTCACGCCCACTCACGCGGATAAATTGCCGGAAAATCTTAAAAACGTTATACGTAAAATCACTGAAGAGGATTTAAAAATAAGAGAGGAAAATGAGCAGTTTGAAAAAGAGGCCTTCGGGTTTTGCCTTGCAACGATAAGAGAAAAAAATCTTCCAATGAAGCTGATTAATGTTGAGTGCCTCCTCGATAAAAGTAAAACCATATTCTATTTTACTGCGGAAAGCAGAGTCGATTTCAGGGAACTTGTAAAGAATCTTGTCCAAAAATTCCGGACAAGGATTGAGTTAAGGCAAATCGGAATAAGAAATGGAACGCGTATACTCGGCGGTATCGGAGCATGTGGCAGGGAGATTTGCTGTGCCAGGTTTCTCCATAATTTTGACCGTGTATCAATAAAGATGGCAAAAGAACAGAATATGTCGCTGAATCCTGAGAAGATTTCAGGGCTTTGCGGAAGACTTATGTGTTGTCTTGCATTTGAATACGACACTTATCTCGATATGAAAAAATCAGTCCCAAAATGTGGAAAGAAAGTCGTTACTCCTGAGGGACAGGGTAAGGTAATAAGACAGAATGTTTTTAAAGGGAACATCTCCGTTGAGCTGGAAGATGGAAGAGAAATAGACGTCGACATAGAAGATCTCCAATAAAGGAATGTGTTATGGAAAAAACTTTTTATGTTACAACTCCGATATACTACGTAAACGCCTCACCGCATATCGGTCATGCTTACACCACGATAGTCGCCGATGTTATGGCAAGGTTTTATCGCATGTCCGGTTACAGGACATTTTTTTTGACCGGTACCGATGAACATGGGGACAAGATCGCCGAGGCTGCAAAGTATGCCAGGGAAACCCCTAAGGAATACGCAGATAAAATCAGCGCCCAATTCAGTACGCTCTGGCCACAGCTGGCAATAACCAATGATTATTTCATCAGAACAACAGATGAAAATCACATTCATACGGTCAGATCAATCTTGCAGAAGGTCTACGATGCCGGAGATATTTATTTCGGAAAATATGAGGGGCATTACTGTGTCGGCTGTGAACAATTCTACAAGGATTCAGAGCTGGTGGAGGGTAAATGTCCCGATCATCAGACGATTCCGGAATACAGGGAAGAAAGCAACTACTTCTTCAAGATGAGCAAATATCAGGACTGGCTGATTCAACATATAAAGGATAATCCGGATTTTATAAGACCGGAAAGATATAAAAATGAGGTCCTTGCCTTTCTGAGGGAACCACTGGGGGATCTGTGCATATCAAGACCTAAAACGCGGCTTACCTGGGGCATAACCCTTCCCTTTGATGAAGATTACGTGACTTATGTCTGGTTTGACGCCCTGATAAATTACATCAGCGGTCTGGACTATCCTGATGGAGAGAATTTCAAGACTTTCTGGCATGTCTCAGAGCACCTGATAGCCAAGGATATCCTGAAACCGCACGGCATTTATTGGCCGACAATGTTAAAAGCGGCGGGCATAGAATCCTATAAACATTTGAACGTGCACGGCTACTGGAATATCGATGCGGGCAAAATGTCGAAAAGCAGGGGAACCGTGGTAAGCCCCATGGAACTGAAGGATAAGTACGGTCTGGATGCGTTCAGGTACTTTTTACTCAGGGACATGGTCTTCGGCCTTGATTCAAATTTCAGTGAGGAAAATTTTGTTCAGAGACTCAACTCAGATCTTGCAAACGACCTAGGGAACCTGGTCAGCAGGACACTTGCAATGGCTGTAAAATACTGCGATGGGAAAGTGCCAAAACCTCATACCTTCTCAGAAGAAGATACCTCCCTCATCGAAACAGCAGGAAAGATCCTGCCCGCAATAGAATCATCGTTTTGTGAACTGGCCTTCCATAAGGCATTGATCTCTATCTGGAATTTTATTAACACGACAAACAAATATATAGTGACAAGCGAGCCCTGGCTGCTCGCCAAAGATCCTGACGCTCGTGAGAGACTGGAGACAGTTATCTATAACCTTTTGGAATCCCTGCGCGTAATTGCCGTTTTTATCTATCCCTTTATGCCCGACACCTCAGAGAAGATAATGCGCCATCTCGGGATAGAAGATAACCAGGCCCCGGATCTCAACAGCATTCGCAACTGGGGAGGGCTAAAAAGCGGAAATTCTCTGACCCGCGGTCCCGCCCTCTTCCCAAGGGTTGAATACAAGGATGGAGAAGAAATATTGAAAGACAAAGAAACGATGCCGGAAATAAGTTATGAAGACTTCCAGAAAGTAGACATAAAGGTTGCGCGGATAGTCGAGGCGGAGGCAATCCCCAAATCGGATAAATTGCTTAAACTAAAGGTAGATATCGGTGAAGAGAGAATCGTCGTTGCCGGCATTGCCAAAGACTACAAACCGGAAGAGCTGATAGGGAAAAAGATAGCAGTAATAACAAACTTGAAACCGGTGAAGCTGATGGGTGTGGAATCCCGCGGCATGCTTCTGGCAGCGGACACCGACGATGGCCTGACTATTTTGTCTTTTGACGGTGATGCTAAGACGGGAGCGAAAATCAAATAGTGGCAAATTTTCACGCCGGGGTGTAACCCACCCTTATTGTAAGTTTTTTCAAATTGGAGGAAATAGTTATGCGAGTTGCAAATTTGTATGAGACAAGTAAAAAACCTGTTATCTCTTTCGAGTTTTTTCCGCCGAGAGACGAAAAAACCGCAAAAAATTTTGAAAAAGTTATAGATGCTATCGCAACATTAGAACCTCATTATATGTCAGTTACCTTTGGAGCCGGCGGTTCAACCAGAGATGGTTCATTCCAAACAGTTAAAAAATTAGTTGCCGACAAAAAGTTGCCGACTGTTGCCTATATGGCCGGTTATGGTTTAGGACCGGAAGAAATAACAGAGGTTCTGGATAAATATCGGGATCTGGGCGTTGAAACAATTTTTGTTATCCGCGGCGATGAGCCCGCCAATATCAACCAATTTACCCCCCATCCTGACAGTTTTCAATACGCATCGGATATGCTGTCTTTTATCAATGAACGTTATGATTTCGATCTTGGATGCGCGGGTTATCCTGAAGGACATATCCAGGCAGAAAGTCTTGATAAAGATATTGAATATCTGAAAATCAAAGTAAATAACGGTGCCCGATATGTTGTTGCCCAGTATTTTTATGACAACGGCTATTTTTTTGAGTATATCAAAAAGTGCAGGGCAGCCGGCATTTCTGTTCCTATTATCCCTGGCATCATGCCGATATACAGTATTAAAATGACTGAAATGCTGGCCAAACTTTGTGGAACCAGTATTACCGATGAAATACGTATTAGTCTGCAAAAATTGTCGGCAGATGAAAAAAATGCTGTTGAAAATTATGGAATTGATTTTGCGGTTCAACAATGCCGGGAACTACTGAAAAACGGGGTTGCAGGATTGCACTTTTATACCATGGATCGTAGCCGATCAGTAACAGAAATTATCAACCGTCTACGCGGGGAAAACCTGGTGTAATCTTTTATTCAGGACAATGGAAACCTTATCCACTGAAACCGTAAATGAGAGCCTATGCAGGTTGTACCTTGAGCGGTGCATGGTTTTAAAAGAAACTCAACCGATAGAAACTGAAATGGGGTCTGGGCAATGAAAGAAAAGTAAGTGTGTTTGTATCTGTCTTATTTTAAAGAATCTGGAATCTTTAAAGCTACATCTACCGGTTTTACATAATTATCAACTACGTCTTTCGTGTTCAACACATTCAATTTATTGAACAGAAAAGAAAATTTATTTTTCAGTTCATCTCCGATTGCCTTCCGTATCTCCGGGGGCAGGCTCCACATTTCCTTTTTAAAAGGACCAAATCCTTTCTTCCTGGTTTTATAAATAAACTGCTCTTCAGTATCTTTTTCCTTCCACTCTCCAATCAGGTCTGTCTTTATGTAATTATAGATTTTTCCTTTCAACTCTGCGGGAAAGCTTTGGCTGTCATAAATTATATTCTGGAATCCTGTTGCCAGATGAACCTCAGAGGCTCCTGCCTGGAGAAATTTATCAAATGCCTCATCAGGGAGAGTAGAAGCCCCGTGTTGAACAGCACCGGAAAGTCCGTAGATGGATCTGGCCGCATCAGAAAGTTTTTCCAGGGTATCAAAATCAATTTTCACCTTGGCTACAGTACCGTCCGGGAGTGGAACCCCGCCGTGCGTGGCTCCGGTCTGTACGCTAATCTTACTGATTCCTTTAAGCCCTTCTCCTCTTTTACTCAATTCTTCCAGATAACCGTCCATGAAAGCCTGCAGTTCTTCAACTGTACTGTTTTTAGTGCCTATCTCCCCGATCTCACCACCAACGGAAATTGTGATTCCCTCAGGTTCTATATCCCGGATCATGGCGGTCATATCGGCCGCAATGGTATAATTTTTTTCCTGCTGTTCCTTGATAGTGGGCTTGCTCAAATCCACCAATGTGGAGGTATCGATATCGATATTATAAAATCCACCTTCAATCCCTTCCTTTACTATGTCTTTGACCGCCTCAATTTCTCTGGCAGGATCTTGGGTGAATTTCTTTAAATTGACCTGGAAATGGTCACCCTGCATAAACAGTGGCCCTCGAAACCCTGTCTTAATGGCAGCGGCAGTAACCACGGTTGTGTATTCCTTCGGCCGCTGGTCAGTATATTCGATCTCTGAACGGGCAATTTCAAAGATAATCGGTCCTATATTACCCTTGACTGCGGAGCGTAAAATAGCCTGGGCAGAATCATAGGTTATCCCCCTTAAATTAATCGCTGGAACCGTGAAACCCGCCACTTCTTTTCTACCCATGGCCTCATACAGAGATTGAATGGATGCAGAGATAACGCCCAGGGCAACCCCGGCCCGCCTGATCAGCCAACTGGCTGCTTCTACGACTTTTTCAGAAGGGCTGAACACTGCGGAAAAGATAAGGTTGTCAATCAATTTCACTCGAAGATCTGATTCATGCAGTACCCCTACATCATTTCCCTCAATTTTTAATACTCCTTCTATCCCCTTCTTCAACTGGTCAATATTTTCATAAATCATCGTCATCACCTCTTATCGGCCGACCTTGGATAAAGTTTTTAACTCATTTTAAGAATTCCTTTGCTTTTTCGACTTCGAAACGGCTTCCGATGTAAATGGGTGACCGCTGATCCAGACTTTTCGGTTTCATTGACAGAATATCTTCTTCCCCGTTTGTGGCCATTCCTCCTGCCTGAGTTACGATAAATGCCATAGGCTGAAGCTCAAAAATCAGCCGTAATTTTCCCTTTGAACTTCCCTTTAGGGCAGGATAAGTAAAAAGTCCTCCCTTTTTAATTAAAATCTGATTGAAGTCGGGCACAAAACCACCGCTATAACGGAGTTTGTATCCCTCACTTTCCAGATATTCAACAAATTTCAGATGTTCGGGAGTCCAGTCCCTTCGTAAACCCCCTATACTATAAATAGATCCTCTTTCTTTTAAGATAATATTCTCTTCTGCTAAAACATATTCCCCCTCTTTATTCAAAACAAATTCATGAGCGCCTTTACCTGCAGAATAAATCATTGTAATAAGGGGACCATAAGTGATGTACATTGCAGCCACAATATTACCTTCGCCTAAAACAGGTCCATCATAAATGCCGATAATTGTTCCTATGGACAGATTAGTATCCACAAGAGAAGATCCGTCCAGGGGATCTGCCGTCACAAAATATTTTTCATGACCCTTTCCTATCTGTACCACAGAGTCCTGCTCTTCCGAGGCATACTCACGCACAAATCCTGAAAATTTAAGCTGACTGTGGAGTATATCATCAGCACTTCTATCTAAGGCAAGCTGCTCCTCGCCATAAATGTTTTGAAAGCCGGCAAGTTTTCGGTTTGATTCATCAATCTTGGCAGAAATGTATTTGCCTGTCACCGCTATTTGCCACATCAGCCTGCGCAGATCTACCTCAACACCGGCCATCCACATATGTCGCCGCAAATCAACAAAACCCTTAGTGGCATCTGATATATCTCCCATGGTCAATCCTCTTGAAAATAAAAATTACTGGTGCCGAAGCCCGGACTTGAACCGGGACAGGCATGCGCCCACTAGACCCTGAACCTAGCGCGTCTACCAATTCCGCCACTTCGGCACTCTTAGAATTTTACTTAAGTTACATTGTTTTTTAGCAAATTTCAAGGGCAAATAAACTTGAATTTATTTACATTAGTGTTATTGTAGCGAAATTATCGTATCGGTAATCACAGTTGAAAAATGCATCATAAAGACTTGACCCCACAAAGGTTACTAAATGAAGATAATTAAAAACATAAACGAAATAACCGGGGAATTTACTAATTCTATTGTTACCATAGGTAATTTTGACGGTATACACCTCGCCCATCAAAACATATTTAAAAGAGTTACAAAAGAAGCACATAATGAAAACAGAAAGTCAGTTGTAATAACATTTAATCCCCATCCTAAAAAGGTCCTTCGTCCGGAAAGGAGGCCGTTTTTCTTAATAACCTCTCTGGATGAGAAACTCAAACTTATAGAAGATCAGGGAATAGATGCCGTCCTCCTGATTGAATTTTCCATGGAGTTTGCCGCGGTAACAGCCGAGCAATTCGTAAAGAATATCCTCTGGGATAGACTTCATATAAAAAAGATATTTATCGGGCACGATTATGTCTTTGGAAGGAATAAAGGGGGAAATGAAGAGTACCTCAAATCCCTCGGCAAAAAGCTGGGCTTTAAGGTAACTGTCATTAATGCAATAAAAGTCAATGATACTATAATCAGCAGTACAAACACGCGGAATGCGATCCTCGACGGCAATATTAAGCTGGCCGCGAGATTCCTCGGAAGGCCTTACAATCTTGGCGGCACGGTTATAAAGGGACACCAGCGGGGCACCGATATTGGGTTTCCCACAGCAAATATAGAGCCTGATAAGGTGTTGGTTCCCCGCAGAGGTGTATACGCAATCATTGCAGAAATAGAAGGTAAAACACATCCGGCCGTCTTAAATATAGGATTTAACCCTACCTTTTCAAATGACAAACTTTCCATAGAAGCCCATATCCTCGATTTTGAGGAAAATATACTCGGAAAAAACCTGGATGTTTTTTTTGTTGACAGGATACGGGACGAAATGAAGTTTGATGGTCCTGAAAGACTTGCCGAACAGATTAAAAGGGATATAGATAAAGCAAGGGAAATCCTGTCACCCCATTTTTGACCCTACAAATGAAAACAAATAACCTGCATAGCTGGAATGTAACCTACAGAGAAGCAATTAATATCCAGCAAACTTTGAGAGAAAAGCTGATCCTCGATGACAAAAATATGCCTGATAAAATCAGGACAATTGCCGGGGCAGATATTTCCTATTCGAGAGGGGATAATATTTTCTTTGCTGCCGTGGTACTCTTTGAGTTTCCGTCAATGGAGGTTATTGAAGAAACATCATTTACACAAAGAGTTACTTTCCCCTATATCCCCGGCCTCTTGACATTCAGAGAAGGCCCTCCACTTTTGAAGGCCTTTGAAAAATTACGTAATGTTCCCGATGTTGCAATATTTGATGGACAGGGAATAGCCCACCCGAGGGGTCTGGGGCTTGCTTCTCATATGGGGTTGCTACTCGATATACCGGCGATAGGCTGTGCAAAAACAAGGCTGGTCGGACAATACAGTAACGTAAGGAATGAGAGAGGGGGTTATTCTTATCTCATTCTGGAGGACAGGGTTGTCGGTACCGTCCTGCGCACCAAGAAGAATGTAAAACCGGTATTTATTTCTCAGGGACACAAAATCGGACTGCAGAGATCAGTCGAGATAATTCTCTCAAGCTGTACCGGCTATAAACTACCCGAACCCGTGAGGAAGGCACATCTTGCGGTAAACAGGATCAGAATGAAAATGACGACATCTGTTAAATAAAAAATGGCTTAAATACAGATATTGAAATAAGTTAATATATACAAATTCGCAAAAAATTGTTTACGAGGGCATAAAAATGTAGATGTTTTAGCAAAAAGTGAAGTTCCCCGCCCAAGGGGCGGGGCCGCTTCCCGGCAAGGAATATGTTTGTTTTATATTGCGCCCCCTTGCGGGATGCGCTTCCGGTCAATTTTCTTCGCTCAGAACCATTTTGGGGATGCTGTTATTGCCCGGCTAAAAATCTAAAACTCGTGCTTACGCACTCAAACAATTAGATTTTATTAACGCCGGTCACTACCAACATCTTTTTCCCAAAATGCTTCGATTCGCTTTGAAAAGACTTTTTGCAAACTTGTTAATATTGATGCATTCGTAAAAAGTCAGTTTTTGTCACCCAAAATCATGTCCTGAACTTGTTTCAGGATCATTCAGGGTCTCGAACTTGCTGAAATAATTAGATGCTGAAACAAGTTCAGCATGACAAATGGTGCAGTTTATGACTTTTTACGAATGCATTAATATAAAATGAAAGCACTTTTTCTATAAAGGCGAGAATCTCACAATGAATAAAAAGTATATTATCATCGCCGTTGCCGCAGTTGTAGTGCTGATCGGCTGGCAGATTTCTCAAAAAATCTTTCATTCAACGAAACCCTCAGTGCGACGGCAGAATATTTCCGTCGCGGTTGAGGTAACGCCCGTCAAGAAGGCCACGATCCGGGAAGTCGGAATTTACTCCGGTACGTTGTTGCCCGAATCTCAATTCATAGTTGCCCCCAAAATAACCGGGAAGTTGGAAAAGATTTATGTCAACATCGGCGACGAGGTCAAACAGGGCCAGTTGATCGCTGTTATCGATGACGATGAGTCTGCCCAGCAGGTTGATCAGGCGAGGGCCGTACTCGATGTGGCAAGGGCAAACATAGAGGAAAACCGCAGCGCCCTGAATCTTGCGCAGCGTGAATTTGAGCGGGCGAAGGCCCTGCGAGAAAAGAAAATCGTCTCTGAATCCGAACTTGATGCGGCTGAAGCCCATTACAAGGCCGCCCTTGCAAAACAAAAGGTCGCGGTAGCTCAGGTTGCCCAGAAGAAGTCGGAGCTGAAAACCGCCCAGGTTCGCCTGGACTACACGCGCATCAGGGCTTCCTGGCAGAACGGCAACCAACCGAGAGTCGTGAGCGAACGTTATGTCGATGAGGGTGCCATGCTGACGGCCAATGCTCCAATTGCGTCGATTATCGATATCCGCACGCTCAAAGCGGTGATTCACGTTATCGAACGGGACTATCCGCGAGTGAAGGCGGGACAGGGTGCCGTCATTACCACCGATGCATATCCCGACAAAATATTTACCGGCACTATTGAACGTATCGCACCTATTTTGAAGGAAGCCGCTCGTCAGGCGAGGGTCGAAATTAACGTTCCCAATCCCGATAAGCTTCTCAGGCCGGGTATGTTTGTTAGAGTTCAGATAGAATTTGACCGTCACGATAATGCAACGGTCGTTCCCGTCAACGCTCTGATAAAAAGCAATGGACTGAGGAACCTTTACCTCGCAGACACGGAAAACATGAGGGCAAAACTAATACCGGTGGAAGTAGGTATAATCAGCGGGGATACGGCAGAGATCGTCAAACCGGCTATTTCCGGATTGGTCGTGACCGTTGGACAACACCTTCTTGAGGATGGCTCAGTAATTACATTGCCAGAGAAAAAATAACTTCTTCGTCCACCGAAATTATCGAAACGAATGACTTAAAAAGGGGGATATCCCTGATTATGGGTAACATCTTATGAATCTCTCCCGGTCCGCCGTCCGACGGCCTGTCTTCACCATCATGATGATGCTGATTGTGATCCTTCTGGGAAGCATCTCTCTTATACGCCTTCCCATTGATCTGATGCCGGACATTACCTATCCTACGCTGACCATTCGAACCCTCTATGAAAATGCGAGTCCCGAAGAGATCGAAGAGCTGATAACACGCCCTGTCGAAGAGGCAATGAGCGCCGTACCCGGTGTAGAATCCGTTTATTCCACCTCTTCGGAAGGTGCAAGCAATGTCCGGGTCACTTTTTCATGGGGAACGGATCTCGATACGGCATCCAACGACATCCGGGATCGATTGGATCGCGTCATTCCGAATCTTCCCGAGGATGCGGAGCGCCCGATGTTGCGCAAATTCGATATTGCAAATTTTCCCGTCCTCATCTTCGGCGCTTCAAGCGATCTGACCCCCCTGCAGATGCGCAAACTCATTGACGATCAGGTAAAGTACCGAATCGAGCGGATTCCCGGCGTGGCGTCTCTGGAAGTCTGGGGCGGCTATGAGCGGGAGATTCAGGTAAATCTAGACGCTGGTAAAATCAAGTCGATGGACTTGCCCCTTGATCAGATTCTCAGCCGGATCAGAGAGGGTAATATTACATTGCCGGCGGGAACCATAGACAGGGGAACCTTCGAAGTTACGATGCGTACCAAGGGCGAATATATGAGCCTCGATCAGCTTGCAAGCACCGTCGTTTCGATTCGTGAGGGCGCCCCGATAAAGCTCCGGGATATAGCCAGTGTCGATGATACATGGAAAAAAATTACCCGTCTCATCACGGTAAACGGAAAGCCCGGTGTTCGCCTGGGCGTGCGAAAACAGTCAGGCAAGAATACCGTAGAGGTTGCCGCCAGCGTTCTGAAAGAAGTAGAAAACATCTCCCGGGATATTCCTCAGATCACCATTACGCCGATCATTGATACGTCCGATTATATCCGCAACTCTATTACGAATGTGGGGTCGATGGCACTTTACGGAGGCATCCTGGCGATTCTGGTCCTTCTGTTTTTCCTCCGTAATGTTATCAGCACCTTGATTATCGCCACGTCGATACCCATTTCCATTATTGCAGCCTTTGCCCTCATGTATTTCGGAGGTCTCACCCTGAATCTCATGACCCTGGGCGGTCTGGCACTCGGCATAGGAATGCTCGTGGATAACGCCATCGTCGTTCTTGAAAATATCTACCGGTACCGGGAATCGGGGGAAAAAGCCGAGGATGCAACGGTGAAGGGTGCCGGGGAAGTGACCGCTCCGATCGTTGCCAGCACCCTCACGACCCTTGCTGTTTTTCTACCCCTGGTCTTCGTCCGCGGTATGTCGGGAGTCATGTTCAAGCAGCTTGCCTCCGTGGTGAGCTTTGCCCTTTTGTGCGCCCTCATGGTTGCCCTGACACTTGTTCCGGTAATGTCCTCCAAATTTCTCCATCCTGGAACAGTTCACGTAAAAGAAACGTGGCTCGCCAGACTCAATATTATCAGCGTCCGGTTTTTTGCAAGCATGGAAGACAGCTACAAGCGTCTGCTACATTTTGCCCTTGATCGAACCGGAATAGTGGTAATCGCAGTAGTCCTCCTTTTGATAGGCAGTTTTGCCCTGGTTCCATTTGTCGGTGTGGAGTTCATGCCGACGACCGACGAGGGCGAGGTCAGGATAAACGCCGAGATGGAGGTGGGAACGAGGATGGAGGTTCTCGGGGAAAAATTCAAGCTGATCGAGGCGATTGTCAAGCGTGAAGTCCCGGAAATAAAAAACACGGTGGTCAGCATCGGAGGGACAAGCTGGCGATCCCAGGGATCTCATTCGGGACAAATGCGGATCGCCCTGGTGCCCAGAGCGGAACGATCCCGGTCCAGTGAACAGATCGCTTCTGTCCTCCGCCGGCAGCTCAGCAATATTCCCGGCGTTACTATCCGAACCCGGGCAGGTCAGGGACTGTTCCTGCTAAGAATGTTCTCCGGTGATACGGAGAGTGTTCAGATCGAAATACGGGGATATGATCTTGAGACCGCCGATGCCCTTGCAGAACGGGTACAAAAAATTGTCGAAGATGTTGACGGCGTCACCGACGCCCAGTTAAGCAGGGAATCGGGCAGTCCCGAGGAACTTATCTTCGTTGACCGGCAGAAAGCAGCAGACATGAAATTGACGGTCTCGCAGATCGCCAACATGCTTCAGACCGTCCTCTCCGGAACCACAGCGGGCAGCTACCGGGAAGGTGGAGACGAATATGATATCCGCGTCAAGATCAAGGATGCCGAAAAGATGGATATCCGCGAAATCCTCGATCTGACCCTGGTAAGCACGGGGGGCGAACCGGTCGTCCTCAGGAACGTCGTCAAGATGCAGCCGAAGACGGGGCCTGTCCGTATTGAACGAAAAGATCAGGAACGGATCGTCATGGTCTCAGCAAACATCAGCGGGCGGGATATGGGCTCGATCCTGGCCGATATCCGTGAGCGGCTCCGCTCTATCGCCGTACCCCGGAATTTCAGTATTATTTTCGGCGGTGACTACGAGGAGCAACAAAAAGCCTTCAGGGAACTTTTGCTGAGCCTAGCACTGGCTTTGCTTCTCGTTTACATGGTCATGGCATCCCTCTACGAGTCGATCCGATACCCTATCGTGGTGATGTTCTCCGTACCCTTCGCCTCAATCGGGGTTATCCTGATGCTGTTTATCACCAATACCACCTTCAACGTCCAGTCCTTTATCGGCTGTATCATGCTCGGCGGTATCGTGGTGAACAATGCCATTTTGCTGGTCGATCATATAAACCTGCTGCGCCGCCGGGACGGCATGCCGCTCAGGGAAGCGATTGAAGAGGGTGGACGGAGGCGGCTGCGCCCCATATTGATGACAGCCATGACAACGATCCTGGCCATGGTGCCCCTGGCCATCGGCCTCGGTGAGGGAGGAGAGGTTCAGGCTCCCCTGGCCAGAGCCGTCATCGGCGGACTGATCAGTTCTACACTGATTACCCTGGTGATCGTCCCCACGGTCTACCTTTTCTTTGATACACGACTGATCCGGAAAAAAGTTACTGAAAAATCACATACGGAGGATAGCGTATAAGGCATGGCAGCAAAACAGGTAATAAGAAATCTCGTCATGATGACTATCATGACCGCAGTGTGTTACTCTTTCACGTCCTGTGCATCCGTCGATAGAAACACGCGTGAAGACTATATCGGCCCGCGCCTTTCTTCATCAACGACACCCCAGTCCAAAGACAAAACCACACCGCCTGTCGACCGCGTTGCAGTTCCGACAATTACACCTGAAGGCCCTATAGCGGTAACGGTACAGGATGCCATCCTGCTCACCCTTGGAAATAACCGTGCCCTGAAGGTAGAAAAATTAAATCCGGCAATCAGCCGAACAGAGGAAGAAAAAGAGCGTGCCGCATTCGATCCGATCCTGACGGGCGGATATTCCCGGGACCGCGAAAAGGCCGAAAAACCATCGCGGCCAAACCAGGCAAACCTGGATAACGAAGTCACCACCGAACTGGGTGTTTCCGAATATCTTCCCACGGGTACCGATGTCGCCATCGACCTTTCGACGGAACAGACATGGTCCAATCTTTACAGTGACGACCTGTACAAGTCACGTGCAGGTCTCAGTGTAACCCAGTCGCTTCTCAGGGGAGGTGGCCTCCGTTATAACCTCGCCAGTCTCCGTCAGGCGAGGCTCGATACGCGTGCGACAAGCTATGAATTGCGCGGTTTCGCCGAGGCCATTGTCGCCCAGGTGGAAGAAACTTACTGGAACTATGCCCTGACACAGCGGCAGATCGAGATCTTTCTTGAATCGCTCAAACTGGCAGAGCAGCAGAAACGCCAAACGGAGGAGATGATCAGGATAGGCTATCTGGCTGAATCGGAGCTGGCCGCCGCAGAGGCGGAAATAGCACTGCGGCGCGAAGGGTTGATCAATGCGCGTAGCAACTTTCAGAAGACACACCTGCAACTCCTGAGACTGCTGAATCCCCCCGACACGAACCTCTGGCAGCGGGGCATTGTTCTTCTTCATCAGCCTGCAGTGCCGGATGTAAAGCTGGATGACGTAGAGTCTCACGTCGGAGTTGCCCTGCGTATGAGGCCTGATCTTAATCAGGCCAAGTTGCAAGTACAACGTGGCGACCTCGAAATTGTCAAAACAAGAAATGGATTACTTCCCAAAATGGACTTATTTATAACACTGGGACAATCCGGGTACTCCGGTTCCTTCGGGAGGTCCGTCGATGCTATAGACGGGAAATCTTATGACATCCTGGCAGGCATATCCCTCGAATATCCGTTTATAAACCGCAAGGCACGGGCCCTTCACCGCAAATCGATGCTCAGCCGGGAACAAGCCGAAGAGGCCGTAAACAACCTTATTCAGCTCGTCCAGGTAGACATCCGTTCTGCATATATCGAGGTGAACCGGGCCAAGGAACAGATCGCCGCCACGGCAGCGACCCGGGCACTCTTAGAGGAAAAGGCGCGCATCGAAGCAGAAAAGTTCCGAGTCGGCAAATCGACGACACTCCTTGTGGCACAGGCCCAGCGCGATCTCCTTTCAAGCCGGATATCCGAAATTCAGGCCATTACAAATTACCTCAATGCCCTCATTGAACTGTACCGCCTCGAAGGGTCACTGCTCGAACGCCGTGGCATCATGGCCCCCGGACAGGAACCGGTCGAACAGTAACAACGAATCGTCATCCATCGAAGATTACTTCAAAAAGTCTATCACTGCCTGGGAGAATCTGTCGGGATACTGGTACATGAGACCGTGGCCGCTATTTTCAAAAGTTGCCAGCTTTGCGCCGGGAATTCCCTTAACCATCATGGAAGAATTCTCCGGTGGTGTCACAACATCCTCCGTCCCCGTAATGAGAAGGGTCTGGGACTTTATCTGATCCAGGCGGCCACAGGATCCCTTCCAGTTTTCTATGGCACTGTACTGCCGTTTAATATTCTCAGGCGAAGACATCTTCATGGGGCGGGAGAACAATTTTTTCAAGTAAGTGACGTTATTTTTAAGCCAGTCCCTCGGAAATAGTAAAGGGAGCAGTCTCCGCCCCCGTTTTTTAAGTGTGCCCGATGTATCAGACATTTTTTTCACAACATCGGGATCTATGGGAACGACATCTGTGCCGCAGTCAGCGGCGTAGAGTATCAGTTTATTAACTTTTTCGGGATGCCTCAGTACCAGCTCCTGGGCTATATCGGTACCCATAGACCAGCCAAGTACATGGGCATTCTGTATGCCCAGAGCATCCATCAGACCGGCCGTGTCATCGGCAAACTGCTCTATGGTAAACTGGCAATCACCCGCATCGGTTCCTCCCATTCCACGGTTATCGAAGATTATAACCTTATAGCGGGATGAGAGGATACGAAGCATGGTGGGGTCCCACATATCCATGGTTCCACTGTACCCCATAATCATAACAAGCGGATATCCCGTACCCGATATCCGATAATCTATATTTATATCGCCGACCTCTTTGGCACATAAAGGGGACACAAATACTGCACCAAATAAAAATGTCAGTAACAGAATAATTACACCAACTATCTTAAAGTACTTCCGTTTTACAATCATCACTTCTTCATCCCCGGCTACCGTGATTGGTCAACTTACTTATTGACTTCTTCACCTCCGGATAGAACTTCCCTGATTTTCTGTGACAGATCATTAATATTGAAAGGTTTTTGAATAAAACTATCACAACCACGCTTTAATATTTCTTGTGCTCTTCCGTCGACACTATATCCGCTGGAAAGGATTACTTTAATATCCGGCCTGATTTCCTTCAGGCGGTTATAAGTTTCTCCTCCTCCCATTTCCGGCATAATCATATCCAGAATAACGAGATCAACGTTAGGATATGATTTGAAGACTTTAGTCGCTTCTATACCATTTTGAGCGGTCAATACTTTATAGCCCAATCTTTCCAGACTTATCCTGCCAATCTCGACAATGATATCCTCGTCATCAACCAGAAGAACTGTTTCCGTGCCCATGGCAATTTCTTTCGACGGTTCTTCTGTTTGCTCGATTTCCTTAACCGATACGGGAAGATATATATTAAATGTAGTTCCCACACCCTGTTCACTGTATACGTTGATAATGCCATCATGATTTAGAATAATCCCGTATGCAGACGCCAATCCCAATCCGGTACCAGAACCGATTTCCTTGGTTGTGAAAAAGGGCTCGAAAATCCGTGATTGTGTCTCTTCATCCATGCCCGTACCGGTATCAGTAACAGACACTGACACATATTTTCCAGGTTTAAGGTGTTGGGTTTTCTCATCTTCTTCATTAAAAACAATGTTCCCCGTTGTAAGATAAAGTGTGCCGCCGCCGGGCATGGCATGCCAGGCATTGACGTACATGTTCAACAACACCTGCTCGATCTGTCCCTGATCAACTTCAACCGTCCAGAGATCTTTTTCGAATTTCCGGACGATCTTTACTTCCTTTCCGGTCCGAGCAAACATGTCCGAACTATTTTGAATAAGTTCGTTCAGGTTCGCGAGCCTTTCCTCACACTTTCCTCCTCTTGCAAAACCTAAAAGCTGTTTTGTCAGATTGGCACCGCTTTTTACTATATCTTCTATGTGATTGAGATATACAAAATGGGGATGGGAAGGGCCAATATCCATAAGCATAAGAGACGTTCGACCCTGGATTCCCATGAGAAGATTATTGAAATCGTGAGCAATCCCTCCGGCTAAGGTTCCGATAGCTTCCATCTTTTGGGCCTGCATAAGCTGATCTTCAAGTTTTTTCCGTTCCGTAATATCCTCGTATGTTACCAAGTGTTTGCCATCCGGCATGATGAGAGATCGAAAACTAATAATCTTGTCTTTTCCATTTTTGCACCGTATCTTAAAAATTCTATCATAATTCTTTTTAACTTGAATATTCTCAATGAAATTCTCTGTCCAGATGGAGATAGCCTTTTGTCTATATGCAGGATCGGGACAAGTCTTTTTGAACCATGTATTCTTGTCGTATATATCGCTTAGTGTGTAACCGAAAATTTCCGTAAATCTGGGATTAAAGTATTCAAAGGTCAGATCCGGGCGCATTACGGATATTCCTATGGGTATACTCTCCGAAAGCATTCTGAAGTGCTCTTCACTTTCCCTTAGTGCTTCCTGAACTTGCTTTTGATCCGTAACGTTTCGTATAATAACGACCATCTGATTCTCAATGCAGGGAATAAACCTGGCCTCATAGAAGTTCCGGTGATCATTTAGACTCAATATGTATTCCACGGAAACAATCATCCGGGTTTCCACGACCTTCGAAATCGCCCGCCTGAACTGTATTCCAACTTCCGGAAGAGGAATATCATAGATATGTTTGCCTATGATCCTTTCAGTCTCTGAGAAAAGGTCGCCATCTCGTCCGACTTTACAGCTGACAATAGTTCCATCTGCTTCAAGTCTGAAAATAAGATCGGGAAATGCCTGAAAGATAGCCCGTAATTCGGCATTTGCCTGAAGCATTTCCCGGGAACTCAGTTCAAGAGAACGTTCCAGCATTTCGCGATCCGTATCGAATTCCCGGTATGTCTTATCAATTGATTGTATAAAGGTACCAAGCCCATCAGGAATTCCCTCAGTTCCTCCGAAATATTTTTTTATCTGGCGTCTCAATAGACTATGCATATGTTTCATGATTTATCGTTCCGAAAAGGTTGTAATAGTCATGGTTTGATTATGTAAATCGCATGTGCCTCCGAATGCGGATGGCGAGAATTCGCCATATGAATAAAACCCCGTCAGGACGGTACCTTCACCCAGAATTTCCCTTACTCCCTCCACCTCTTCTTCGACCCTCTGTTTTAGAACCATTTTTCTCCCGACGCAGCTTATGAGAATCGCAAGGTCGGGTGACTGAGACACCATTAGTTCATGGCAAATTTTAGCTGCTCCCACCGCCCCATCAATCAAGCGGTTGATATTGGCCTTCATGAACTGAGCATACGCGCCTTCAGGCACATCTCCCGCAAAGATCATACTCTGATCGTGTTCATTAATTGAAAGGATTGTACGAACCAGTTTCGACTCTCCTTGATTAAAACGAATGCTCAGAGGGAAAAGGAGACCTGTTGCCGGCAGACCTTCGGCATGTTCTCCAAGGTATTGTTTATACAGGTCGAGAGCGGTCTTACCGTCCAATTCATATAAAATATTCCCCTGTGATCGAGTCACCAGTCTCTCGGGACCGAAGGGATCCCAACCCCCGAGAGAACCGTAACCAATATCCAGGCAATCTCCGTAAAAACCTAACGCGGCAACCAAATTCTTTTCCGGCGGTCTGTTACATAAAACGAACGTTTCTGTGAAACGATCTCCGTCCCCGGATAAACCGCCCGTGATCATAACGTCACTGGGCAGATGTTCCGCTAACCCCTTTACGAGAGCGCTGCCATTTACTTTCAGGCCATCCGACAAAACAAAAACATGTCTCAGCCCTTTTTTTTCAATAAGCCGGGCGAGTTCCTGCCCCGCGCCATAGCTCTCTTCAATGCTTTGTATCTTGATACACGATGATGAAATATCTGTATGATCGAAATGGATGGCCGTGGTCACCAGGCTATTGTCCAGTACCTGAGTTCCGCATATTTCACCGGCTGTAGAACATCCAAATATGCGTGCTTTCGGGTAAGTCGCCCGCACGAGATCAAATTTAGTTTTGTCCTTCATGATCGATACGGAACCAAATGCAAGGACAAGGTGAGCCGATTTGGTCAATATCGGAGCCGTATCAGGTATCAATCCCTTTTTTGCGCTCCATCTTCTTTGCTCTATTTCCATACGTTGAATTACCCTCCCTATTATTAAAAGGGACTTGCAAAATCCGTTCCATTAAGCAGATCTGATAGTGAAATTCTCCGCCCACAGGGCGGGGCTTGCGGGTAAGGAATAAGATTAAAGTTCAGACATTACACTTAATTCTTACTGAAATAAACGTCGTACAGACAGCTGTCTCCCTCGCTTTTTGTATGCTGGGAGTTGATATAAAACATAATTCCCTCTACATCACGCAGTTTTCCGCCTTCAATATCGGGAAATAATTTTTTATAATCTTCCGATATATTCCGTTTTTCCTCATACCACTTGTTAAGCTCATCGCTCTTGTTTCTCAATACTATATATCTCACCTTACCGGACAGGGGCTGGGGGCTTGTGACGACGGCATCTTTGGGAGCCTCGTTATCCCAGATATATCCGATTGTCGGGGTGTTTAATTTTACGGGCCATCCCGTTGCTTTAAAAGCGACATAGATCTGTATGGCCTGATCATCGGTATCCGCTTTTCTGACATCTCCACCCTTTGGAAGCTTTGCAACCCTCCACTTCCAGTTAAAGAAGGGATGCTCTGCAGCATTTACCTTTATCTCTTTATTTATCCCAAACGACGAGTCACTATCGCTTACCATGTGGAGGCAGAATTTGTCCCCGACCTTTTCGAGCTTAATTACCGGTGTTCCACTTTTCTTTACCAGTTCCCATTCAAGAGGTGCACCATCTTTTATCTCACCGGAAGTAAATCCTGCAATGGCAAGCGTATCATTCCCTCCCGAAAAAACTGCTCCCGAAAACCCACATATGAAAATAACTATTACTGAAAAAACCAGAAAAGCCTTACCAATTTTCATCACTGACCTCCTTTTCCCTTATTTTCATAAATCTTCATTATGTCAGTCCGAGTAAGAATTGAATCAACCCTCTTTATATACTTTTCTATATTTTCCAGGGCGCCCTCTTCTCGATCAATCAGTACAACAACCCTATCTATAACCAATCCTTCTTCTTTTGCCCTTTCTATCGCCGCTATGGTCGATGCGCCGGTAGTAATGACATCATCTATAATTACAACCTTTTCCCCTGGTTTGACATCACCTTCAATCTTGCTCTTTGTGCCGTGCACCTTAACATCTTTCCTGACGATAAAAGATTTTATGGGTCTTCCCCGCTGATATGAGATCAGAGAAAGGGCATTGGCTATGGGGTCCGCTCCGAGGGTCATACCACCAGCCGCGGTAACCTCAGAGTCCTCAAGCATATCGAATATAATACTGCCTATCAGATTCATGCCTTCAGGATCAAGGGTTGTCGGTTTACAATCGAAATAAAAATTGCTCCTCCTTCCCGAAGTCAATGTAAAAGGTGGGTCATCGCTATATCTAAAGGATCGCCTGGCAATTATCTCGGCAAGTCTATTCTTCATTTTATCCATTATAAAACTACCTTTCTCTTAAGTTCGTTGATGTAAGGGTCATTTTAGAAATCAGCTTCAGGCCTGCTTAACTTATGAGACATTTGAAAAACTGAAAAATATGGTTCCTCGAAGCTTTCCTTATTTGTTAAGAGTGTTAAAATAATCCGGGTTAAGGTAGAGAACCTCCTGATATTCCACAACAGCCATATCCGACCATCCCTTTTTATCATAGTATAAACCCAATGTGAAGTGTATGTCGGCATTGTCCGGATCTATCGCAAGTGCTTTTTCTGTCTGTTTTATAGCCTGGTCAAGGTTTCCCATGCCATAGTATGCTTTGCCAAGATAGAACCTGGTATCACGGTTGAACAGATTAACATTGAGTGCAACAGCCAACACATTGCTGGCCTTACGGAAATTCTTCAGCTTTACATATATTATTCCAAGATTAACCAGCATTTCTTCATCATAAGGTTTTACTTTTCTTGCTTTCTTGTAAAAAGTAACGGCTCTTTTCAAGTCTCCCTTTTGTGCGTAATTAATGCCCAAATTATAAAGAGCGTCAAAGTAGTCGGGCTTTAACTTTACAGCCTCACTATATTCTTTTATAGCTCCGTCGGTATCACCTTTTATATCGCATATCTTTCCAAGAAAATAATGTACATCACTCTCTTTCGGACACTTCTCAATGGAGGTTCTATAGTATGCTATGGCCTTTTCATGGTCTCCTTTCTCAAGACAGATGGCCCCAAGCCGAAAATAAGACCAATAGTAATCAGGATCAACTGTTACTGCCTTTTTATAAGAGATAATCGCTTGATCCAATGAACCTCTGGTCTGATAGGCCTTTCCCAACATATAATAATATTTGGCAACCCTGGGATTTGCTTTAATGGCTTTCTTATATTTATCTATGGCCCTATCAAATCTTTTCTTGTCAAAATAACGGTCCCCCTCGTGGTAATAGGTTTTAGAAGTAATGCTCTGTTTGGCTGATACATTTACAGCAAAAACAAATAATACAAAGAGTATTGATAAAGTAATTGCAATTTTATTGATATGTCTCTTCCGCATCGGGTTAAAATTAAATCCCTTAATGATTATAGGTGTAGCTCCGTATCACGATGATCTTTTATTGCATATGACCGTCAATGTGAAGGCAATTACGGGTTTCTATTATTCAAAACAAACCTTACCGGAACCTCGACATTCATCACTACGGGATACCCCATCTTCCTTCCCGGCTCAAATTTCCATTTCCTGACTGTCTCCAGGGCTGATCTGTCGAGGATGTCATATCCGGATGATTTTTTTATCTTCAGTTTTCCAACAGTTCCATCGATAAGTACCTCTGCCGAAAGCATTACTACACCTTCATATCCCCTTCTTCGGGCTATTGCCGGATAGACGGGAGGCATATTTTCACCATATCGAGGTACGGCCAGAACCTCTTTTGCAGCACTGACAGATGGACTGACCGGTTCGGTTACAATATTCTCCAGGGTAGTCGTTTCTTTTACTATTTCCCTTTTTGGTATCGGGGTGCTTTTCTTGACCGGCTTGATGATCTCCTTCTTTTCCTCAACAACCACCTTTTTTTTCTTCTTCACCACGGGTACTACATCGGGGGTATGAGTAGAGACCATCGATATAATGAGACGGCCATAATCCTTTGCCTTAAAATAAACTGGCCGCGGAGCAGTGTAAATATGGGTGAAGGCAAATCCGGCATGAATGGCCAGCGCAATTATGACCGCAAAAAAGAGGTCCTTTTCAAACGTTACTCTTTCCATTTCGTCTCCAGAGACAGACTGACAACTCCGGATTTTCTAACCACATCCATCACCGAGATGATCCGTTCATAAGAGGCCTTCCTGTCCCCCATTATGATCACTTTCATTTCTGGAAATTCGCGATAACGAGAGGTTATGACTGAAAGGAGCTTATCCAGCGTTACCTCCTCTTTTTCCAAAAATACCTTCCCGTCTGCCCGTATGCTTATGCTGACAAATTCCTTTTTATCGACAAGGGATGTAGAGGATTGTGGCAGGTCAATGGGTATTCCCTTCTGAACAACCATTGACATGGTCATGAATATAAAGGCAACTAAAAGGAGAAATATAACATCTATCAATGGTATCATCTCGATTCTTGCCTTACTGGAGTAACGCCTTGAAATCTTCATCCTGAGTTCCTTTTCCGCTCGAAGATTATCTCCAGATTGGTACCGTACTTTTCCATCTCAAGTGCGGCTTTTTCTATTTTTGACAGAAAATAATTGTACGGTATAAGGCTCAGAATGGCGATTGTCAGGCCAAAGGCCGTAGTTATGAGCGCCTGGGCGATACCCACTGTGATCATCTGGGGATGTTCCGCACCCACAGTACCAAGCATGTTAAAAGAATAGATTATACCTGTGACCGTCCCGAGGATTCCCAGAAGAGGTGAGAGTGTTATCATTGTGTCGAGAATAGGCAGATGACGCCTCATCCTGGCGATTTCTTCATCGGCACTCATCTGGAGGGCATCCCTTAAAGAAAAATTGCGGTGAACCACTCCGCAGACCATTGTCCTGATAACATAATCCCTCGCCTTCAAGGTTTTCTTCTTTGCTTCCTCAAACTGCTCCTTTTCAACGAGAGACATCAATTCATTCAGAAGTGTCCTGTCACGATTTTTTTCTTCTCTGATCCAGAATATTGCCCGTTCAATAATTACCGTAAGAGATACCAGGGAACAGAGGAGAAGGGGGTACATGACCGGTCCCCCTTTGAAAAAATATTCTATCATGATTAATTTTCCTGTTTTAAGTCCTCATCATGAGATTCAGTACACAATCTTTGGGCAAGCCGTACCGCCCCGACACCATCCTTTGCGTATTCCGCTCCGATCGACTGCGCATAGGATTTGCTTACCACCGCTCCCCCTATTATAAACTTACATTCAAGCCCTTCCCTTCTCGCCATATCAATAACTTCTTTCATGTTTACCATTGTTGTCGTCATAAGCGCGGAAAGCCCCACAATGGCAGGTCTGGAAGACTTTATCTCTTCGACTATCCTTTCGGCCGGTATATCCTTACCAAGATCTATGACATTAAATCCATGATTTTTCAACATCAGGGCTACTATATTTTTGCCTATGTCATGGATATCTCCCTTTACCGTGGCAAGAAGGATAGAGGCTTTTTCTTCATGTTTCGACACGTTTTTTTTCAGGTAGGGAGCAAGGTACTCAACCCCCTTTTTCATCGTTTCCGCGCTGGCGATAAGTTGGGGCAGGAAGTATTCTTTCCTGTCAAATAAGTCCCCTACCTCAGTGATAGCCGGAATCATCATTTCATTTACAAGGCTGTCAGCAGTTGTCCCAAAAGAAAGGGTTTTCTTTATAAAACCGTTTATTTCTTCCCTGTTTCCCTCAAGAACAGCCTGAAACACCTCCCGCCCCGGCGAGGATTTTTCCGCTTCCGCATCCGATTTACTTATATGAGACGTTTCGGAAAAGTACGAAATAAATGACGAAGCGTCTTTATCTTTTTGAGTCAGGACATCCGCAGCCATTTTAACATTCATAAGTTCTTCATTCGAAGGATTGGCAATGGCAAGAGTCAGGCCGGAAGCCTGCGCCATTGCGAGGAAAGCCGCATTGATCCATTTTCGCTGCGGCATCCCGAAGGAGACATTGGTGAGCCCGATGATTGTGTTGCATTTAAATTTGCGCGAGCACCACTCGATTGTTTTAAGTGTCTCCATGGCTGCCTTGGGATCGGAAGCCACCGTCATCACCAGTCCATCCGCTACAACATCATCCTTTGTAAAGCCGAATCCCCCGGCTTCCTGGAATACGCTTTTGATAATTTTTTTCCGCTTCTCCGCCGTCTCCGGTATTTCCTTTTCGGTCAGCGGCAGGAGAATAAACATTGCCCCGTATTTTGCTGCTATAGGAAGAAGTTTTTTGAGCTTCTCCCCTTCCCCGGAGATGGAATTAATCAGGGTGCGGCCCGGATAAATCCTGAGAGCCGTCCGTATCGCTTCAATATTTGATGAATCAATAACCAGGGGAAGATCGGTAATGGTCGACAGGAGACTGACCACCTCATGCATGGTCTTTACTTCGTCGATACCGGGGACACCTACGTTGACATCAAGAAGCTCGGCACCGTATCTTTGCTGTTCTTTGGTCATCTGCCGTATGAGAGACATTTTGCCGTCGAGGAGTTCCTGCTGAAGGGCCTTTTTCCCCGTAGGATTAATACGCTCCCCTACAATACGAAGTGGTTTGTCCTTTTCAAGAATGATAAATTTTCTCGCGGAGCTGAGGGCACTTATCGATTTTCTAAAGGGAGCATGGGGCTTTTCTTTTTGAATCTCCTTCCTGAATGCATATATATGTTCCGGCGATGTCCCGCAGCAGCCGCCCATGATATTGACGCCTGTCGAAACATATTTTTTGCCGAAAGAGGCGAAACCGGCCGGGGACATGTCGAAAACGGTTTCATCTCCGACAAGTTTAGGGATACCGGCATTTGGTTTTGCCACGAGAGGAACTTTCGCGTACGGTTTCATCGCTTTGATATATTGAAGCATCTCTTCCGGACCTGTAGAACAGTTACAGCCAACGGCATCGGCACCGAGACTCTGCAGCGTAATCAGCGCGGTTACCGGATCTGTCCCATTGAGTGTACGGCCGCCTTCATCAAACGTCATCGTAACCATGACAAACGAATCCGAAACCTCTTTCACGGCGATCAGCGCCGCGCGCGCCTCCTGGATATCCATCATCGTTTCAATCACAAAAAGATCAACACCGCCTTCAAGAAGCCCCATGGCCTGCTCTTTAAAGATTTCAACCGCCTCATCGAAATCGATGTTCCCAAAAGGTTTGACAAACTGTCCGGTAGAGCTGATATCACCGGCTACCATGGCCTTCCCGCCAACGGCGTCCTTCGCAAGCCTGGCAAGCCGGCTGTTAACCTCCCCTACATTACGGACATCGTACTGCCCCAGCTTGAAGCGATTCGCGCCAAAGGTGCATGTATAAACAACATCAGCGCCAGATTTTTGATAGTCGGAATGAATCGCCTGAATAATCCGGGGATCTTCAAGGCACCATATTTCCGGACACGCTCCCAGGGGCATACCACGTTTCTGCAACTCCGTTCCCGTGGCACCATCGAGGATAAGCACTCTCTTTTTAAGAAGCTTACTTATTTTATCTTTAATATTCACTCTGCATCACCCACAAAACGTTTGTCTGTCAGCATAGCCTTTCAGCGGAAAAATCGCTTTCGCTGAATGTTTAGAGTCTCACCTGCGGTTTACCATATTTTCAATTCCGGCGACCGCCGTAACGGATTTCTCCGGCGTAAGTATGAAATTCTCATTTATATTAATCCCAATACGTTCGAGTTGTAAAATATCGTAAATAATTTTCTGATTTTCAAGTAAAAAATCATGATATCCCGCAGAAAAACGCTTTGAGGTAAGACGTTTGTTTTCTCTGCGGAGTTCCTGATTATAGTAATTGACAATCCAGCCAAGTGCCGCATCGGCAATCTCACTGGCCACCGCATCAAGGACAACCGCGCGGGTCAGGTTATCCCCAGCGGAATTTTTACGGATAGCGTCAACGATATCGCTCCCAGCCGTGGCCCCCATCAGTACAATCTCCGGGCAATCTTCGAGAAATGCGGACAGGTGCATACTTTTAAAGGTAACGCCTGTTGAAAGGATAATTTCAGGGGATTTTCTTTCCTGAACAGGGATTCGTATTCCCGCACCCTTCAAATAAATAAGAGAAAGAGCATCTTCAATATAGTGTTCAACTTCCTCTTTCTGTTGAGCCGTGAGCTGAGTTTTACCTTTTCGGTAACCGAGGCGTTTATATATGTTATCTTCCGGTGTTGCAACACTTATGGAATCAAAAAAAAGTGGACGACTCATATAACTTCTTTGCCTGCTTTCTATTTTCCCATCACTCTTTTACCAAAATTATCCCTCTTAGTTCAAGTAATTATTTGGAAAATCTATTTCCCCCGCTTTGGATATCCGGGGGGGGGGAGGTGTACGTATTTTCGTCTCTTTTCTTCGGATCTCAGCGTGTGACCTCCCAGCAGATATTTGCAAAGATTATTTGACAGTCTCGTAAAAAGTCTCAAAATGTGTCATTTGTCGTCCTGAACTCGTTTCAGGATCTCACTTGTTTCAGCATCTAAATATTTCAACAAGTTAGAGACCCTGAATGATCCTGAAACAAGTTCAGGACATGATTCAGGGTGACAAAAACTGACTTTTTACGAATGCATCATTATTTATGATGCTCTCGGCAGTATCCATCGATAATATCCAGAAAGATCGTACCGTATTTTTTATACTTTACCGGTCCAACACCATGAATATGAAGCAGGCTTTCTTCGGACCATGGGGAAAATGCCGCCATTTCGATCAATGTTTTATCCGGGAAAATGACATAGGGCGGAATACCGGCTTTATCGGCAAGTTCCTTCCGCTTCTTCCTCAGCTTTTCAAACAGAACACGATCATATTCGTATTCCGTTTCTCTTCCCTTCCCCTTTCTCTCCTCGATATGTTCTTCTTCGAGAATTCCAAGAACGATTTCGCTACCTTTAAAAACATCATATGCCTTCCCGGTAAGCTTCAGACCCCCGTATTCCGCATTCTGGGTCATTAGGCCTTTCTGAATAAATTGCCGCGCAAGATGAAACCACTGTTTTCTTGAATACTCTTTTCCGATACCGTGAGTTGATAGATTTTCGTGTCCGAACTTCAACACCTTCTGTGATTGTGAGCCGCGCAAAACATCAATAATATGATTCGCTCCGAATACCTCATCGGTACGCTTTACGCATGAGAAAAACTTCTGGGCCGGAACGGTGATGTCCACAAGTTTTCTTTCTCCCGCCAGGCAGTTGTCGCACATATCACATTTTTCAGTAGAATAATCTTCTCCGAAATATGTCAGGAGAGGCCGGCGGCGACACACCTCTGTTTCGGTAAATTGCAACATGGCATTGAGATGGATGTTGGCAATGCGTTGTTCATTATCGTCTTTCTGGTTTATGAAATACTTAATTTTCCGAATATCAGCATAGCTGAACAATAACAGGCAATGGGCCCTCAATCCATCGCGTCCGGCTCGACCGATTTCCTGATAGTAGGTATCAATATTTTTAGGAAGATCAAAATGAATAACGAAGCGGACATTGGGTTTGTTGATTCCCATTCCGAAGGCGATTGTGGCAACTATAATCTGCACATCATCCCTGATAAACAATTCCTGATTTCGTGTGCGCTCTACGTCGGATAATCCGGCATGATAGGGCCTGACGGAATACCCCTTGCTTTTCAATATCTCATACAGATCATCCACCTGTCTGCGGGAAAAACAGTAGATAATGCCGGATTGATCCGGATATTTTTTGAGGAATTTTATTGTTTGTGAGACCGGATTGCTTTTCGGAGTGATCTGAATGAACAGATTTTCCCTGTTAAAGCTGGCGATAAATTCATTTGAGGCATCAAATTTGAGGTTGCTTTTTATGTCTTCCTGAACTCTCGGTGTCGCCGTTGCCGTAAGAGCGATACACGTAGCAGAAGGGAAACGAGACTTGACTTCAACAAGCTGCCTGTATTCCGGTCGAAAATCGTGTCCCCATTCCGAAATACAATGGGCTTCATCTATTGCCAGACAATCAACCTGGAGCGAGGAAAGCAGCGACAACATCCTCGGTGTTAGAAGGGCTTCCGGGGCAAGGTAAAGCAATTTGACCCCGTTTTTCATCAAACGCTCTACATTGCGGTTATATTCTTCATTAGACAATGAACTGTTCAGGAATATCGCAGGGACATCAAGTTCCGCTAATTGTTCCACCTGATCCTTCATCAGCGAAATCAGAGGCGAAACAACAACGGTCAAACCCTTAAAAATGAGGGCGGGGATTTGATAACAGAGCGATTTTCCCCCTCCCGTAGGCATAATAACGAGCGTGTCTCTTTTCTTGAGAACATTTCCTATAATTTCTCTTTGAAGAGGCCTGAATTCATCATATCCGAATACATCCCCGAGAATAGTCTTTGCCCTGTCTATCATAGTCCGATGTTTGTCTTTCTGCCAATCTTAGAGTCATTTTCACATGAGAGGTTTGCATAACTACGTTTCTGGTCATTGCGAGGAGCTAAGCGACGCGGCAATCTATTATGATTATAAAATTCTTGCTTTTCCATTAAAAATTATGCTCTATTAACATACGATTAAAGTCAAGAAACAATATGCTGATATCCAATATTGTTGATTTATTTCTTAACATTTAATGGTTCGGTCAACAACAAACGATAGGAGATTATAATGAAGGCAGAATTTACAGCAATCATAGAAGCCGCACCCGAGGGCGGCTTTTGGGCTATCTGTCCGGAGGTGCCTGGTGCCAACGGACAAGGCGAGACGATAGAGGAAACCAAGGTTAGTCTGCGTCAGGCTATTGAATTGATCTTGGAGGATCGCAAGGCTGACATTCTCCGAGGGCTGCCCGAGGATGCTATCCAAGACACGGTGATGATTGGATGAAACGACGAGACTTGGAGCGAAGGTTGAGAATCGCGGGTTGCTATCTGAAACGGGAAGGAGCCTCGCATTCACTTTGGATTAATCCGAAGAACGGAGCGATGGAAGCTGTCCCCCGGCACGCCGAGATCAAAGAACCATTGGCAAAGAAGATTTTGAAGAATCTCAATGCAGATTAAGTGACCGAACACATATGAGCCGCACCTTTGTCAATAGGCAAAAGAATCCCTTTAGGGAAAAAGTATTTTTCCCTCTTGTTCCTTAACAAATCGAAGAACCTGGGAAGGAAGAGGGACGTCCTTAAATAGTTAAATAACTCTATCTTGAAGACAACTTATTGAATTGTTTAAGGACGTCCCTTATCCTACTCAAGTGACCTTGATCGTTCGGCTGGTACTATGGAGGTATACGAAACATGAAAAAACGCTCTCCTCTTCCAGAGCCAAATGACGCGCTGTACCGACTGAAGCGAGGTCTTTCGGGTTATGTTAGCTACCTTGCCGCCTGTGAGATGAACGAATCATTCAGCGAGTACCTCCTTTATGAACCAATCCTAAGAATTCTAACGGCTCGCGGGTTCACAGTTGAGTGCGAGGTGGTTTGCCCCGGACTACAACAGCCCAAGACCGGCGATAAGAAGAGGCTGGATTTCGTGGCTCGCAAGGAAAATCTTACATTTGCCATGGAGGTCAAGTGGGCAAAGAAAACAAAACCCCAAATTGACGGTGATTTGGCCAAACTACGTGCCTACCGAAACCAGAAAAATGCCTCGCGTGCCTATCTCTGTGTATTCGGAAGGGCGAGTTGCATCACGAAATTAAAAATGCCGCAGGGTCTCAGAGAACAAGGAAGATGTCTAATTGCGGACTTTGGCAAAACGAAATTTGGATGCAGGATTTACGAAATCGCCGAATCGGGTAGCCGGGGGGTTTTCTCCCCCGGCCCCCACACCACCCAGCGTGCGGGTCCGCACTGGGCGGTTCCCAAAGACTAACGGACCGTAGTCGGTTAAAATATAACCTACAGCTCTTTGAAAAGAAGGCGGCAACTGCAAGTTGATACTTGAGGAGTAGCATACCTTATGACGCGCCCGAAATTTTCGCTCACCCAGTCGGGTTCATCGCGTTACGGAGCACATATGGACTATTCCCCATACTTCGGGTTTGGCCCTTCGGCGGGATGAGACCTCCCAGCTTTTCTATTCGCCGGGCTCGTTTCCAGCTACCACGCCACCATAAGTGGTGGATTCCTACGCCTACTATGGCCTCTGCTGACTCCTGCCCGATCACCCTGTGTGTTGCCACACCGGGCGCTGTCGTATAAAACGACCCCACGTCGAGCAGGTCTCCCCGGACTCTTTTCAGTACCCCCTTGAGGGGTATAAGAACGTGAACTGTCACTATGCAACCGCAGCATTTACCGTATCTCCCGAACCCTGGGCTTCGTTATGTGGTGCTAACTTACCCGGAAACTCGGCCTTATATGCTGTTTCTGTCCGTCGGCTCATAGCTTTGCACTCCGGCTTCCTTCAGACCCTTCCTCACGGAAACGCCCTTGCCTTCGGCTAATAACTTCTGCTAATATTTCAACCCATTAGCAGGGTTCACGTATAGGGGACTTTCACCCCATAAGTTCACGCCCATGCCGGGTGTACACCAGGCGCTTGACTCGAGCGCGGGGTGACAGCGGTTGCAGAAAATTAAAGAATGGAGCGCCGCGTCGAGTCAGCTTCATCGTTCTGCGGTAAAGAAAAGCTGGAATATTATCATGAGAAAAAAAACAGCTATTATATTTACCATGCCTATCATCCTTCTGACAATATTTTGTGGTGTTGCTTTGTCACATCCACATGTCTTTATCGTTCAAAAGATAAAAATAGTTTTTGATGATCAAGGGCTTGCAGGCTTCAACATTCACTGGTCATTTGACGATATGTTTACCAGCATGATAGCTGGAGATTATGATAAAAATCAAAACGAATTTTTAGAAAAAAGTGAAGTGGCACTAATAAAAAAAGAGGCCTTTTCATATGTATCCAACTACAATTATTTTACTTTTATAAAAATTGATGGGAAACCTTTTGATGTTAAATTTATTCAAAATTTTTCAGCTGAGTTGCATGATAAAAAATTAGTTTACAAATTTTTTATCCCTTGTCATGTTACGGTCACAAATAACTTTAAAAATGTTTGTGTTGCTTCATATGATCCATCTTATTACAGTACTCTTTTCTTTGCGAATAATGGTTCAGTATCATTAGATAATCCTGAATCATTTGAAGTAAGAATGGTTGTTAAAAAAGATAAGTCAATATCAATATACTATGGACAGGTCAATCCATCTGCGCTATTTTTGGATTTTCGTACAAAACAATGAAACAATCTGCAATTTTTTTAATTTTATTGTTAACTCTTTCGATTGCCCCTTTGGCAAGTGGCCTTAATCCTTTTACAACAAAGCCGGAAAATCAGCATGTTGCAACCAGGCCTGTTATAAGCAATAAAATTTTCGCAAAAATAATTATATGGCAACATAAATTAAAAACAATAATGTCTTCACTTGTCCGGCAAGCTAAATCGACAAGAAGCATAAAACCATTATTGTTGCTTATTGTGTCCGCATTTATATACGGAGTAATCCACGCTGTCGGTCCGGGGCATGGAAAGGCTATTGCTTTATCTTACATATTATCACAACGGCCTTCATATATTCAGGGTATGCTGTTCAGTAATTGCCTGGCTCTGTTTCACGGAGTTTCAGGTATTATTTTCGTACTTGTTATACGCGTTATTCTAAAAACAAGCATTACCAAAAACTTTGAAACTGTCACCAACATAACCCAAGTCATCAGTTACAGCATCATTGCCTGCTTTGGCCTTGGAATTTTTATACAGAGCCTTTACAAATTGATAAAAAAACATGATCAAAAACAGGATACATACGAAACATTTAAATCCAGGAAATACACTAATCCTGTTCTGTTAGCGTTTGTTGTTGGCAGTATCCCTTGCCCCGGAGTTGTAATGGTTATGCTGTTTGCATTATCAATGAATCTAATTACACTTGGTATAATATTAGGGATAACCATTTCAATAGGAATGGCACTTACAGTATCAATTGTTGTATTAATCGCCATATCAGGAAAAGTTGCTTCACTTACCGCAATTTCAAAAAATAGTAAATGGGCAGTTTATATTGAACAGGGCATTGAAATATTTGCCGGTCTATTGTTAATGACACTTGGAACATTATTTTTGGGAGCTAATTTATAAATTTTTAATCCTAATAGAAGCGAATCGGTGAATTCAAATTGCAAGCGCACCACGAACAGCCTTCCAGAACACTTCATGGGGTGTCCGGTAATCGAGACACTTCCTTGGACGGGACTTTAACCCGCTAGATCAAACAGTTGTTACTACGTACGGACACAATACTAAATTATGGACAATTGGTGTCAGTAATGACATTATACATTTATGGCACGTATAGCAAAAATCGTCGTTCCCGGATATCCGCATCACATAACACAACGCGGGAATCGTAGGCACGGGAATTCCGTAAAAAGAAATTATAGACATATCCAATAATATTTACCTATAATCATGTCAAAATTACGAACTGGTCGGCAAAAATATTATAATATCTTTTCGCATTTTTATGATTTATTTATAAAATTACATTCCCATAATTATGGAGAAGAGACTCGTAAATTTTTAGTTGATTCAGCACGATTAAAAGATAAAATACAACCTAAAGTGTTGGATATTTGCTGTGGTACAGGATCAGTTGTTCTTACTTTTGCTGAACAATCCCCTGATATTTTGGCAATTGGATATGATTTTTCTCTTGGCATGTTACATAAAGCAAATGAGAAGGATTCATCTGATAAAGTAATTTTTATTGAGGGAGATGCTGCAAGTTTGTCATTTGTAGATGATTGTTTTGATGTTGTTTGTTGTTCTCATGCGTTATATGAATTAAAAGGTCAGGTTAGAAAGAATACACTTTGGGAAATGAAACGAGTAGTAAAGCCAAGTGGATTGGTATTGATTATGGAGCATGAAATCCCAAGTAAATTATTAATAAAAATACTATTTTATATAAGGATGCTAATGATGGGTCCAAATGATTCCCGGGAGTTTCTTAAACAGGGTATATCTCCATTTAAGGAAATTTTTCCTAACGTTACATTATCACACACTAAATCAGGTAAAAGTAAATTAATCATTTGCCGTAAATAATAAAATGTATTGGCTGAACTTTAATTTTAGGGAAATTCCGGAATTCCTCAGCATGGTGACGATCTTTGATCAAAATAATCAGCCGTTTGGAGCTTGAAAAATGTAGAATAGATACTAACCTATAAGGATTGAGTCGATCCGCGAAGCGGTCGAACTCAATCCTTTGTTCAATAAGCCCGATCTCATTATATAGGGTAATGATTGGCTACCGTAGAGAGGAAATAGAAGTTGGGGTTGTAGCT
>Ga0265594_1000245_pt1 | contig 44378 bp, 44 predicted proteins | sample saktaG_11_FD_190147 | JGI IMG/M metagenome (GOLD analysis project Ga0265594, IMG submission 190147) | Saline water microbial communities from Sakinaw Lake, British Columbia, Canada - sak_2011_5_24_80m | ecosystem: Environmental > Aquatic > Non-marine Saline and Alkaline > Saline ... | reverse complement strand
CTGCCACGCAGAGGTGGGCTGATAGGATTGGAGCGGATGCGTATGGAGTAGATGCGGCTGATGCGGCGAAGAAAGCGATGGAGTTGCTAGGCGAAGGATAAGAGGGAAGTCTTTTAATAGGCTAGCCTTAGCTATGACGCGTATCAAGGTTGTTAAATATGGAGAGAATGAAAACAAAGAAAATCCAGAAGAAGTATTATCGAAAACAAGTTGGTCTTTTTGCGCTTATTCGGAAAATAAAACTGTGGCCATCACGCAATGGAGTCCTTCACGGAGTTAAATTCTTTGAAGAGAAGGGGATTTGTGCTGAGGTAACCACTCATTGTAACCGGAGAATTATTATTCGGGATTCCAGAAGAAGCAGAGCGGCGCGATGGCTTCGCAATAAATGGTTTTCCAGCGAATGCAAAGAGTGTCGTATTCCCAAGTGGAAACTGGAAAAATTTTCCTTGACATCGTTTAATCGGCATTATGGTTCTCAGCTTCGATGATATGTTTTGCTGTTTGTTAATAAGGAGGTGATAAATGCAGAAAATTTATGCCAGAATGGGAGATGGTTCTGCAACTGAACTAAGCGAAAGCGAATTAAAGCGGGATTTGGAAGAGGGTACCAAGGATGCTGCCGAGAGAGCAAAAATCCCTCCTCTTTCCCAGAACGAATTAGCATACCTTTTTGATGTCTATAGCAGCCCTGCCAGATTTGTGGGTGTGGATCGTGGGAATGAAGTAATTTTCAGTTATGATAATGGTTCTGCTAAATCAAGGGAGGATTTAACGGAAATACCGTTACACAGAGCTCAGGAAGCCCAGGTTTATGAGAAATTCTTAGGCGCTGATATGGCAGATTTCGGCCATATTGATTACAGTTTTAAGCCTGTGAAGGCTATTGTAACTTTTGAGCAGCAGGCCTTAGAGTATGCTTTATTGGTGACGACTGTTCCCATGTTTTACGGGTCTCAGCCTAACTTAGGTACATATACTCAACCGGACGGCCCTTGCCCCAATCCAATGGAGTTGTTACCTCAGGGTAAAATAGCTGAGGCCAGAGCGGCTCAAGAAGAAATGATGGAACATGCTGTTAAAGACATGGTTTATGTGGGCAGCGCAATGTATGAATCAGGGGCAGATGGCATTAATTTTGATACTGCAGGGGCTGCAGGTGATGCTGATTTTCTGGCTACTCTGCGTGCTGTTGAGATATTGAGAAAGAAATATCCTCAGATGGGTATAGAGGTAGGAATGGCAGGAGAGTTTGTTCTGGGAATGCACAGCGAGTTAACTTATAATGGGATACGCTTGGCAGGATTGTACCCTCATAAGCAGCTTGAGCTGGTGGAGAAAGCTGGAGCTACTGTTTTTGGTCCAGCCATTAACACCAACACAGATAAATCGTGCCCGTGGAACGTAGCTCGGGCAGTTACTTTTGTAAAACCCTGTGTTGAGAATTCAAGTATACCTGTTCACGCCAATATGGGGATGGGGTTGTGTGGAATCCCTATGGCTGATTGTCCTCCCGTGGATGCAGTATCCAGGGCTTCCAAAGCCATGGTAGAGATAACTAAACTGGATGGATTGTAGGTAGGGGTGGGTGACCCGGTGGGTATGGAAGTGGCTCACGTTAGTGCTTCGGGAATGGGTGGAATACGCACTGCTGGAGACCTGGTAGCGCGGATGGAACTATGCCGAGGGATGAAAATTAAAGAAGCTAAAGAATATGTGGCCAGTAAATTAAAGGTTTCTGTGCTTGAGCTTTCAGACCCTATAGTAATGGGTGATCTAAGACAAGATTTAAATATTGGGACGATGGCCCCATTTGTGGGAGGAGCTAAGGGGATAGAAGCTAAATTCCGTATAGCGGAATTATTAGGTATAGAAATCAACTGCGTAAATAAATGTAAGGATAAGCTGAAGTGGTAGTACAAATAAAATATGATTAAGGAGTATGTTTGATGGAAACTAAATTGTCTAGTGCGACCAGAGAAGTAGTCATTGGCGATGGGTTACCGACGATATTGATTGGAGAGCGTATTAATCCAACGGGAAAGAAGAAGATGACCGCAGCATTAGAAGCGGGTGATTTGGAAGTTATCCGTAGAGAAGCAATAGCTCAAATTGAGGCAGGAGCTGATATTCTTGACGTTAATGTTGCTACAGCCATTGTAGATGAGGTAACTATGCTTCCTAAAGTTGTGCAAGTAGTGATGGATACAGTTGACGTGCCTTTGTGTCTTGACAGCTCTAATCCGGAAGCTCTGGAGGCCGCTCTTAAAGTATATAAAGGCAAGCCACTTGTTAATTCAGTGACGGGACAGGAGGATACACTAAGGAGAATTTTGCCTCTAATTAAGGAATATAAGGCAGCAGTTATTGGTATGACAGTAGATGATGATGGTATACCGAACGATGTAGACCGGCGTGTGGCCATTGCTCACAAAATTGTGGAAAGAGCCGAGAAATTGGGCATTCCGCGTGAGGATATTATCATTGATTGTGTAACTATGACAGTGGGAGCAGATGCCAGAAGTGCATTGGTAACCATAGAAACTATTCGTAAGGTAAAGGATGAACTGGGAATAAATGTAACATTGGGCGCTAGCAATGTTTCTTTTGGTTTGCCTAACCGTGATTTGATTAACACTACTTTCCTGGCTATTGCTATTGCTGCAGGGATGAATTGTCCGGTTATAAATGCGGCTAAAGTGCGCCCAACTGTTCTGGCTACTGACCTGATTCTGGCTCGCGATAAGAATGCACTGAGGTATATTAAAGCTCAGAGGCAAGCTAAGTAAAGGATTTGAAACAAAACAAGTGCAGTGCATTATGGATAAATAGGCTCAGATGAGTAATCATCTGGATTTTCCGGAGATAAGCAAACTATAATAAAAGTATAAAAAGGAGGTTACAGAGATGGTAGATTTGACCAAGATAAAGGATGCAGTGATAGGTGGTGAGGTTGATGAAGTAGGGGAGATGGTTAAGAAGGCAGTAGAAGAGGGACAGGAAGTAAAGAAGATTCTTAAAGAGGGGCTTATTGCCGGGATGGCGATAGTAGGGGATAAATATGAGAAAGGCGATTTCTTTCTTCCGGAGATGGTAATTGCTGCCACAGCGATGAAGCAGGGCTTGAAGGTATTAAGTCCTCTATTAAAGCAAGGGGATATAGAGAGTTCGGGGACAGTAGTTTTAGGCACAGCGAAGGGCGATATTCATGATATAGGGAAGAGCATAGTCGGGACGATGCTGGAAGGGGCAGGATTCATGGTAACTGACCTGGGAGTAGATGCGGGGCCTGACAAATTTGTAGAAGCAGCTAAAGAGAAGAATGCTGATTTGATAGGAATCTCAGCGCTTCTTACGACTACCATGACGGGGATGGAAGATGTTATAAAAGCGGTGAGAGGGGCTGGTTTAAAAGCCAGGGTAATGATCGGGGGAGCATCTGTGACGCAAGAATTTGCAGATAAGATAGGGGCCGATGGATATGCACCCGATGCACCATCTGCCGTTGGGAAGGCAAAAGAACTGGTCAAAAATTAAAGATGGGGAAAAGCAGATTCAAATAAGACATAAGCTGAAAAACTTTAACTTGAGGGGAGGCGAGAAATACGGGCAAGAGAAAATTTCTTGAAGGTGCATGAGAAGTGAGTAATGCTTAAATGATACTCCTTTAACAGGGCTTGGGTTTTTCGGCAGCGACGGTGGCGAAGAGTAATAATTACGATTATTACTCTTCGCCTTTTGGGGTGAGGGGGTAGTTTTGCTGTGTTTTGAAACCTTAGCTCTGACTACCTGGCTAGCCATGGTTATTCTAATGAACTATGTAAGGCCGATAAGTTAAGGAGGATTAAGAGATGAATAAACCCAGGATAAGTTTTTTATCACAAGATGAGATAGATGCTATCCACAATGCCTCTTTAGAGGTTTTGGAGAACACGGGCATTAAAGTTATGAGTGAGAAAGCACTTGGTATTTTAAAGAAAGCGGGGGAAAGATTGATTATGGAAGAAGCCATGTAATCATTCCTCGAGATTTGGTTGAAGAGGCTTTGGCGGTGGATGTTATTGGCAAAGTTGGACCTGGTGGGCACTTTTTAGGTGAAAAACATACACTGGAACATTATAAAATGGAGACATGGCTACCAAAGATTAGTGATAAGGGTACTTTTGAAATGTGGCGAAGGATGGATTCATGTAGTAGATCGAGATAAAAGAGTTCTTTGGCAAGTATTGGATATAGATTGGCCTTCCGGAGGGTAATTTACTTGAATCCATAGTTCAAAAACTGTATAGTATGCCCTGGACACCGCATAACCTAAATTTGACTTATTTAATTTTGGTTGATAAAATATGCCGCGTGTTAAGTTCATTAGGAAAGGGTAGGAAAAAAATGAGGAAAGAGAAAACCTAGAATGAGAATGCACCAAATTGGCTTGCTTAGCTGGTTTAGGTTAAACATGAAAGGCTATGGTGATAAGGCGGGGTGGCTTTGAAAGGGTTTGCAGGTTTTGCAATTAAGAAAGTAGGGGCTGCCCTGATCACCATTTTTGCTATAGTGTGTGCGAATTTCGTGATCTTCCGCCTCGTGCCTGGCGATCCATTGCGTATGATGTTCAGGGATCCTCGAGTAAGCGCAGAGCAAATGCAGTTGGTTAGGGAGAGATTTGGGTTGGACAAGCCTTTGGGGGAGCAATTTCTTTGTTATCTTCGGGAGCTGGCTCATGGGAATCTGGGCATATCGTTTTGGCAAAAAAGACCTGCGCTGGATGTGGTTGCTGATAGAGTACCCCAAACATTGCTGTTAATTGTGACAGCTTTGACTATCGCTATTATCCTAGGTACGATTTTTGGGGCAATCGCTGGATCGAAAATGGGAACGAGATCTGATTCAGTTATACTTAGCATTGCGTTGTCATTGTATTCGATCCCAGCATTTTGCATGGGTATAATTCTTATGCTGATTTTTGCTTTTCAACTTTCAGTTTTTCCTCTTGGCGGAATAAGCACTGCTGCATCTGGATTTACAGGATTTGAATATTGGAAGGATGTGGCGTGGCACATGTTTCTTCCAGCACTTTGTGTAGTATTCTGGTATGGTGGGGAATATGTCTTGCTGACGCGGAGTGCCATGGTGGATGCATTGGGTCAGGATTATATAATTACAGCCAGAGCAAAGGGGCTAAAAGAATCCGCAATACTTAAGAATCATGCTCTGAGGAATGCCTTACTGCCTGTTATTACGATTACGGGAGTAAATCTAGCATTTGCAGTGGCTGGGATAATTGAGGTTGAGACGGTATTTTCTTGGCCTGGCGTAGGCAGACTTGTGTATGATGCAGTAATGAAGCGAGACTATCCTGTTCTGCAAGCTGTATTCATTGTGCTTGCTGTGGCAATTGTGTTTGCTAATTTGGCTGTCGATTTGATATATGGTTACATAGATCCGAGAATAAAGGTAGGGGGAGGGGAGTGAGATGACTAAGTTTCTTCATGGTCTGAGCAGTGTGAAGAGCTTTGTGGCGTTGTTGTGGACGAGCAAGATGGGGCGTTTTGGGTTGATTATATTTGCCGTATTTGCTGTGATAGCAATATTTGCACCATTTTTGCGTACAGTGGACCCAAATGCAACCGGTGGCTGTGAGAATATGCTAGTTCCACCTAATGCTCAGTTCTGGTTCGGAACCGATGATTTGGCAAGGGATATATGGAGTCAACTGCTATACGGTTCGAGAATTTCGTTGCTGGTAGGTTTTACGGCAGCAATTCTAGCAGTAGCAGTTGGCACTACGGTAGGTATAACAGCAGGCTTTTATGGCGGAAAAATCGGAGAACTGCTTATGAGATTCGTGGATTTTTTCATGATGCTTCCGCGCTTGCCGTTGATGATAATTTTGGCAGCTGTGTTAGGCCCAAGCATATGGAACATAATTTTTGTGGTGGCCATTGTAAGCTGGACTACAACTGCCAGGGTAGTTAGATCTCAGGTATTGTCTATTAAAGAAAGAGCTTTTGTTGAAGCGTCGAGGTGTATTGGAGCGAACGATTCCCTGTTAATGTTTGGGGAAATTTTCCCTAATGTGGTGCCTATAATTTTCGCTCAGGCTGTTTTGGTAGTTACTACAGCAATTTATTCTGAGGCGGTTTTGGCTTTTCTTGGATTGGGAGATCCTACAACTGTAAGCTGGGGAATGATGCTTCATTTCGCTTTCGAATCAGGGGTTATGTCTAGGACTCCAAATTGGATAGCGCCTCCAGTAGCAAGCATAGTTGTGTTGATACTAGGTTTTACTTTTTTGGGAACTGCTGTGAGCGATGTGTTGAAGCCCGGGTATAGAGAAATGAGAGGTTTGTGATCAGTTATGGCATTGCTTGAAGTCAGAAATTTGAAGATATATTATTTCACCAGGGCGGGTGCGGTAAAGGCTGTGGATGATATTGATCTTGACATGGAAGAGAATGAAACATTGGGTTTGATAGGTGAGTCAGGATGTGGTAAAACGACTGCGGTTTTCGCTTTTCTCAGGTTTGTTACACCGCCAGGGCGCATAGTTGGAGGGAAAATAGTTTTCGAGGGTAGGGATATTATTCCTTTGAGTGATGAGGAAATGAGACTTTTGAGAGGACAAGGCATTGCTATGGTTTTCCAGGGAGCTCAAAATGCTCTTAACCCCGTAATGACGGTGGGGAAACAGATAGCCGAAGTAATTCTGGAGCATGAAAGCGTAACGAAAGAAGAGGCTTGGGAAAGAGCTAAGGCACAACTGGAATTGGTAGGCATAGGTAGTGCGAGAGTTAAGAATTACCCGCATGAATTTAGCGGTGGGATGAAACAGAGAGTGATGGTTGCTATTGCTACTGCCTGTAACCCAAGACTCTTAATTATGGATGAACCTGTAACGGGCCTTGACGTAATTGTTCAAAGGCAATTATTGTTCCTTACGAATAGTTTGAGAGAAAAAATGCGACTTCCCATAATATTCATCACCCATGATCTCTCTGTTATAGCTGAAACTTGCGATAAAGTTGCCGTTATGTACGCGGGTAAGATTGTGGAGCAAGCAAGCGCTGTTTCTTTATACAAGGATCCTCTACATCCTTACACCAAGGGGCTTATAGGATCTTATCCCAGCGTAAGAGGAGAGAAGAAGGAGTTAAAGAGCATTCCCGGTGCCCCTCCGAGGCTTATCGACCCCCCAAAGGGGTGCAGATTTTCACCACGCTGCCCGTATGCTATGGATATTTGCAGGACAGAGGAACCGAAATTGAAAAATATGGGCGATAACCGCGTGGTAGCGTGCCATCTAATTAAATAAGGTGTGTTTATATGGAAAAAGGTGAAGCACTACGAGTAGAGAATCTAAAGAAGTATTTCGTTGTAAGGAAAGGCTTGTTTAGCCTCTTGTCTTCGAGGAAGACAGAGTATGTCCGTGCGGTTGATGATGTTAGTTTTAGTGTGGCTAAAGGTGAGAGCGTGGGCTTTGTTGGAGAAAGTGGTTGTGGTAAAACGACTATGGGCAGGGCAATACTCAGATTGGTTGAACCTACTAGTGGCAAAGTATATTGCGATGGCATTGATGTAATCTCTCTTGATAAGAAGCAATTAAAAAGCCAGCGGCGCAGGATGCAAATGATATTTCAAGATCCGCATGGCTCTCTTAATCCAAGAAGGAAGGTTAGCGAAATTATAAGACAATCAATTACGATTCATAAGTTGGCTGATACTAAGGCTGAGGAAGATGTTATGATAAAGGATACATTGGAAGAAGTGGGGTTAGAGCCGGCCGAGGAATTCGGGGATAGATACCCTATTTTGCTTAGTGGTGGTCAACGTCAAAGAGTTGGCGTGGCCAGGGTCTTAGTTCTCCGGCCGAAGTTTGTGGTCGCGGATGAGCCAATTTCGATGCTTGATGTTTCCGTCAGGATAGGCGTTTTGGAATTATTATTAAGAATAAGAGATGAGTTTGGCATCTCTATTGTTTATATAACTCACGACTTAGCAACTGCACGGTATATTTGTGACAGGATTGCTATCATGTACTTGGGGAAGATTGTAGAGATTGCCCCAACAGAGGTTATTTACAGTAATCCAATACACCCTTACACACGAGCGTTAATCCTCGCTGTGCCAGTGCCTGATCCTACAGTAAAAATAAAGGAACTTCCTATCAAGGGTTATGTACCGGTAAGTGTGACAGATGCTTTCTCTAACTGCAGGTTCTATCCACGGTGCCTGTACGCTGTGGAAAAATGTGCTAAAGAAGAACCACCGCTTGTTGAAGTGGAGCCTGGGCATTATGTTGCTTGTTTTAGAGCAGAAGAACGAGGCTTAACAGATCAGAAAGCCTGAATCCCAATTGGTAGTTGTGGTTTGGAAATTATAGCAAAGTTATCCTTGCTAATCAGAGCCAGTTAAAATATCTTTCGTTATAAAAGGTCTTCCGCGCTTCCTATGTCAACCCAGGGTTCAGTAAAAGCATAGGCATGGACTTCCTCTTGATCTACAAGGTAAGCAATGAGGCTGCCCAAGTTATCCCGTTTACCTTGTTGACAATATTGATGGATGTAATGGAATATCCTTTGAGGGAAAATATAGCAGGCAGTGGCAATAAGGCTTGATTCAGGCTTGCTGGGCTTTTCTTGAAATTTTACTATCCTATGCTTATCCAGTTGCACTACACCAAATTGTGTGGCCTTGTTTTTATCACCTATGTCATAGACAGCTACTAGAGTGTGTTTGCCATCATATCTGGCTATGAATTGAGCCAGGTTAAACTCAAAATAATTATCTCCGGCAATGACTAGAAGGTCTTCATTTATTGACTTGTCTTCAATCCAAAAATTGAGTGAGCCTACAGCACCTAGTTTTTGTTGCTCGGTTGAAATTTCTTCTACCAGTATTTCTACCTCTCTGTTTAATCCCCGCTGCCATTGATGGAAGTCAGACTCGAATTTTTTGTTGGTGTTAACCATGATGCTTATATTCTGGGGCACTGCGGATACGACATAATCTATTATTGGCTTTCCCTTGTATTCCAGCAGAGCTTTTGCCTTATTAAGGGTTAAGGGATATAGTCTGGTGGCAAAACCACCAGCCAAAATTAAACATTTCATTGGCTATACTCAAATATTTTTACTGCTGCTATGCCATGCCATTTTTGTGATGAGGTGTAAACTAGCTTGTAATACATCATTTTCTCCAGTGGCACAGGGCTGGTAAACTGGTCGGTGCCTACTATTCTATAATTTCCTGATTCTTGCTTTGAGATGTAAATTTCAGCTTCTTCATAACTGGAAAAGAAGCTTGAGCTCATGATTTTCCTGTAACTTACTCCTTCTTGGTCCAAATTCTCTTTATAGGAGATTACTAGGGTGGTGTCCTTAGGCTCTACAGCCTGTCCGTCAAAATTGTATAGTCTGATAACTGTGGAGCGATAATAAGTGGGGTAAAAGAGGATTACAGGTTCCAGTTTCCCGTCCTCCGTTTGCCTGTAATAGGTTCCAAAAAACTCATTTTCGCTGCTGCCAGCCCATCTTGGCATGGCATAGAATTTCGTGGTGGACATTGCATGGTCAATTATGATGTACCGTGAGCGCATTTTGTCTGCTATTTGATTGGCGGAAGTTTCATCTTGGGCGGTGAAAAAACGAGCTGCTTCAGCAGCGTTAACCTGGCCGGCAGCGGAGGAATTCGGTATGCGATGTGAAATGCGGATTATCCAGTGACTATAATCCCACCAGGACATTACAGCATATGCAGATTCAGGATATTTGTAGTGTTCTTCTGGTGGGGGTGCTTTATACAATTCGTAATAGGAATTTGGATTTTGAAATGGCTCAGGAGTGTTTCCTTTTAACCACATGAGTGAACTGTACCAGCTCTCGTCAATGATATTCTGCTGGCGGGCAAGAGGCTGTGTCAATTTAACAGGAAGGCCACAAACTTTTGTGTAAGGCTTAATACCAGGAAGTCCTATATTGGGGAAGATAATCAGAAAAAAGATAGCTGCTCCAGCCCCAATTACCTTTACCCACGTGGCTCTAGGTTGTAGAAAAGTTCTTTGTCTTGTTTGCGTCTTTTTCTTTTTTCCCCTCTTTACTGTATATGGCTCCAGCGTTTGTTCATGTCTTGTTAGCAACTTTTCTAAGCCGGCGGAATCCAAAATTCTCCATGAGAAATATCCCGTGAGCAGAGAGGCATTTATGGCGTAGTAGTAACTGAAGCGGCGTTGTCCCAGGACGGTTAGCAGCATTATTATGCTCCAAATCAAGAAGAACGTCTTATCAGCACTTTCCGCCTTGATATCATGGTAAATGAGCCAGCCAAATGAGATAAAAGAGATGAAAAAGGTGGTTGTGAAATTAAGCCATGCTATTTGCAATGTGAAGTGGCCAAAAGGGAAGAGAAGGGGATGTACCTCAAGAATGGTTAAGCTTGCGCCACTGGGGGCGAAGATGCCAAATTTGCTGAACATTGAGTGGAGCAGAGAGGGATTGATAGCATGGAAAAGAGCTAGACTGATACCAGCTAGCCCAAATATTACGGGAATGTAATAAATGGGCTTGATGGTTCTATTTGACATAAAGTTCGCAATGCTACTTAGTATCAGTGGGGCTGCTATAGCAATCAACAGAGATATGTTGTTGCTGGTGTCTAATCCGCCTTTGTTCAAGCAGGGGGATGAGATTATAAAAGCAATAAGGAAAGATGAAGTGCCAATGATACACAGGTAGTCAGTTGATTTACGTCTAAGGTGATCTACGATGAATTGAATTAGCAGCCAAACAGATATAGTGAATACAAACAGTAGCCCGCCAATCCAAGTAAGGAGATAAATGCCTAAGAAAATGCCAGCTAGCGAAGCATATGAGAGGGGCTTAGTTATAACTGCCCAATTTTTGTTTAGCAGGTGACTGAAGGATAGATTTCTTTCTCTGGCTTTCTTACACGCTAATATCAAAAAGAGCATGGCTACTGTAGTAAGTAGACTTTCTGCCACATGATGGTCGGTAAAGCCAAGCATAGAGCGGTTTAAAAATTCACCTGGTAAAATAGCAATCAGCGCGGCCGCAATTATGCCTACCCAGCGATTAAACAGCTCCTTGCCAATGAAATAGACTGGAATAATTGTTATGGTGGCCAGAATAGGGGGGATATAGGCGCCGACAATGTCTATCGTGTGTTGAGATGGCGAGCCCAAACCAATAAGCCAGCTAAGGCTAGCAATAAACCAATCGAAGAAAGGGGGCCAGGATACCATGGCACCATAGGGGTAAAAAATATAGGGGTCAAAGGAAATGCGGTGAGGGAAATGGTGAAGCAAGTTATCCACCAATCTCATATGATACCAAGCATCTGTTCCTCTGAACCATACCGTCCCGTTGACAAAGACATGTTCATAAGGTAGAGCTATTCGTATGTACAACGAGATAATGCAGATGATAAGCAGGCTTATACCAACTATGCCTGCCGTGGGAAACCTTAATTTTTGGTTCAATTTCACATTCATTTAGAGCTAAACCGTGTATTGAAATGAGAACTCAAAGCGTCTTGTTCATAAAGCAAGCGCTCTATGCTTTCTCTGCCGTGTTTGCACGAATCCGATTTGACATACCAAGGCTTTGGAACGAGGCAAATGTCTGCTTGAATTCAATTCCGCCCATTTTTGTTTTTCTGACGCTCGATATTTATATGATTCTAAATTAGAGATAAGGTGAAGCCTGCTTACTTTTCCCTTGAGTAAAATTCTAGTGGCAGAAACTACAGATGTCAACTATCGTAGCGATTTCCCCTTTATTTGATACGTTAGGATGAAATAGCATGCACTTGGAGTAGCTAAGCTATACAGGTCGATATGATAAGCAGTGGTTAGCTTAAGAAGTGAGTTGCTGTAGTGTTTAAAGGGTGGGGAGGTATTGCTTTACCTCATAGTCAGTTACTTGGTTGCAATAGCGTTCCCATTCTATTTTTTTATTCTCGATAAAAGTATTAAATAGATGTTGTCCTAAAGTCCTTTTCATTAATTCACTGCTCTCAGTAAATTTTATAGCTTCAGATAAGCTTCTTGGGAGCGTACCTATGCCACTTTCCTGTCGCTCCTGTTCAGTCATTTTGAAAACGTTTCTTTCAAGAGGTGGAGGTGGCTCATATCCTTTCTCTATTCCGTCTAGGCCAGCAGCCAGTATAACGCTAAAAGCTAAGTACGGGTTACAAGCTGGGTCGGGGGATCTGAATTCAATTCTAGTGGTCTCTTCGTTTCCTGGTTGATATTCGGGTATCCTGATTAAATCAGCTCGGTTTCTCTGTGCCCAAGTAATATATACAGGCGCCTCGTAGTTTGGAAGGAGGCGTTTATAAGAGTTCACCCATTGGTTAGTAACAGAAGTAATTTCTGGTGCGTGTTTTAACAATCCTGCAACAAAATGTTTGGCTATCTTAGATAGATGGTGCTGGTCCTTTTCATCAAAGAAGATGTTTCTATTACCTTTGGACAGTGACATGTTGACATGCATTCCACTTCCATTTACTCTGGATACGGGCTTTGGCATAAAAGTGGCATACACACCATGTTTTTGGGCCACTTGCTTGACTACCAATCGGTAGGTCATTACATTATCTGCCATAGTCAGGGCGTCGGTGTAACGTAAATCTATCTCATGTTGACTGGGGGCGCCTTCGTGATGGCTACATTCTACTTTAATGCCCATTTGCTCCAGGATAAAGATTGTCTCTCGTCTTAGGTCTGTAGCTATATCAGGAGGGGTTAGATCAAAGTACCCACCCTGATCTAAAAATTGTGTTGTCTCTGAATTTTGAAAGTAAAAATATTCTAGTTCGGGGCCAACATAAAAGGTATATCCCATATCCATAGCTTTTTCCAGATTCTTTTTAAGTATGTATCTAGGATCACCTTTAAATGGTTGTCCTCCAGGCCAGTAAACATCGCAAAACATCCTGGCCACATTCTGATGTTCTTTTGAGCGCCATGGGAGGATTTGGAAGGTAGCAGGGTCAGGTAAAACTATCATATCACTCTCATCAATACGTGCGAAACCTTGAATAGAGGAGCCATCAAACCCACTTCCTGATTCCAAAGCTCTCTCCAACTCTTCAAAGGTGATAGTAAAACCCTTTAAGAATCCCAGGATATCAGTAAACCACAATCTTATAAATCTAGTGTCTTGTTCCCTGGCTATCTTGAGAACGTGGCGGTTTGCCTCAACGTGATCTTTGCTGGTCATTATCTCTCCTTCCGCATAGCGATTAGCAGTTATCAAACCACAAATGTGAGTTGGAGTCAACTGGGTAAACAGCACTCTTGTAATTTGGGGTAGTTTCAATGGCGAACGTAGTCAATATGACCATCTCCTGTGTGGTTTTCTGTCTCATTGTTCTCAACAGCCTCTTTTTAATCCTTTACCTTCTTATGGGGATTCCTCTTTTAGCTAAGTAATCCTTTGCCTGACGAATTGAGTAAGTTCGGTAATGAAAGATACTGGCAGCAAGGACAGCGTCAGCTTTGCCTGTGGACAAAGCCTCGTAAAGGTGTTCCAGATTACCAGCACCACCGCTGGCAATTATAGGAACTGATACTGCCTCGCTAGTGGCATGGGTCAATTCTAAATCATATCCTGTCTGTTGGCCGTCAGCATCCCAACTGGTAATCAGCAATTCTCCAGCTCCGAGAGTAACAGCGCGTTTAGCCCACTCAAGAACATCAATACCTGTTGTCTTTCGTCCACCACAAATGGAAACTTCCCATTTTGGTTTATCTTCTTTATTATTTGTTCTCCTGGCGTCAATAGCTACTACGATGCACTGAGAGCCAAATTTACGTGCTCCTTGAGTGATGAGATCAGGATTGAGCACCGCAGCGGTATTGATAGCTATCTTATCTGCACCTGCTTCCAGGATATGTCGCATATCACTAATGGTACGTAGTCCACCGCCAACGGTGAGTGGAATGAAAACTTGTTCTGACACACGTTTAACCACATCTGTCATAGTGTTGCGTCCTTCAGGGGTAGCTCCGATATCTAGGAAAACGAGTTCATCAGCTCTCTCTTGATAATAAAATGCTGCAAGCTCAACAGGATCGCCGGCATCGCTTAAGTGAGTAAAACTCAAGCCTTTAACTACTCGTCCTTGAGTGACGTCTAGGCAGGGAATAATCCTTTTGGTTAACATTATTCTTTCACAAGAGAAAACATTTGCCTAACTCGCTCATTTTTCATCTTTCATCAAGTATAAGTTTATCGTGAAACGATATCCAGGAAATAAGCATGAAACCTGAGATCCGAGCTTAATTCGGGGTGAAAAGCTGAAACCAGTAAATTCCCTTGTCTGGCAGCAACAGGAGAGCCGTTTGGGAGTCTAGCCAGTATTTCTACTGTGGAGTTGGTCTCCTCGATAATAGGTGCTCGGATAAATATGGCAGGGAATGGAATCTTGCCTAAAACTGGTATTGGTAGAAGCGCCTCAAAACTGTCTATTTGTCTGCCAAAGGCATTACGTTTCACTTTTATATCCATGGCTCCAATGGTCTCTATTTTTGAATCAGAGATATTTCTTGCCAGCAAAATCAGCCCAGCGCAAGTTCCAAACATTGGGAAGCCATTTTGAGCTAGCTTTTTAAGTATCTTCATCAGATCATAATTTATTGCCAGTTGACTAATGGTAGTAGATTCTCCTCCGGGGATGATAAGTCCATCTACATCTTCAAGGTCTTGAGGTAAACGTATGGCTAATGTTTCTACCCCCAACTTTTGTAAACTGGCAGCATGTTCAGCAAAAGCACCCTGTAAAGAAAGGATTCCGATCTTTGTCATGAAATTTACCTTTGTTGCCCCATAACAGGATAGCTAGTTATCGACATATATTATTTCTCACCTAGTGCCTTCTTCAGGAAATTGGAATACAGCTTCAAGCCAAGGGCGCCGCTTTTCTCGGGGTGAAACTGGGTTGCTATTAAATTATCTTTAATTATTACACTGCATATTGGGATACCATATTCTGTCGTGCCTGCTACAACTGATGCATCGTCAGGCTTGGCGTAGTAACTGTGGACGAAGTAAAAATTTGCTTCATTGGGTATGCCGTCGAAGATCGGATGAGTAACTATCTGTTTTACTTGATTCCAACCCATGTGGGGAACCTTAAGCCCTGAGGGTAGTTTTTTCACAATTCCAGGAATCACTCCCAGACATTCATGCTGACCTCGCTCTTCGGTTCTTGAGAGCAGGACTTGCAAGCCAACGCAGATAGCGAGAAATGGGCGCTTCTCATGAATGAATTGACAGATGATCTTAGATAACCCCAATCTCTCCAGGCTGTCCATTGTATCCCCTGCGTCACCAACCCCAGGTAGAATAGTTGCTGTAGAGGCAAGTATGTCCTTGGCATTGTTTGTTACCTTTGGATGGTAACCAAGCTTTGTGATAGCGTTAAACACACTGCGCAAATTTCCCCCACCGTAGTCAATTATAATAATTCCTTCACTATTCATAAGGATTGAGCCCACTTTACAGCGTTTACAAAAATTTGGAAACCATTCTTGTATTTCTTAATTTCCTGCCTTGTCCATTGTGGTAGCTGTGTGTTTTTAATGCACCGTTCGGGATGTGGCATCAGAGCAAAAATGTGTCCTGATGCGTCACAAATGCCAGCAATATCCGCTACTGAACCGTTGGGATTGTAAGGATATCCAGCTTTGTTGCTGCCACTCTCATCGGTGTAATGCAGCACTACATTTAATTGAGGCAATGTTTCGGCGTCAGCTATGACTTTACCTTCAGCATGTGCTACAGGGAGATACATATGATCCATATCCTTGGTGAATACGCAGGGGCTTTTCTTGTTTATAGCTAAATGTACCCATCGACATTCAAACCTACCTGAATCATTCGTCATCAGGGTCAATAATTGTTGCTTAGCTCCTGGTAATCCGGGTAAAATGCCAGCCTTTACGAGTACCTGAAAGCCATTGCAAATCCCTAGAATTAACCCTCCGCTCTCAATAAATCTTGCTATGTCTTCACCGAGCTTTAGCCGAAGTTCATTAGCTAATACTTTTCCTGCAGATATATCGTCGCCGTAGGTGAATCCACCTGGGATAACCATTATTTGGTAATCGGAGAGCCGTTGTTCATGACGAATCAATTCGCTAATATGAATCGAAGAAGTTATTGCCCCAGCTTGCTGAAAGGCAAAGGCACTTTCAGCATCACAATTTGTCCCGGGCGCACGTAGTATCAATGTTTTTACTTTACTCATTGGTTCTTACCAGCGTAGTGGTTTTTGCCAAGCCTCTTTTAACTGGCTCAGAGATTTGCTAACAATTTTCCTGCCACTCACTCCGTGTATATCCAGCGTTTCAGAGTTGGAAACTTGGCCAACAATGGCCAAGCTAACAGTGCTCATTGTCTTTTCAAATTCATCCTTGTTCTCTGGTGCTACTTCAACCAGGAAACGGCCATTTGATTCCGAAAAAAGTATGAAGTCATCTCTCTCTATGGGCTCACCAAGTGATATATGTCCTAGATGTACTGTAGCACCTAAGCCTCCGGCGAAGGCCATTTCCGCAACGGCAGTGCCGAAGCCGCCCTCGCTCAAGTCGTGGCAGGCTTTAACTAAACCTTTCTTGATGGCTAAACTCAACTTATCCATTAGCTCCTTACCCTGTCGTGGGTTTACTTTAGGTACATTATTACCTGTAAAGCCATGCATCCTAAAATATTCTGTTCCCCCAAGTTCGTTCCATGTGTTGCCAATAATGTATATCAGGTCATCTGCTTTCTTGAAATCCATTGATATTGCTCGATTCACATCTTCTATAACGCCAACAGCCGAGATAAGCAGGGTATGAGGAATGGAGATAGTTTCTCCTTCGAATTCGAACTCGTTATTGAGGCTATCCTTGCCTGAGATAAATGGAGTACCGTATATTGTAGCTATATCATAGCAAGCTTGAGCTGCACGAACCAAAGCGCCAAGTGTGTCAGGTTGATTGGTATTACCCCAGCTGAAATTATCCAGCAAGGCTACTCTTTTTAAATCACCGCCAACGGCTACGATTTGCCTTAACGCTTCATCGATATTGGATGCTGCCATCCAATAGGGGTCTATCTCTCCATATTTGTGGTTTATACCATTAGATACGATTACGCCCATTGATGAATCCAGGAGGGGTCTGATAATAGCAGCATCGCTTGGGCCATCGTTGTTGCTGCCTACTAGTGGTTTAAGTACGCTAGTTCCTTGCACTTCGTGGTCATATTGGCGTATTACCCATTCCTTGCTACATATATTCCATGTCCCAAGCATTTGAAGTAAAGCTTCGTTCAAATCCTGCGGTTGAGCAAAATTAGGTTCAGCAAATTGTGGCTGTTTCCATATGGCTTTTCTCTCTACCCGTGGCCGACCTCTGTGCAGAAATTCCATGCTCAAGTCGCAGACCAGATTATCCTGATAAAAAAGCTGAAGCCTTCTATCGTTGCTAAATTCGCCGATCACTGTTGTCTCGACGCCTTCAGAGATAAAAAGAGCCAACAATTTCTCAATGTGCTTTGGTGGGACAGCTAACACCATCCGTTCTTGAGATTCAGATATCCATATCTCAGAATAGGACAAACCAGAATATTTCAGAGGAACCCTATCCAGGTAAATATGTGCTCCGGTTTTGGCAGCCATCTCACCTACTGCTGACGAAAGCCCGCCTCCACCACAGTCAGTTATTCTGGAATATAATCCACGGTCTCTGGCTTGCAGGATGACATCGATAAGTTTCTTTTCCACAATAGGATTGCCAATCTGGACCGAGCTATAGGAAGCTGTGCTTGATTTCTCGGTAAGCTGCTCTGATGCAAAAGTCACGCCATGTATTCCATCGCGCCCAGTTTTGCCTCCGGCTAATACTACCAAATCGCCAGGTCTTTGTTGCCCTATCTTCGACAGATTTTTAGGCAATAGCCCCAATGTTCCACAGAAGACAAGTGGGTTAGCCACATATCGTTCATCAAATAGTATGGCGCCGTTAACTGTGGGGATTCCAAGGCGGTTGCCGTAGTCAGCTACTCCAGACCGAACACCTTTGAAAATACGACGTGGGTGTAATACACCTCGTGGTAATCTGTCATAGGGGAAATCAGGTGGGCCAAAACAAAAGACATCAGTGTTTAAGATTGGTTTGGCTCCTAATCCCGTGCCCAGTGCATCGCGAACAACGCCGCCTACTCCGGTCGAAGCTCCTCCATAGGGCTCAACTGCTGATGGGTGATTGTGAGTCTCAACCTTAAAACAAAGAGCCCAGTGGCCATCGAAATCAATTACGCCAGCGTTATCTTCAAAAACAGAGAGGCACCAGGGTTTGTTTAGTTCTTTAGTTACTTTCATGATAGTGTTTTTTAGCAAATTATCTATAGTTATGTCACCAAACTTAATTTTGTCCTTGAATGTTTTATGAACGCAGTGCTCAGACCAAGTTTGAGCTAATGTTTCAAGCTCAGCATCGGTAGGGTTGCGCTGCTGTTTGTGAAAATAAGTGACGATTGTTTGAAATTCGTTATTTGTAAATCCGAATTGTCGTCCGATTTTCATAAGCTCATCTTTATTTGCTCCCAAAATATCCATATGTTTAAGCTTGAATATATACTGAGGATTTTCAGGGAACGCCCTCGGTTCGGATTTAACTATGTGCTGTATAATTGGATTCACTAGTAATCTATTGCTTATTGTCTCTAGCTGATACTCATTTAGCTGTCCTTCAATGAGGTAACGTTTTGCTGTTTTAATTGCCCTGATGCCAGTCACGCCCAAATCCAGCGCTGCTTTCATAGAAGTCTCTTCTACAGGATCAGTGACGCCAGCATTGCAAGCTACCTCAACAATATGATGGGTAGTGTCGAGCTTGTTTTCGTTCTCAGAAGTTGATTTACATCGCATCTCCTGAATTACGGGGTCAACTAGAAGGCTTCGACAGATCAAATCCAGCTCATCAAGTTTTAAATCTGTATCCAGCCAGTATATATCCACCACACGAATATTGGAGACTGTTGTTATGCCCAGGTCGTATATGTCCTTGGCCAAACTAAGCCCTCTAACATCAGGCAGGTTATTCTTTAACCAAACTTCTATTTTATATATCAAAACAGGTCCTCTTGAGCCAAGCTATAGGTAGCTATAACTTATGCTATCTTTACCTCCGTACTATAAGCTACCATTTCAGCAGCTCCAGACATTACCATTGAAGTTACGAATCTAGCACCCACTATGGCAGTAGCAACAGTGGCAATCTTGACAGGTAAGAGCAATGATGGCAGGGCATATCGAAAAAACCTGTATAACCCCCAACATGCTAAAATCCCCAGGCCAATTCCCAGTAGAATGCCACCTATTTTGTGCATTTTATTTTCTTTACTTAATACATTAATTGTTTAATCTCTGAATCGGTTGGTGATAGGTAATCTTCTGTCCTTGCCGAAGCCCCTTGGAGTTATCTTTATCCCTGGGGGAGATTGGCGACGTTTGTATTCACTCCTGTCTACTAGCTGGGCCACTTTTGTGACTATCTCGCGATCAAAGCCATTAGCTACGATTTGATTAATTGATAAATCATCTTCCACATATGCTTTCAAAATGGAATCCAGTGATTCATATGGTGGTAATGTATCTGTGTCTTTTTGGTCAGGTTTTAATTCAGCTGAGGGCGCTTTGTTTAAAATGCTGTGGGGGATCACTTCTTTACCTGCTTGACAATTTTTATAATTAGCCAATTCAAAAACCATTGTCTTAAATACGTCCTTGATTGGAGCAAATCCTCCAGCCATATCCCCATATAGGGTAGCATAGCCTGTGGCTGTCTCGCTTTTGTTGCTGCAACTGAGTACCAGCCAGCCAAATTTATTGGATAGAGCAAAGAGAATATTGCCCCTGATCCTTGCTTGCAGGTTTTCCTCAGTCACATCTGGTTGAATGTTGTTAAAAGGCTTTGCCAGCGTTTCCAGATAGGAAATAAATGCTTTCTCAATAGATATAACACTGAATTCTATTCCCAAATTCTTAGCCAGTAATTCAGCGTCTAATTTACTGGCTGGAGATGAATAGCGAGAAGGCATAGAAACACCTATAATGTTTGCAGCCCCCAATGCATCCACTGCTATGGTGGCTACTAAACTTGAATCAATGCCTCCAGACAAACCGACTACTACTTTCTTGAAGTCATTTTTGTTTACATAATCCCTAATGCCAATGGTGAGTGCTTGGTATATTTCAGCGACGCCGTCCAGTTTTTCAACTTGTCTTGATGGCAACAGTGGCTTGTCAATTGTAGAAAGGTGGCTTGATACTTCTATTTTACTAACTTGTCTCAGTTCTCTTTTAACCAAGTGTGGTTCTTTTCTATGTTGGGGCCGATGTAGTTGTGTTCGAAGTGCAAGGTCCATATTAAAATCAACCACTATAAAATCTTCCTCAAACTGCTTCCCTTGGGCAATAAGCTCCCCTTTTTCATTGATTATCAAACTATTTCCATCGAAAACTAACTCATCCTGCCCACCAATCAAATTGTTGCAGGCGACGATAGCTGCATTATCAATTGCTCTGGTAGCCAACATTCTTTCCCTGGTGTGTTTTTTCCCGGCATGGTATGGAGAAGCGCTTATATTAATTAATAATTTAGCTCCGGCGTGAGCCTGTATTGAAGCTGGTCCGCCTTCGTGCCATATATCTTCGCAAATGGTTATACCTGTATCAATATTATGAATGGTGAAGATGGGGCATTGGGTTCCGGGTTGGAAATATCTGTTTTCGTCGAAGACTCCATAATTGGGCAGGTAAATTTTACGGTAAACGCCAGTTAATTTATTGTTGTAGATTACCGCTGCTGCGTTATATGTGTCACTATCACTATCTACGAAACCTACTACTACCGCTATTTCTGAAGAATGTCTTATTATTTTCTCCAGATGTTCTTGGTTTTGCTTAATAAACTGAGGCTTCAGAAGCAAATCCTCTGGAGGATAACCTGTTATGGCTAATTCAGGGAAAACGAGTAGGTCAACACCAAGTGACTTTGCTTTATCAATAAATCGTATTATCTTGCTTGTGTTACCACTCAGGTCACCTACGGTGGTGTTAATCTGCGCCAATCCTAATCTTAAGATACTCAATTTATTCAATTACCAAATATTTTTGATTTTGCATAAATTATATCACTTCATCTTATGCATTAATGAGTTTAACCTAGCTTTGTTTACTGAATTACTTAGCAAATCTTTCTGAAAATTAAGCTGTTTCTCTTGTATCATGTATTCTTTGTGTCTGTGCTCATCATCTATTTGAACCGTGTCATATATTGTGGCGAGCTAGGGATCGATAAAATGATGAGTGGGGGGGGATGTTGCTCTCACTTTTGTTATTGTTTGGTCTATAATTTGTATTAAAGAGCGGGTGAAGGGATTCGAACCCTCGACGTCTTGCTTGGGAAGCAAGCACTCTACCGCTGAGTTACACCCGCAATTGCTGATGTTTTTGTTTATACATGTTATTCGAATGGTTCTAGAGTTAGCAATTTCTTGGCAATCTGTGGGTATTTAGCAATAAAGAGCAACTCATCTTCAGTAAGTGGCTTCTGTGTTTCCACATTGGCGTATCTTACTAGCTCTAAAACTTTTCGTGCCTCTTGAGGATCTTCGAAATGTACTGCTATCTGACCCATGATGTGTCTGAACCCAGATATCCCGCTGTATTGACCCGAGCATATCTCCCGTCCAGTGTCTACAAGCTCTGGTTCCCCTCTACCTATTTCTGTGAAGTCATATAGTTCATAATTTTCAGGGTCCTTTAACACACCGTCGGCGTGGATGCCCGAGGCATGGGCAAAAGCATTGCTTCCAACAGCTGGTTGATTCATGGGAATAGGGACTGCAAAGGCATAGCTGGCGAACTTAGCTAGTTTCCATGCTCTTGTTAGGTCAATTGGGTTACCTAAATGATACTTCTCAGCAAAATCTTTAGATTTGGTAATAGCTAGAATTGTGGATAGTCCGTCAGTATTGCCAGCTCTTTCTCCAAACCCATTGATAGTGGTGTTGATATAAGCATCCTGGCCTCCATCTATGGCTCCCTTGGCTCCAGCAATAGAATTGCCGACAGCCATCCCTAAATCGTTATGGCAGTGGACCTCAATAGCGATGCCTACATTCTTCGCCAGTGTCTTGATAGTTTTGTAAATACTAAAAGGGTTATCATAGCCAAGGGTATCACAATATCTAAGCCTGTTAGCTCCATGTTCTTTGGCTGCCATAGCGAACTTGATTAAGAAATTTATGTTGGTCCGGGAAGCATCCTCAGCGTTTACGCCTATGCTTTCAGCTCCAAGTGTTTTAGCCGTTTCTATAGCATCGATCATCATCTGTATGATGTCAGCTCTGCTCTTTTTCCCTTGAAATTTGCCATTGATCATCTGGGCTGATGTGGATATAGATAGGTTGAGATGCCGAATAGCGGGGACAAATTCAAAGGCTGTTTCTATATCTGTAACGGTGGCTCTTACCCATCCTCCCAATCGAATGGGTTGTAGTATTCCCATTTTAGCCAGTTCTAAGTTGGCCTGGAGATAAAGCGATTCATGTCTCGTTGTGGGAAATCCAAATTCTGACTGGAATATACCCAACTCGTTAAGATATATATTTACCATCGTTTTTTCCAGTTTACTTAGACCGAGATGGGCAGTTTGAACACCATCACGATTGGTAACATCTATAAAATAAATCTTTGGCATGTTTATCTCCTTATGACGGGAACTGGGTAACAAGCCTACATTGTTGCCATTGTATAGTCAAACACACCATTATTATAACAAATCATCTATATGAAGTTTAGCTTACTTCGGCAGTAGTTAGTATGTGATATAATAAATCAGATTCTTGATGGCACGAATAAGAGCGGGCATAATAAATGTTACTGGGTATATTGGAAGCGATCTGGCTCGTTTACTTTATCAGCATCCTCTGGTGGAGCTTAAATCGGTTGTTGGCAGAAGTGCTGCTGGCCAAAAGCTGGGTGATGTTTTGCCCTACCTTAGTGAAACCGGGCTTTTAATAAAAGATAAACTTGATGGTGATATGGATGTCGTTTTCTCGGCAATGCCGCACAAATCTAGCGTGGATATAGTGCCAACATTGTTGAAGAAGGGTATCAAAGTTGTTGATGTTAGTGCTGATTTTAGGCTAAAAGATGCCAGTGAATATCCTGTATGGTATGGATTTAATCACCCTGCACCTCAATTGCTGGAAGAAGCAGTTTATGGTTTGCCTGAATTACACAGGAACGAGATTATCTCGGCTAATTTAATAGCTAACCCTGGTTGTTATAGTACAAGTGCTATCCTGGCATTAGCTCCGGTGGTTAAAGAAAAGCTTGTTTATTCTGATATAATAATTGATAGTAAGTCGGGCGTTTCTGGTGCAGGCAGAAGTTTGAGTTTGACTACTCACTATTCCGAGGCCAATGAAAGTACATGTGCTTACTCCATTGGAGGCCATCGACACCTACCCGAAATAAAGCAGGAATTGGAGGGGTTAAACCCTGGATTTTCTTTAGCGATAACTTTTGTGCCTCACCTTGTGCCAATGACCCGAGGTATATTAAGCTCCTGCTATGCTAGATTAAAGAAGGAGTGGCTAGATGGGAGAGCTAAAGAAAAGTTACAACAGCTCTATCGGGAATTTTACAAAGATGCTCCGTTTATTCGGATAATGAATAAGCCTCCTCAAACCAAGTATGCTTGGGGAAACAACTCTTGTTTCATCTACCCTACTGTTGATTTAAGGACAGAAAGGTTTATAGTCATTAGCTGTCTTGATAATCTGGTAAAAGGAGGAGCAGGGCAAGCAGTTCAGAACATGAATTTGATGTTTAATTTACCAGAGACAACAGGGCTTAAAGCCTTGGCTATTTACCCGTAGTGTAATGTTATCTGCCCTCATCGTCTAGTGGCCAAGGACGCCAGCCTTTCAAGCTGGAGACCAGGGGTTCGAATCCCCTTGGGGGCACTTTAATAATTCTTTAGTATTTCGTTTACTAAAGTACCGACGTAGTTGGCTATTGCTGGAGCACTCGTCAAACCGGGAGAATCTATGCCAATCAAGTTGATGAAGCCAGGTAAGTCTCTGTTATATTCATGGTTTATGATAAAATCTCTAAACCCCTCTCTCTTTTGAAGGCTTGCTTTCACTCCTGCCATTTCGGGTTCCAAATCGTGACACTCTATGAATGGTAAAATTTTCATTATGGTTGATTGGCAAAAGGCTTTCTTGTTTGAATCGTCAATTTTGTAGTTTATTTCATCAACAAAATGATAAAGAGGTCCAATTCGCATTCTGCCGCTAATGTCGTAGCAAACGTGGGCTCCCAGATCAGTGGTTGTTGGCATGGGGTATATTAACCTGTTTAACAATTTACTTTTGCGATTACTGACGCTGTAATATTCTCCTTTAAGAAAACGTAGCTTATAGCCCGCCTCATCTATATTTACTCCAGCCATACTGGCTATCTTATCACTTCTGAGACCAGCGCAATTAATCAGAACCCTTGTTATGAAACTGAAGCTGCTCTGGCTATCTTCCACCTTAATTCTATACCCGCCTGGTACTTTATCTATGCCAGAGATTTTCGTTTTGTAGGCTATTTGAGCGCCGTTGCTTCTAGCTTTGTTAAGGAAGTATTTCATTAAAGCTTGTGACTCTATAACGCCTGTAGACGGAGAGAGGAAGGCACTAATTCCTCTTATATTTGGCTCTAATTGGCTCATTTCCTTTTGAGAAAGCATTCTTAAATCTACACCGTTGTGCTTACCCCTGTTATATAGTCTTTCTAGCTCTTTGCTTTCTGAATTAGTGTTGGCTACTATGATTTTTCCTATTCTTCTGTAATTTATTTTGTGCTTCTGGCACAGATCGTAAAGAAATCTATTACCCTCCACGCACATCCTTGCCTTTAAGGAATTTTTGGGATAATAAATGCCAGCATGAATAATCTCGCTATTATGGCTGCTTGCTGCTTGCCCGAATGTTCTATTCTTTTCCAGGATATAGACTTCCCTGGATTCATTAGCTATCTGCGATGCTATAGCCAAGCCTATGACACCAGCACCAATAATAGTAATATCGGTTTGATATGACATTTCAACTAGCTATTAAGATTCTCCTGGCTATAATTTTCATAAAACACTAATTCGGAGAGTTCTCGTCTGGATGGTGTCCTTCCTTTTTCTGCGGGATAGCCTAAAGGAATTATCTCAACTACAGATATACCATCTGGGATATTTAGAATCTGAGCAACTTCTTGAGGATTGAACCAGCCTACATGTACAGTTCCCAGGCCAAGTGCGTGAGCTGCTAAAGTAAGATTCTGCATTGCCAATGCCACATCGAACATATACCAGAATTCAGCTTTGTCTGGAATGGGTTTGTTGCTAATAAAGCCAGAGCAACCTAATTTAGCACAAAGCACAATGACTATAGGTGCCTCTTCGGTAGCACGGGACGCTGCATTTGCAGGTGGAATGGCTTTAGCTAATCTGGCTTTCTTCTCCTTATCCTGAACTAGTACCAATCTCCATGGCTGGCAATTACTCCATGAAGGCGCCCAGCGGGCTGCTTCTAGAATTGTGTTGATTTCCTCTTCTGATATGGCATCAGGTTTGTAATGTCGAATACTGCGTCTTGTCTTTATTGCTTCAAGTAATTCCATAATGTTTCATCTCCTTTTTATTTCTGAGTTTATTTTTCCCAGGCGCCTTCGCCGATAAGCGGCACGAAATAGCAAACGCCTAAATTTTCTACCTTGTTTCCTTTCTTGAGTTTGGTAACCTTTGTCAGTTCTTGTTGCCATCGAGAACCTGTAGGAATTATCAGTCGTCCACCCCAGGCTAATTGTCCCAGGAGAATATTGGGGATGGAAGGGGCGCCAGCAGAAACTATTATGGCATCATAAGGTGCATTTTCCAGCCAGCCCAGATCATTATGGGTAACGTGAACTTTGATATTGAAGTAACCAAGCTTTTGCAAAACTTGTTTTGCTGATGCTGCTAGCTCAGGCACACGTTCCACAGTAATTACTTGCTTGGCTAGTTCAGCTAATATGGCAGCTTCATAACCACTTCCAGTGCCTAACTCCAGGATTTTTTCGTTGCCTCTAAGCTCCAAAGCCTGCACCATCAGAGCCACAATGAAAGGTTGAGAAATGGTTTGTCCAAAACCAATGCTTAATGGCCTATCTTCGTAGGCAGCGTGGCAATATTCTTGAGGTACAAAGGCTTCACGTGGAACATGCTTTATAGCTTTAACAACACGCTTGTCTGTGATCTCTAAGTTGAGATTTCTAATTAAGTTGGTTTTGGCTGTTTCTAAGCGGTCCATCAAATAAGATTAAAAATATTAGCCGAGGATAAAAGAAAGCACTATCAGCGTTATGACCATCGCTCCAGCAAAGATTCCGATACGCCGTAATTCAGGTATTAAGTATTGATGATGATTGGCAGGATTCCTGTTTACAGAAGATGCTTTGTTGGCTAATTGAGGTTGAGCAGATGCTGGTTTGGGCGATTGGAGATTTTCCTTCTGTATTTCTCCTGCTAACCTGGCTCGGCGTTTCGCTTTAGTGCGATATGATTTTTTGGGCATTGTCTATCACCTCAAAGAAGAAAAGGGTTGTTTATAGATTCTGGTACTGGAAATATAAGCGTGACCTAAAATTTGCTGAATAGATTGTAGATCAGCACCACTTTGCAGTTTACGTGCTGCGAAGCTATGGCGCAGGGTATGTGGTGTAATTTTAGTACTGAATCCTGCTCTGGAAGCATAGTTCTTAACGATCTGCCAAAATCCTTGTCGAGTAAGCCGACCACCACGTCGATTGAGGAATAGCGCTTTTTCCTTTTCATTAAATAGTAAATCTAATCTGTTATTTTTGAGGAAATTTCTTAATAGTTCGTTTATGTGATGGTCGAAAGGAATTCGCCTTTTAGAACTACCATGAATACAGAGTATACATGACCGTTCTAAGTCAACGTCTTCCACATTCAAAGACGTAAGTTCGCTGGCGCGCAAGCCCGTAGCATAGAGCAGTTCTAGCATTATCATATCTCTTTTAGATTCGGGAGTAGATAGCTTTGCTGGTTCTGCTAGCAAGCGTTGATATTCTGCTGAAGACAAAAATTTGGGTCTGTGTTTGGCAACTCGAGGCGAAATCAAATTTTGCGTCGGGTTCTCTCTTAACTTACCTGAGTCAACCATAAATTTAAAAAAAGATTTGGCTGAAGCTATTTTGCGAGCCACTGTGGCTGACGAATAGCGCTTTTCGCTGAGGTTAAGCAGGTATCTCTTTAGGAGTTCGTCGTTTGACTTAGGTTTAATTATTCCTTTTGTTTGCTCTTCTTTAATGTAAGTTATTAGTTGATTTAAATCATTGTGATAAGCTGCCAATGTGTTCTGAGAGCGGTTGTTCTTTGTAGATAGATGTTTAAGGAAGGCTTCAATATCTTCTTTCATTAAATGTTATTTTAACACAACTTAGATTTTTTTTGTTTGCATTTAAGCTTCTTGTTACAATAAATTTGTTGTGAGTTCAGTGCGGTTGAAAAAACAGTTAAGGGTCTTGCCTGCAAATCCAGGGGTATATTTATTCAAAGATGAGATGGGCAGGATTATCTATGTAGGTAAAGCTACTAATTTAAACAGTAGGGTAAGGAGTTATTTTGGCGCTTCTAGTGGCTTGCCATCCAAGATTCAGCAGCTAGTACTGAAAGTAAGAGAGCTTGAATTTATAATTACTGGCTCTGAACAAGAAGCACTCATCTTAGAATGCAATCTCATAAAAAAATATCACCCAAAATACAATGTTAGCCTTAAAGATGATAAGACGTTTCCCTATCTTAAGATAACTGTCAATGAAGATTGGCCGGGTATTTATATCACTCGCCGTTTTAAGAACGATGGGGCCAGGTATTTTGGGCCTTTTGCCAGTGCAGGCTCAGTGCGTAAAACCTTGAGGCTGATAAAGAAAATATTTCCTTTTCGCTCTTGCACCAAAACTATAACTGGCGCAGGTAGGCGACCTTGTCTTGATTATTATATTCACCGTTGTCTTGGACCATGCGTTGCTGCTGTAAGTAAGCAAGAATACCAAAAGGTAATAAAGCAGGTTATTCTATTTTTGGAGGGGAAACAGGAGCTAATATGTCACGAACTAAAGAATAAGATGCGAGCAGCAGCACAGCAATCCCAGTTTGAAAGAGCAGCTTTGCTTCGTGATCAAATTCAAGCAATAGAGAGAGTCATAGAAGGGCAGAGGATTGCTATTACATTGAAAGGTGAACAAGATATTATTGCTTTAGCGCAGGATGAAAGACAAGCCTGTGTAGAGATCTTCTCTGTGCGTAATAGCAAACTTGTTGGACGGGAACATTTTATTGTGGAGGGTACATGTGGTGAAGAGCCTGATCAGGTGATGACGAATTTCGTTGAACAATACTATGCATCTGTTCCATTTATACCATCGCTGGTATTGCTTCAACATCCGATATGTGAAATGGCATTGCTTTCTGAGTGGCTTAAACAACAGAAGGGAAATAATGTGACTATTCAAGTGCCACAACGAGGAATTAAAAGAAAGTTAGTAAATATGGTAGCTGAAAATGCCGATAAAGGTTTGTTGTTGGCCAGGGCCAGACAGGTGAATTTGGAATCTATAACTTCTGGCTTACAGGAATTGAAAGATAAACTCTGCTTGCCACAAATTCCCTTGAGAATAGAAGGTTATGATATTTCTGATATTGGAGGTGCTTTAGCAGTAGGCAGTATGGTTGTTTTGGAAAATGGTTTACCTGAATCAAATTTATATCGTCGTTTTCAAGTAAAAATGGTAACTGGTGCTAACGATTACGCCATGATTCAGGAGATATTAAGGCGGCGTTTCAAGCGGAGTGTTGCTAGTGGGAGTAGTTGGGCGGTTATGCCTGATCTTGTCCTCATTGATGGAGGTAAAGGACATCTCAATGCCGCTTTGGAAGTACGACAGGAGTTGGGAATCGACTTTATCCCCATGGCTAGCCTGGCTAAAGAAAACGAGGATGTCTTTATACCTGGCAAAGCTGATTCTCTTGATATGCCCAATGATTCGCCAGCGCTTCATATACTTCAAAGAGTGAGAAACGAGGCGCATCGATTCGCTATAGGCTATCATCAAAAACTGCGGCGTAAAGAAGGTATTGCTTCTATTTTAGATGTTATTCCTGGCATTGGATTGAAACGAAAGAGAGCTTTGATAAAGAAATTTGGTTCGGTTGAAGCTATTAAGAAAGCTTCTATTGCAGAAATTGGCCAAACAGAAACCATAACTTTAATTTTAGCGCGAAAGATCAAACAATATTTATAAACTCTGTTAAAATTGTGGCGTTTTTTACGGCGAAAGCTTCTGCATCATTATTAAAGTAAATATAGACAGTTTTAGCTCTTTTCTTCAGTTGAATAATTTTTTCTGCCCATTGAGAAAGCTCCTTGTCAGAATAGCAACTTGAGTATAAGTTGGTACTGCCATGAAAGCGGACATAAACAATATCGCCTGTAATTACAGGGGGACAAGTAAAGTCAGGCATGTCAAAAATACATAAGCTGGCATTGTAGCGGCGCAATATTTTAAAGACGGAATTATTGAGCCATGACTCGTGACGAAACTCAAACACATGTTGATATTCTTGCGGCAATGAAGATAGAAAGCTTTCCAGTATCTTGTCATTCCGTTTCATATTGGGTGGCAGTTGATATAGAAAGGGGCCTAGCTTGCTCTGTAGCAAACAAGCTCTTGATAAGAAATTCTCCACCGCTGAATTTAAATTACGTAACCTTTTTATGTGGGTAATGAATTGACTCACTTTAACGGCGAAGGTAAAATTATTGGGAGTGGATTCTTTCCAGGTGACGAAAGCTTTCTCAGAGGGGAGATGATAAAAACTGTTGTTAAGCTCTACAGTGTTGAACCTCTGGGCGTAAAATTGCAGCCATTTCGTTTTAGGTAACGCTTCGGGATAAAAAAGGCCGCGCCAATGGTCATAATACCAGCCGCTACACCCAATATGGTAGTTTATTAATATTTCATTTCTCATTTGGATTTGATGTCTTTGAATTTCTACGCTGAATGTATTATACTAGCTCCGAGGAATTTTTTGGTGACTAGAGCGGAGTGGAACCACCCGTTCCCATCCCGAACACGGAAGTGAAACGCTCCAGCACAGACGATACTTGAGGGGCAGCCTTTTGGAAAAATATGTCGTCGCCAAAAAGCTCCTCGCTTTTTCTAATTGCGCCAAATCGAACTTCACGTTACTTCTATAGATATAGCCAGAATGCCAGTTCCCTTGCTTGGTTTTCCGTGCTAGCTCCCATGGTTTAAGTCGCCGTATAGTCATACCAAATAAGTAAATATAGCTACACAAGAAATACAGGCATGTATAATATAAGAGAAGGGTATGGTTGTCTTTCTTTAATTAAGTTACTATTTCCCAATAATTTTGCTATGCTCTAATTATTTGCATTCACGTAAAGTGATGTAAATCAATTAAATATACAGCCTGAATGGCAAAATTAGCTCTCTAGATTTGGTAGAATAAACTTATGAAAAAATTGGAAATGGATATTGCTGAACTAATAAGAAAATATCAATCCAAAACAGGCAAATTTCTTACTGTTGGTACTGCCGAATCGGCTACTGGGGGTAGGGTAGCTGATAGATTAACCGATATCCGAGGTAGTTCTGATTATTTTGAAGGCTCTATAGTTTCTTATAGCAATGAAGTTAAAGTCGGTGTCCTAGGGGTCAGAGAAGAAATTATAGAGAATTATGGAGCTGTAAGTTCACAAACGGCTATAGAGATGGCCCATAATGGCAAAAGATTGCTGGGTGTAGATATATGTGTTGCAGTTACAGGGATTGCTGGTCCTTCAGGTGCTACTTTAGAGAAACCTGTGGGGCTTTTTTATATTGGTCTGTCTACTGAAAGTGAAAACTTAAGCAAGGAATACGTTTTTCATAGAGATAGGGAGGGGAACAAGCAGGATGCTAGTGAAGCAGCGCTAAACATGTTGAGGGAATACCTGCTAAAATGCATTAGCAAATTAGAAAATAGATAATTCTAAGATGAATTTGCATAATCTAATGAAAGTTGGAGTTAGATAAGGGATTATATCGTGGGAATTTTTGACCTGGATGAAATAAAAATACAATCGAAACGAAATTTTACTGAAACCTGGATGGCAACAGCAAAGCTTATTCCGTCAGGTACTAATATCAGTTTGGAAAAGAAGGGCAAGCCTCATATATTGTGCGAATTGATTCAAAAGTCGAGAGAAATATTGTTAAATCTTGGTTTTGATGAGGTTGAGAACCTTACTATTTTGCCTGATAGTGACGTCTCCAAACAATATGGTCCAGAGGCTCGAGTTATTCTTGACCGAGTTTTCTATTTAGCTGAGTTACCACGTCCTGAAATAGGATTGAGTGATCAAAAAATAGCCCATGTGAAAAAGATAGCAGCGAAAGCCAGTATCGAAGAGTTAAAATCAATCCTCAGAAGCTTTAAGAAAGGGGAAATTGAGGCAGATGATCTTGTTGAGGGACTTGTGACTGGACTGAATATCACTGATTATCAAGCTATAGAACTTCTAGATACAGTTTTTCCTGAGCTAAAGAAACTGCGCCCGGTGCCTTCTAATAAAACATTGAGAAGCCATATGACAGCTACGTGGTTTCATACATTAGCAGCAATGCAGCATAAAGTTAGCTTACCACTGGCTTTATTTTCGGTGGGGACGCGGTATCGTAATGAGCAGAGAGAAGATGCTCATCACCTGCGCGTTCATCATTCGGCATCAATCGTAATAATGGATCCCAAAATGTCTTTAGATGCAGGGGAAGAAATAGCCAGAAAGATTTTACAACAATATGGTTTTTCGGACATTAAATTCGAGACGAAGGTGGCGACATCCAAATATTATGCTCCTGGCCATGAACAAGAAATTTTTGCTAAGTACAAAGGGGATTGGTTGGAGGTTGCTGATATGGGTATGTATTCTCCTATATCCTTGGCAAACTTCAATATTGAATATCCTGTATTTAACATTGGATTGGGGGTTGAACGATTAGCAATGATTCTGAATGATGTGGATGATATTAGGAAACTGACATATCCCCAGTTTTCTGTAGTTGAATACTCTGATGATGATATAGCTAAATCCATTACCTATATAGCAAATCCGAAAACTGATGTGGGGAGAAATATTGCCAGGGCAATCGAGGAAACTGCAAGAAAATATAAGGATGAAATTGCCCCGTGTGAGTTTTTGGCATGGAGAGATGATTCCAGAGAGGTAAAAATTGTGGAATCAGAAGTGAGCAAGAGACTAATAGGCCCTGCGGGATTTAATGAAATTTGCGTAGCAGATGGTAGCATTTATAGCGATGTTGCTCATTCGGGGGTATATACGGGAATAAACTACATGCGTGCTATCGCAATGGGCGCAGCAGCTTTAATAGAAAGCACCGATGAAAATTTGATTTACCAGGTAAAAATGATAAAGCATCTCTCTGATCTCAATTTGCAAATCCCTGAGGCCATTCGCCAGCATATAGAAGGGCAGCAGAAAAAAATAGGAGTTGGCGGTGCTGTATTTGTAACCATAAAAGTGCAATCCTCAAAATAGCCTTGTAAAAATAGATAATGGGCAAATTATTACAGAAACTTACTAAATTGCATAAATCACATAAGGGTTTAATAAACCTCATGCCTCTACAGACAGGTGGAAGCCTCTCTGATGCTGCCAGAGAGGCTTTAATAGAGTTTGGGGATGGATATTCTGTATGTGATTTTTGTCTCGGCAGCCTATGTAACATAGCAAATCCGCCTGTTCGCGAATTTGTGCATGAACTCTTACCTGAATTCTTAGGTTGTGAAGTTGCTACTCTGACATACGGAGCAAGGGATAGTATGTTTATGGTGATGCATTCTTTGACTCAGCCGGGCGATTCAATTGTCGTTGATGGTAACAGGCATTATACTACAATTGTTGCTGCTGAGAGGGTGGGTTTGAATGTATTTGAGGTGCCTCACTCTGGTTATCCCGAATTCAGGATTGATGTTAACGATTATGTGCCTTTCATAGAGAAATATAATCCCAAACTAATTTTACTGACCTATCCTGATGGCAATTATGGAAACCTTGCCGATGCCGCAAAATTAGGAGAAATTGCTCAGGAATATGACAGCCCATATGTGCTTAATGGAGCATATTCAGTGGGTAGAATGCCTATAAAAATGAATGGTATCGGTGCCGATTTCCTTGTTGCTAGTGGTCATAAGAGCATGGCTTCCGCTGGGCCTTGCGGCATACTGGGAATGAAAAGGAAGTGGGAGGAAACCGTATTGAGAAAATCTAAAACATATAACAACAAGGAGATTGAACTTCTTGGCTGCACTGTGAGGGGAGTCCCACTAATCACGCTGATGGCTTCCTTTCCTTGCGTAAAAGAAAGAATTAACTATTGGGATAAACAAGTGGCAAAAGCTCAATGGTTTTCTGAGGAGCTAGAGAAATTGGGATTTAAGCAATTGGGGGAAAAACCACATAGGCATGATTTATTACACTTTGAAACGCCGATGTTTTATGAAATTTCTAAACATGTTCGTGAAAGAGGGTATTTCCTGTATGAAGAGCTTAAGGGTAGAGGTATTTGGGGGCCGCAACCTGGCATGACAAAGGCATTCAAAATTTCCACCTTTGCCGCTGACGAAGGTCAGCTAGGGTTTGTTGTAGATTCTTTTAAGGCTATCTTGAGCAAGTATAGTTGACATAAAGTAGCCCGGAGACTCAGATGTTGTGTTGGGGAGGGGGTAAAGAGCAAGGTTCATAAGTTTGTTCCCTTGTTTAAACCATTCGAACAAATGGGGCTGCGCATTTTTGTTTATGGGCATCTTTCAATTGTTGGAAACAGGATTGGAATGGAGCTGAGGTGATATCATTTGTGCTCATAAGCGTAGCGTCTTCGTCGTTGTTTGAGTAGTATTTAGAGTGGGTGCCTACTATTTGAAATCCGTATTTCTTGTAGAGCGCCTGTGCTATCTTATTAGAAACACGTACTTCTAAAGTTATTACATGGGCATCTAGCTGGTTAGCCATCTCAATGGTTGAAATGAGTAGTCCTTCGCCTATTCCCATTTGGCGATAGTCATTTCTTACAGCGATAGCGATAATATGTACCTCATTTAACATAGCCCACAAACCAGCAAAACCAACAATATATTCTCTAGCATGGGTATGATTTTGTTTCTTTCTTGTTAGCATTAGCTGGCGATAGTGAGAAAGGCGCCTGCACCAAGATATTTTTATTGGGTCTTCTTGCCACGACTTCAAGTTAACTTCACTTTTAATACAAGCCACTATGTAATGAGCCAATGAATTATGAATTTCTTGTTTGTAAGAACTGTAAGAACGAAATAACCGTTCACAGGGGAAAGACTCATTGTCAAGCTCACTGACTTGAGGAATATCCTCATCTTGCATGGGGCGGATAAAGTAAGCTATTTTTTGCATTAGTTAAATTTTAGCATAGTCTGTGTAGCAGGCATACCACCTCAGGACTTATCTTGCTATAATTAAATTGTATGGGAGGCAATTCGCTAAATCTTCATGTTCAGCTAGCTCCACATCACCCCAAGGGGTTAATGTTAGATAATCCGGTGATGACAGCTTCTGGTACCTTTGGCTATGGTATAGAATACAGCGGATTTGTCGATATACAGAAGCTTGGAGCAATTGTATGTAAAGGCACTACTTTGATGCCAAGGGAGGGTAACCCCCAACCGCGATTGGTGGAAACAGAATGTGGGTTGATTAACTCTGTAGGGTTGGAAAACATTGGTATTGATGCTGTGGTCAGGGATAAAGTGCCTGTGTGGGCAAACTGGCATGTTCCGGTTATTGTCAATATTGCTGGAGAAACAGTTGGTGAATATGTTAGCGTGGCAGCCAAGCTGGAAGGTGCTCCAGGGGTAAGAGGCATCGAATTGAACATTAGTTGCCCTAATATTTCAACTGGAGGAATTGAGTTTGGAATAATGCCAAAACTTGCTGCTGAGGTAACTGCAGCGGTTAAAATTGCAACCAGTCTTCCAATTATTGTCAAACTAAGCCCGAATGTAACTAATATTAGTGAAATTGCCGTAGCAGTGGAAAAAGCTGGGGCTGATGCCATATCTTTAATTAATACGTTGAAAGGTATAACAATTGATATAGATAAAAGGGAGCCTCGTTTAGGGAATATTAGTGGTGGTCTTTCGGGGCCTGCAATCAAGCCAGTTGCACTTTATATGGTATACGAGGTAGCTAAAGTTGTACATATTCCAGTGGTAGGTTGTGGTGGTATACGTTGTGCTGAAGATGCATTGGAATTTATTATGTGTGGGGCTAATGCAGTACAAGTTGGCACGGCCAGCCTAACTAATCCTCATGTTGCCATTGATATACTGGAAGGGATTAGACAGTTCATGAGAAATAAAGGAATTCAAAAGCTAACTGATCTGATTGGCGTTGCCCGAACTTGATTTCTGTTGGCTCTTTGTGTAATTCCGAATGAGTTTTTGTCCAGCGACAAAAACCCCCTTTAATCTCATGAAGTGCTCAATAATGACGCTTCCTTTTCAATAGCTAATCATTATTTTTATCTGTAGTAGCATAGTTGTAAAGAAAACTGAGGGAGACAATAGCTATATTACCTGGTCTCCCCCAGTTGTTATTGAAGTTTGCAATACTTATTTTTTCTCAGGGTTAGGGTTGGACACAAACGCCTTCATTAGGTCTAAAGGTAAGGGGAAAAGTATAATGTTACTTCTATCGGTAGCAATATTGCTTAATGTTTGGAGGTAGCGAAGCTGCAATGCTGCGGGCTGGGTGGAAATAACATGGGCTGCTTTAGCCAAATTCTCTGATGCTTGGTACTCACCTTCAGCGTGAACAACCTTGGCACGCCTTTCTCTTTCGGCTTCAGCCTGGGCTGCCATAGCTCGCTGCATCCCTTCAGGCAACTCTACTTCCTTAGTCTCAACCATGCTTACTTTTACACCCCAGGGGTCTGTTCCTTCATCAACGATTTTTTGTATCTTTTCATTAAGCCGGTCCCTGTGAGCCAGCAAGTCATCTAATTCAGATTGCCCTACCACACTTCGTAAGGTGGTCTGCGCTAATAAGTGAGTTGCCTTGACATAATCATACACTTTGAGGACAGCGTTTGCTGGATCAACTACTCGAAAATAAACCACCGCATCCACGCTAACGGTAACGTTATCTAGAGTCATACACTCTTGTCGTGGAACGTCCATAGTAATTACACGGAGGTCTACTCTCCGCATGCGTTCAACGAAAGGTATGAGGAAAACAAGGCCTGGCCCTCTAACGCCAACGTATCTTCCTAGACGGAAAACAGCTCCCCTTACATATTCTTGAACGACCTTGACAGAATTCGATATAAGTATTATCACCGCCATGGCGATGACGAAGTAAACCATCCAGTTCATTCCCATATTATTCACACTCCTTTTCTTTAGATTTTTTTGTTACCCATAATTTGAGACCTTCTACTTTAGTTATAGTCACCTCCTCATCAGCTCTTATTTCACTGTCCTTTGTTGCGGCTCCCCAAAGTTCGCCCTCGGCTAGAACTGTGCCTTTTGGGTTAAGAGCTGTTTGCGTTATAGCTATCTTTCCAATCATATCCTCCTTGCCGGTAGCAAGCTTCCGTCTTTGGCCTTTTATAATAGCGTAAATAACAAAAATGATAAAGAGGATAGCAAAAATTAGAGCTATGATAATTGGCCCTGTTATTTCCATAGGTATTATTTCGATAGGTAGTATTCCAGATAGTATTTCCATAGATAGTGAATTACCTCCTTCTAAGATTTAACTTTTTTTGTCACCCATAATTTTAAAGTTTCCACTTTATTTATTAGCACTTCCTCTCCTGGTGCTATTTTAGTGCCTTCAGTTGCGGCTGCCCATAGCTCACCTTCAGATTGGACTGTGCCTGTGGGGTCAAGCGGCGTTTTTGCTATGGCCGTTTTTCCTATCATTCCATCAGCGCCGGTGGCTTTGCGCCGCCGTTGGCCTCTAATAATAGCGCCAATGACAAAAATACAAAAGGCAGCGATGGCTATTGTTACTCCCGCTATCAGTCCGCGATTTACCTCTACTCCTGGGCTATGACTGAACAATATCAATGAGCCTACAACAAGCGAAACTACACCACCAGTTGTTAATAGTCCAAAGCTAGCGGTGAAATATTCAGCTATAAAAAGTCCAATGGCAAGCAGAATAAGTGCTATGCCGCCCCAATAAGCATTGAGTACTCCCATGGAGTAAAATGCCAGGAATAGGCTGATACCGCCGATTACCCCGGGGAAAACCATTCCCGGGTTAGAAATTTCTGTGATTAGTCCTATAGAAGCTAGAGTAAACAGAATGTAAGCAACGTTTGGATTGCTGATAACCTGCAAAAATTTCTCGATGGCGCTCATTTCATTTCTGGTTACTTCGTAGCCTGTGGTGTCAATAGTAATTTCATCACCACTGGCTAAAACAACTGTTCTGCCATTGATTTGTGAAATAAGGTCTTCCAGGTTATCAGCTCGCAGGTCGATGAGGTTGCATTCCAGTGCATCAACATCGGTGAAGGATTTGCTTTCCGTCACTGCTAATTCCGCCTCCTCCATGTTGCGGCCACGTTCCTGGGCGATAGTCTTCATCCATTTAGCTGAAAATTCGACTATCTTTTTCATTTGATCTTCAGGTATTTCCTCTCCTCCGGCGCTAACAGGATGGGCAGCACCAATCGTGGTGCCTGGTGTCATGGCTGCAATATTGGCAGATAAAGTAATAAAAGTTCCTGCTGAAGCAGCCCAAGCACTTTTGGGCGAAACGTAAACTACGATGGGAACATCGGCGTTCATAATTCTGGTGACTATTTTTTCAGTTGAGTCGAGAAGTCCTCCTGGCGTATTCAGCTCAATAATACAGACATTAGCATTTTCATCTTCAGCATGGCTAATGCCTCGATCAACATAATCAGCTACTGCTGGAAGAATAGTGCCCTCTATGTGAAGAATTTCAACCCTTGGGCTGGAAGCACTGGTTATACTGCTTCCTAAAGTGCCTATCAATGGTATTACGAATAGGGCAACAAAGAAGGCATTGAATCGAATTTTACGCATTTTCCTTATAATCCAAAATCAATTATAACCTAAGCGACGGGAAGCAACAAATGTATTATTGAAGGGAGAAGTAGCTTAGTGTAGAATAAAGCAACTTAGCTCAAATTGAAAATGGAAAATCAAAGATGTAAGGGGATGCGGGACTTGCTTTGCCGTGATATGGCTTGCTTCCGTCATATTGAGGATGTCTTTCGAACTTGCTGTATCAGGTGGGGATACCAGGAAGTGAGAACACCCACGTTGGAATACCTTCACTTGTTTACGGCTACGGGAAGGCTTACACCGAGCAAGCTAAACAAGATATATTCCTTTCTTGATTGGGATGGATGGAGTGGAGAGAGGGTGGTATTGCGACCAGATGGCACTATTCCTGTGGCCAGACTTTATATTAATAATTTAAGCGAGCGCGAGATAGCCAAACTTTTCTATGTGACTAATATTTTTGCCTTTGAAGAAACAGGCCGAGAAAACAGGGAAAGATGGCAATGCGGAGTTGAATTTCTGGGTGGTGTCGAATTGGCGTCGGACGTGGAAATAATTTCTATGGTTAAAGAAATTGTGTGTAAACTTGGACTCGACAATATCAGATTACAGCTGTCTCATGCTGGTTTGATGAAAGCGTTAATTAGGGAACTCGGACTTAGCTCTGTGGAGGAAGCCAAGGTGACTGACCGTATTTTGGATGGAGATTGGCAGGTGTTGCTGGAGGCAAAAACAGCTAAGCCTGAATTAAACAGGTTTTTATCTCCACTTTTGAATCTAAAGGGGAAATCAAGCGACTTTCTTCAAAATATAAAAGCCTTATGCCCACATGCTTCATCGGACCTCAAATCCAGTATGGAGGATTTTATAAATATAACTACATTGTTAGACAATCTGGATTGTAATTACGAAATTGATATCACGGCAATACGGGGTTTCGAATATTATACTGGAGTTTGCTTTCAATTATTGGTGGATGGGAAGAAAATGGGAGGAGGGGGAAGATATGATAATCTTATTCCGTTAATGGGGGGAAATGCTCCTGCTTGTGGGTTTGCTCTTTATGTAGACCCTGTAATGGAATTGCTTCCGTTGGAAAATAAAAAGAGCGATGAATCTAAAATTCTAATTAAAGGAGAAGAACCTACTCCTGAGATAGCGAAAACATGTTTCAAATTAGCGCAATCACTTCGTGAGAGGAAATATATAGTGGAAATTAATTTTTCTGAACAAACTCCAGGCGGCCAGCATTGGATTATCTCAATTTCGGGGAGTGAGCCAGGTCAATTTGACGTTACTGACTGTAAGCGACAGCAACACTGGAAAGTGGCTTCCGCGACAGAAATTTTTAATATACTGGCTGAACAGAATTAACTGTGAAACCGCAATCGGAGTATATCAAATTTGCTTTACCTAAGGGTAGATTCTTATCCTCTACAGCTAATTTACTTAATGAGATAACTTTAAATTTTAGGGGCTACACTAGCAAAACAAGGCAGTATCGCCTTCAATCAACAAACTTCCCTTACTTTTTAGCTAAGATATTTCATGAGAAAGATATTCCCATACAGGTGGCTATGGGTAATTATGATTTGGGCATATGTGGCCTGGATTGGATTGAGGAACTTTTGACCAGATATCCAGCAAGTGACTTGATAAAAGTATCAAATCTCAATTATGGTGAGGGCAATATATATGCAGCGACTAGTTGTCAAACAGGGATATCTAGTGTAGACGAATTGTTGGCCAAACGAAGCAGTTGGCGGATAATAAGTGAGTACCCTAATTTGGCACAGTCCTTTGCCTTAAATCTCAGAGTGAAGGATTTTAATATTTTTCCAGTGTGGGGGGCTGCGGAAGTTTACCCCCCGGAGGATGCTAATTTAGCGATATTATGGGCGAAAGATGAAAAGGCGATAGAAGCCCAGGGCTTGAAACCTTTAGGGAAATTGCTTTCAGTCAATGCTTCTCTAATTGCTAACAGGGAAAGCTTGGAGAATAAAGACCTGAGCAAGATATTGAGCTGTTTTAATAGTGTTCCTGTGAACAATAACAGAGCTACTGTAAGCGCTAGCGAAGGTATTGTGAAGAACGAGGTAGTGAAGAAATTCTGCTGGCAATCAGAGAAAATTAGATTAGCTTTGCCTGATGGGCATCAGCAATTACCTGCTGCAGAATTTTTAAAGCGTGTTGGACTTAATATTCAGGGATATGCTGATGGCGTATTAAATCGCCGCCCCTCTGCCAATTTAGATTGGCTTGGTATTAAAGTGATCAGACCTCAAGATATGCCTCTGCAAGTAGCTAATGGTAATTTCGATCTAGCTATAACTGGGAATGATTGGTTGCTAGAGCACTTGAATCGTTTCCCCTCAAGCCCTGCAATGAAATTGCTGGATCTGCTTTTTGGGAAAGTCAAAATTGTAGCAGCAGTGAGCAAGGATATGCCTGTGGCTAATATTGAGGATTTAAGATTGCTTATGCGAGGTGGCAAGCTTGCTTCTCTAAGAGTAGCATCGGAGTATATAAATCTCGCTGATAAATACCTTAGAGATAATTACATCAACCCATACAAACTAATACCAACATGGGGGGCAAGCGAAGCTTTCTTGCCTGAGGATGCTGATTTGCTTATTGATAATGTTCAAACTGGAAGAACTTTGGCACAGCACAAGTTAAAAATCATTGATGTGCTTTTTGAATCTACAGCTTGCTTAATCGGAAACAGAAATGCTCTTAGCTCCCCTGATAAAAAAGTGAAGACCGGATTTTTTATTCAGACATTGAGAAGAGGGTTGTTATAGTGGTTCTCCTCTTTGCTGTTGCGGATTAAGAGCAGAGCAGCATTGATGGGAATACTGGGGGTATGATTAGTATGATAAGAATCAAGGGGTTCAGTGAAGCAAAACAGTTATTGACCAGAAAGAATACATTAGAATCTTTTGTTGGTTCACCACGGCTATCAGCACAAATAAAACGAATTTTTGGGGAGGAACTTTCTCCTCAACAAGTAGTTGAACATATCGTTGCTGAAGTTAAGGATAAGGGCGACGAAGCTCTTTTCTGTTATGCTAGCAGATTGGATGGTGTTGAGCTTGAGTCTTTGGAAGTAAGTAGGCGGGAAATTCTAGCAGCTTATGACAGTGTGGACGACGGGCTTATTTCTGCACTCAAGTTGGCGGCTAAGAGGATACGAGATTTCCATCTTGGGTGTGCTACCAAGAGAGGCGTTGTATTTATTAATCATTATTTAGGAAGACAAATCCAGCCACTAAGTAAAGTGGGATTATATATTCCTGGAGGTACCGCTGCTTATCCATCTACAGTCTTGATGATTGCTATTCCGGCTAATGTAGCTGGGGTTAAGGAACTTATCATGGTTTCACCGCCTAACAAGGATGGCGAAATCCCTGCAGCCACGCTGGTAGCTGCAGATATAGCAGGAGTGCAGCGTATTTTTAAAGTTGGTGGGGCTCAAGCTATTGCTGCTTTAGCTTTTGGTACAGAAACAGTACCGAAAGTAGATAAAATCTGTGGTCCTGGTAATATTTTTGTCACGCTAGCTAAAAAAATGGTTTATGGTGTTGTAGCTGTTGATGGGTTGCAAGGGCCAAGTGAAATAATGATTGTGGCGGATGACTCCGCCGACCCTTCCTTTTGCGCAGCGGATCTTCTGGCTCAAGCTGAACATGATATTCTGGCTTCACCGATTTTGATTACTACTTCATTTGATCTGGCTAATCAAATTGATAAGGAAGTGGTAAAACAATTGAAAAAACTGAAACGTCGCTCTATTGCTACTCAAGCTATGAATAGGGGGGTACTGGTGCTTGTTGATAATATCGATGAAGCTGTTGAATTGGTCAATCTTTATGCCCCGGAACATCTTTCTCTTATGATAGCTAATGCTTTAGCTACACTGCCTAAAATTATTAATGCTGGCTGCATTTTTATTGGTGAAAATTCAGCAGTGGCCTTGGGTGATTATGTTGCTGGCCCAAGCCATGTATTACCCACCGGAGGCAGCGCTCACTTCAACTCACCTCTGGGAGTTGAAGATTTCCTAAAAACTAGTAATATCATTGCTTTTGATAAAGCTACAGCGCTCAAATTAGGATCTGCCGCTATGGTGATAGCTAAGGCCGAGGGATTAGATGCTCATGCCCGATCTGTAGAGGAAAGGATACGGAAGCAAGGAAATCTTAAGTAACATTGTTCCTCTCTCCTGATGAGAGATGAACAATGTGAGAGTGAAAATTTAAAATGAATGTAGAGAAGTTAATCAGGCCTGAATTAGAGGCTTTGGTAGGTTACACTCCTATTGAACCTGTAGAGGTTTTGGGCCAACGGACAGGGGCGAAAATAATAAAGCTTGATGGAAATGAAAATCCTTATGGTTGTTCCCCAAAGATTTATCAAGCTCTGGCCAATTATCCTTACTATCATATCTATCCGGACCCTGAACAAAGAAAATTAAGGCAAGCCTTGGAGCAATATACAGGTTTAAAATATGAGAGCATTATTTGTGGTAGTGGCAGTGATGAACTGATTGACCTTGTGCTCAGACTTTTTCTTCAACATGGGGATGAAGCAATCAATTGTTCGCCGACGTTCGGCATGTATCCGTTTAGCACTAAGATTTGTGGTGGCAACCTGGTTGATGTGCCCAGGGATAAGGATTTTGCTATTGACATGGATGGTGTCAAGAAAGCGTTAAGTGAAAAAACAAAGGTTATTTTTATAACCTCTCCCAATAATCCTACAGGCAATCTCGTTACTGAACAAGAGGTCATAAAACTTGTCAATACTGGAAGGATCGTAGTGGTGGATGAAGCCTACTTCGAATTTGGTGGTGTAACTATGGCTAATTTAGTGCCCAATTTTTCCAACTTGATAGTTTTGCGCACTTTCAGCAAATGGGCAGGGCTGGCTGGCTTAAGAATAGGGTATGGCATTTTCCCTGTTGAAATTGCTAATTACCTGATGAGAATTAAACAGCCGTATAATGTCAACGTGGCAGCGCAGACAGCAGTGTTAGTTTCCCTGGCAGACATAGAGTACCTTCGCAAGAATGTGAAAAAAATAGCTGCTGAGAGAGAGCGATTATTCGGTAAATTAAAAAACCTGAAATGGCTAAAGCCGTATCCTTCTAGAGCTAATTTTGTTCTTTGCTCTGTTGTTGAAGGAAGAGCTAAAGAAATCTGGCATCAGTTACAGAAGAAAAATATCTTTATTCGTTATTTTGATAGTCCACAGTTAAGGAATTACCTGCGGATAAGCGTCGGTAAATACGAAGATACCGAGACCCTGATTGGGGCATTGGGTGAGATAGAATCAGGAGGAATTTGAAAATGACTGAAAGAAAAGCGATAGTAACTCGTAAAACCGCGGAGACTAATATTAGGGTGGAACTCAACATCGATGGAAGTGGGAAATTTGAAATTACTACCGGTATAAAAATGTTTGACCATTTTCTAGCTCAGTTATCCAGGCATGGACTATTTGACATAAAACTCTCTGCGTCAGGGGATGATCAACATCATGTAGTTGAAGATGTAGCTATTGCCTTAGGCAAAGCCTTTAATCAAGCATTAGGAGAGAAGCAGGGTATTACTCGGATGTCACATGCAGTTGTCCCTATGGATGAAGCATTAGCAGCAGTAGCAGTGGATATTGGAGGGAGAGCTTACAATGTAACAGAAATACCTTTTGACACAGTTAGCATAGGTGACTTGGAAACTGATATGATTCGTCACTTCTTTGTTTCCTTTGCTACTGAAGCCAGAATTAACGTACATGCCAATGTGCTCTCTGGCCCCAATGACCATCACAAAGCTGAAGCTTTATTTAAAGCTCTGGGTCGAGCCTTGGATTCAGCTACTCGAATTGATGAAAGAATTGGCAGCAGTGTTCCCAGTACCAAAGAAATTATCGAGAGCTAAAAGTAAATAGGTTGTGTAGTGTTGTTTGATTTAGTTCAGATAGGTTAGTGACACACACAGAAGTTATGAAAGGACGTTATAATGGATGCACTATGAATGTTTACAGCACGATACCGGGATACAGACGCCTGGCAAGTATTCCTAAGCTATCA
>Ga0265594_1000244_pt1 | contig 44756 bp, 34 predicted proteins | sample saktaG_11_FD_190147 | JGI IMG/M metagenome (GOLD analysis project Ga0265594, IMG submission 190147) | Saline water microbial communities from Sakinaw Lake, British Columbia, Canada - sak_2011_5_24_80m | ecosystem: Environmental > Aquatic > Non-marine Saline and Alkaline > Saline ... | reverse complement strand
CGGAACCTGGTCTTCCGGAAACGTTTCCTGGGGCATGTCTCTCGGAGGAGACCTTAAAACAGGCGAGGAGGCGGTATTCGCATACATCGTAAACATCACCACCGATGTTGACGAGGACATGGCAGTCTACTACTATGTGGAAGACGTGTCGAAGGCTTCCGGAAGCATCGACTACTCGGTCTACGACGTAACAAAAACTGGCTTTTTGAATGTCACCATGTCAACACCGCCTGAAGGAGACACAACTAATGTGAGACAAAACTTCACCTTCACGCTCAACGCCACCATAACCTGCGAGCAAGGCTTCTGCGGAAACGTATCCGGCACGGCCAGATACAATCAGTCGTCTGAAACCGCAGACACTACAATACCCACTTCTTATGCAACGCCTTTTTACATCATGGGCGGCTCAAACCCTCGGGAGTGTTCTAATAATCCATTAGGCCTTGGTGAAAACTGCAACCTTTCATGGACTGTTAATGCCTCCGGAGAAACAGACACTTACTGGAACGTTGACGCCTATTTCACATCCGTTGCGCCTCAAGTTACGGTAAACGACACAACTGATGCCACAATGCGAATAATCAAGGGAACAGTTGTAATCAGCCTTACCTGGAACCTCCTTGACTTCGGTATAGTAAGCCCTCAAACTTATGCAAACAACGCGACTGGAAACCAGGGCCAAGGATACAATATTACAATCGAGCCTGAATCCATCGACGTTGAGGGATTATACATTAAGGGATCTGATCTTCACCCGCAAGACATAGTCCAAATCGACGACATAATCTACGGTATCGGAGTCTCAAACATCTCCTGGAACGACAACGAATTCAACTACAGTGCCGGAACAACAGAGCGTCTCACAAAAGACTACGCTTTAATGAGGAACTCGGTTCCAGCCGATACAGTTATTCCGACCTACTTTTGGATTGACGCGCTCGGCGGACAATACGCTCAAGAATATCTAGGAAACTTAACGATTATGGCAAACGCTACAACATGAAAATGAAAAATATGTCACGCTCCATACAGTCCCCAACACTTCAAAGAAATTTGGGGTGAGGGTACCTTATGGAAACACCAAAATGGGGGGGCCCGACGGGGCCCCCCCAAAACCACAAATAGGATGAGAAGGGAAAAATTGTGTGATGGGGGAAGAGCCTGGAAAATCGCATTCACAGCGTTAGCCCTGCTTGCCGCCTCACAGTTGGTTGTTTCCGCATCAGACTACTCGATTTCGACTGGAAACCAGGTTTACAGTCCGGGAGAAGACGTCTTTGTATTCGTCAACACTCCGCCCAACACCCCCTTCACATTGAAATTATACCACAACAATAAGCTCATGAAAGAAAGTGAGGGAATGACCTCTCTTAGGGGCAACTCTTACATCAGGTTTAACTCCCTGATTAAAGCCGGTAAATACGAGGTCAAATTGTATGAGAAAAAATCGTTTAAGGCCAGCGCATCTTTTACAATCCGGGATATTGAGGCATGCCCTTCCTGTGTTAAGGCTACCAGTACAACGCTATATTATACTTCAACTTCAACAACCACGTCTCTTGCACGAGCAGTTACGGAAACCTGGACATCGTCTTCAACGACTGCTTGGGCTACCACCATGACAACGTCCTCGCCGCAGGATGAAGACATATCATTTTCAAGACTCGATCTTACTGCCGTAGACTTTACCGGAGCTCCACGCAGGAACAATCATTTCGGACTTAGTGAGAATCCTTCATTTTCATTCAAATTCAAAAAGAAAGTGCCAACCCGGGCGAAGGGTCTTTTGGATGAGGCTCCTAAAACTGCCTTGGAGGCTGAGGTTTTCGACTCGAATGGAAATCCAACCGGAATCGGGGTTGATGTGCTAGAAGACGAAGAAGGTGGTTTTGTCTTATCCATTCCCAAATCCAAGTCCATTAAGGCAGGCTTCTACAAACTTCGGGTAAAAGTATCCGACGAAGGCAATTATTATCTTGGGGAAAGCGTGTTTGCTTGGGGTCTTGTTTCACTGAACACGAGAAAGAGCATTTATCGTCCCGGGGAGCAGGCTGAATTTATTCTTGTTGTTTTGGACAAGTTCGGCCGTCCCCTGTGTGACGCAGATATCAATCTGAAAGTAACTGATCCTATGGGCGGGGTCAAGACTTATTCAACCGGTGATGGGGGCATTGCTCCAGACGAGGAATGTGGATTATTTACGGCAGTTTATCCAACGAGCATTGAGGGCAATCACTCAATTGACGTTACCACAATTATCGATGGTAAAGACGTCTTCTTCACAACGCACTTTTTAGTTTCGAAGGAATTCGACTTTGATATAATCCGTAATGCCAAGTCAAAGATCGATCCTACGAAACAAAAATTATTCAATGTTGAAATCGACATTGAACCCTATATTGAAGTTGGAGCACTTACGATTCAGGAATCCGTACCGTTTGTGTTTGAAGTTTATACTGATGCCCTGGTTGAAGTCCAGGGAGATTCAAAGATACTTACTTGGACGATAAATCAAACCTTTAACAAGACAACTGTGGCATACTCTTATAGTGTCCCTAATGTCTGGCCAATACTATATGAGTTGGGCCCTGTTCAATTAACTCACAGTCAAGAATCTTTCTCTGAAGCCCGCCCGTGGTATGTCGCAGTCGACCCTGCAACACAAGCCAACCTCACATTAACAGAAGACGCTCACATATACTTGAGTACCGGCGGACCTACCGGAAGACACACATATGCGTTCATTGAATGGGATCTTTCGACTTTACCATCCTATTCCTCAGTAACCTTCCACAATGCGACACTATACCTTACCCGAACCGCCGCAAACGGTGACGGAGACCTTGTAGTATACCGTATTAGCGATTCAGGCTGCGATGTCACAAACGACGCCGCATCGACTTTATACGGTTACTCAGTCGCAGACTACACGTCGTTTTCCGGACTTGGGACCGGGGCTGGAACAGACGTATTGGACGTATCCACCATCGTGCAAAACGAGTGGAGTGCCGCAAGCTCTAAACTCTGCATTAGAATGCAGGACCCGGACAAAGCGTCGAACATACCCAAATCAAAGGGTGCGATTACATTAACTTACTTGCGGGTGGGTCAAAACAACGGTGCTGCAGCCTCTCGTACCTGGGACAGCCAGGAAGGGACTACTGCACCATACCTTACTGTCTTCTACACCTACGATGCACCCCCAGAAGTCACATCCCTTGACGCCCCAACAAACGACTCCTCCCTAAGCTCGTTTCCAATAAACTTCAACTTCACAGTCTCAGATGATGAGGCTGTTGGAAACTGCACTCTTTATACGAACTTCACTGGCTCATGGGCTGCAAACAAAACGCTTGATTCAGTCACGAACGGGGTAATGAACAACATCTCGGTATCAAGCCTTAATGTCGGCCGCTACATGTGGAACGTGGAATGCCTCGACAACGCCTCAACACCCCAATCCGACCGCTACACCTACAATTACACATTCACGCTCTGGGGATTCGTAAACATAAGCGAATCAAACCTTGACCCGTCCAGTATGAATAACGGCTCATCAACAATTATTAGCTGTCGGATAGTCGACAACCAGAGCGGATCTGCAATAGAAAATTATAATGTTTCCTTCTACCATAACGTCTCTGGTTTTCTCGGATGGAATATTACAAACTCGACTGGTTGGGCATCACTGAATTTCACAGACACAACCTCTGACCCACCACAAAATTACACCATAACATGCAACATAACAAACGAAGCAAATCTACTCTACAATGCTTCAACAGTTGATGAACGCAATGAAACGCTACAGGTAACAGGCCCTGGTGCAGACGTGAGCGGACCCTCAATCGTTGACGTATCTGCAACACCCCAAGTATTTGGCTACGCTGGCAATACAACAATCGAAGCCAACGCCACCGACACATCAGGCGTAAGCTCTGTCTGGGTTAATATAACGTATCCAAATAGCACTATCATTTTCCAACAAATGAGCCTTGCCAGCGGAGACGTGTATCAGTACAATTTCACAAGTAACTGGTTGTGGGGGACCTACGATTTCTATGTTTGGGCTAACGACACTGTCGGGAATGCAGACACAAGTTCAACAAACAACTTCTATCTTAATGCAAACGTATCTTTAGGAGTTATGACCGTCTCTGACATATATGATCCCGAGAAGGATGTGAATCTGACTTCTGGCAGTAAGGCGAAAACAGCTTCAATAAGCTATGATGTTGTGGCAATGAATAACGACTCCCGCGAGAATAATCCTACTGAGGCGGGGATTGGAAGGTTAAACGGATCATCATCTACGTATAACAAGAATTCGAGTTCAGGCCAGCTTCTGGGGAATTACGACGACAGCGGTTCAAGCAGCGGAGGCGGATACCTGGATACCTGGTCGGATGATACGAACTACTGGTGGGTGGGAAGTGACAACAACAACCACGACATCGACGCCTGGATACAATTAACCTATGATATCACAAGCTTAGGCATTGACAGTACCTATATAACTAATCTTTCCTTTAAGGGTGTTTACTGCCACGACGGAGTTGACGGGACTTCATGTAGTGGTACTCCAGCTGACGGTACAGCTAATGGGGACCAGGACGTTCAAGTCTACGACTGGTTGAGCGAGACTTGGGTTGACATCGGCAATCTCGCAACCGATGATGGTGGAAACACTGTAATCGGGGCTTTCAGTCCTTCGTCCGGGTTTTCGGATTTCGTAAATTCTACTAATGATGAAATCCAGCTTCGATACGAGATGAATTACACCGGCTCCGGAAACGAGGATAGCTTCCTCGTTCTGGATCATGCGCCATTAACTATCAGTTACATGCCCTACACGATTAAGAGATACTATGTGAAATTCGACGTCTCAAACATCCCTGATAATGCCACGATACTGTCTGCAAACTTGTCTGTCACAGTGGTTGACGCTGATGCGGCGGCAAATGGAAGCATCTCACACGCAAACTCGACATTTACAGCTTCGACGGCTGTCTCTGGCATTTATGCCGACGGCCAGCCAGGGGAATGTCAGGAAACAAACCCCTTAGCCTATATCGACGCCTCCTCAACAGGGACCAAGACGGTTGACGTAACTGAAAGCGTGAACGAGTCGATGCTTTACGGGGAAACGGTGATAGCATACTTCATAAACGAGACGGAAGAGGATACAGCCTTTTCAATTAACGGCTCTTCAGGGGGCAATCCACCGACCTTGACGATAGTGTTCTCTAAAACTTCAGTTGCCAACAACACCGGAGCCACGACCATACAAGCCTACCTCTTTATGACGGTGGACGAGAATTCAACGGGGTCGTGGCAGATTGAAAGTGTCCGAGTCAATGAGACTACGACAAGAAGCATATCCTCGGCAAGCTCACTTGATCTTGCAAGCATCTGGAATGCCGACCCCTGGAACACTGATAGCGTGGCCGAAGGCTGGTATCGAGCTTACGCCGAGCTTCGCGACGGAGACGACAACGTACTCAATAACGACGACGGGACATACATGAACGATTCCTACGCGTTCCAAGTCAGATCTTCCGCTCCAGTCGTTGAAAACCTCACTTTCACCTCGCAGACGATTGGATACGGATTAAATGTGACCATTGATGTTGACGTCCACGATCCGACCAACGACGTGGATGCCGTATTCTTGTCGGTCTGGTATCCGAATAGCACACTCATGATAAGCAATGCATCAATGTCAAACTCCACAGACAATTCCTATCAATATAATGTTACTGGCTCTAGCGGAGACGACTACACCTGGATTTGGGGCAACTATAGTGTAACAGTATACGCAAACGACTCTTCAGCGACGACTTCGGAGGACGGGTTTTTCTACGTGCGGGCGAACATGACTGTTAACGTTGAAACTATTAATGAGTCGTATGGTGCGAAAGAGTACGTGAACATTACAGAATATGTGACTTACCTGTCTGGCTGGCAGAAGCGAAAGCAGATTAATGTAACAGAACCTGGATTAAGCGATAGGTTAAACTGGCCGGTCGATGCCTTTGTTGAAGTCTCAAATACCTCTAACTGCTCGGCCGAGTTCCGAGTGACAGACTCATCAAACAATATAGTTGCATATACAGTATACAACGAGACTTACGTCGACGGAAACTGCACTTCAGCCAATGTCGTATTCCTCGTAAACACTTCCCAGGATTCAATGGAATCTTACCTACTTTACTACAACAACACCGGGGCCACACAACAAACATTCCCCAACTGGCAGGACAGCTGCGACACCACCGAGAACGCATCCAACTGCTCGAACATCTACTATTCGAGGTACGATATTGCCCAGGGCTTGGATTCATGGGATTTTGACAACCCATTAACACTCGGAGACGACACTTTCACGGAGCGATCCCTCCCATTCGCATTCCCCTACTTCAATGACACTTACTCTACTGCATACGTAACCGACAACGGTTACGTTGACTTCACCGACAGCAGCGTAGACGCAACCCCGACACAAGCGGAGTTTATAACTCGGGCCATGATAGCACCCCTCTGGGATAACGAGTATCCTCCTGCCGGAGGGGACGTGTATGAAAACTCGTATGCAGACAGGATTGTTTGGACTTGGGATACCGTTACGTATTCCACCAACCTTGACGTAATTTTCCAGGCTGTTTTGTATACTACCGGAGACATAATGTTCAGGTACGAGACTATTGAAGGCTTCTATGATGCGAATCATCTTGCAGGAATCGCAAATGATGATTCAACCAATTTCTTAAATAGCCCCCATGGAAACTACACTCTAACACAATTTTTCCAGTATTCTAGCGCCGGTACAGTTTCTGTCGGAGTTGAGGAGGATTACGACAGGATTTCAAAGGTCGTAGACACTGGGTCAACCAACTCCAATTTTTTCATTCTTGCAAGGGTCCAGCAGAATGCGTCTGGGGGGTGGATTAATTCAGGAACACCGGTAATCGATGACGTGGGTTCCGGGTTTGTAAGATACATCTCATCAGGTTCCAACATCTATTTCGACACTATTTGGGATGATGAAGGGGGATGGAATACTCAGACTCTAGATCAAGGATTGTACAGGGTTTACGTCGAGCTTAGAGACTATTCTGGAACTGTTTTAAGGGATGATTTAGGATCTGATCTTATTGCAACCTACAACTTCACAATCATCGAAGCGAACTTATCCCTCTACGAGGTCGAGCACGAAAACGAGATTGATTACTCTTTAAATGAGTATGAGACTGGGGACAATATCGCCTGGATTAACATCACAGTCAATACGTCACAATCTCTCGCAGTTAACGCAAATATTTCGCTTAATGTTCTCAAGCAGGGTGACCAGGTTAGCTGGGGGCCGGATGAAACCCAAGCGTGCGGCGACATAGCATCCTGGGGTACTTGTGAGAAACAATTTGATAATTCAACTAACGGGTATCCAATCCCGACTGATGCAACATCCGGGGTCTACTCCTTCAATTGGAATCTGACTATGAGCTGGGATAACGGTGGCACATCCATTAATTCCACAGAGACCTTTACAGTCCATCACATCCCTGATAACATTTCTTCAACCCTTTCACCAAACGAGATGGAGGCCGGGCAGTGGTCGTACTACAACTTTACGATAACAAACCCTTGGTCTGCTAATCTGACGGGCGTTAATGTTTCCATAAATTGTCCGTGGTCGGACGGCTTCAACTGCTCGTGTCTGGGATCATCTGACCCGTACTGCTACTTGGACCAAGTCGAGAATCTCACAAGCTCCCTCGCATCATTCAACATCTCGGCTAATAGTTCAACATCCATTGGAGACTATGTAGTAAGTGTTAATCTGACTTATACGAATCCCGGTTCTGAAAGCCATATTTGGACCCACCAGGAAAACCAGACTCAACAAATCCGGGAGGTTGGACTTGCCATAAACTTTTATGAATACCCAACCACCATCACGAGGGGGGATGGAGTACTGACTGATTTGCGGATGTATCTTAACAACACTGCAGCCGCAACGCAGACTAATGGATACTCAAACTGGACTCTTCCTTCGGGTTGGTATGTTTCGACTGGAAGCGAGGATTTAAGCCACAGCGACATCCCCCAATACAACGTTTCCTGGCATAATATGACTGTGAATGTTTCTATTTCAGCGAATTTGGGTCCTCAAGAGATTCAGATGAACGCTACATCAGACCAAAGCAATGACTGGGACACATTCACGGTCACAGTTTATGCGAATACAACGCTTTTAGGCCCCGATTTAAACGATACATCACCCACAAGAGAGGATTCCGTTAAAATCTGGTCTCGCCTCTACTACGACAACGGAACCCTAATTCCCAACCAGATTGTCACATTCAGAGATGAAACAGATAGTATAGCCCTCGGATCCGTTGCAACAGATTCGCAAGGTTGGGCTAACCTAACCTATTCATTCCCCACTTCAGCATCTGTTGGAACTCACACCATAAACACGAGCTTTACCGGCAACTCATCGCTTTATGTCAATTTCGTATGGAATACTACAAACATATCAATCCACGACAAACCCTTCATTTACTCAACATCAGCCACACCCCAAACACTCGGATACGGATACAACACAACAATACAGACAAACGTCACCGACGGAGACAACGTAAGCTCAGTATACGTAAATCTTACTTATCCGAATGGAACGAGCTCCTGGCTTGCGATGACTAATACCTCCGGGTTAAATGACGGGGTTTACCAGTTCAACTTTTCAAACACTTGGGCGAGAGGGAACTACAGTTTTTATGTCTGGGCCAATGATAGCGCTGGGGAGACCAATACATCCGCTTCTTATGAATTCTACGTCAAGTCTTTCATGCTCATGCGAGTGCAGACTGTAAACGACAGTTATGGCGCAGACGAACGTGTTAATCTTACCGAAACGGGTGATGCCTGGTGGAACACTTCATGGGGTTATAGGAAGCAGATTAACGTTACGGAGCCTAATGTGGGCGACAGGGTTAACTGGCCAGTCAATGTTTTTCTCAACGTCAACTATACTACAAACTGCACCAAGGAGTTTAGGATAGTGGACAACAACACACATCCGGTTATCTACAAAGTCTACAATGAAACCTACGACGGATACCTCCAATGCCGAAACGCGAATGTGGTCTTTTTAGTAAACATCACGCAAAACACAGAGAGAACATACTACCTCTACTACGACAATGATGACGCGGTAGTGCAAACATACAACATCTGGCAAGACAGTTGCGATGCAACCGAAAACTCCTCAAACTGCTCTAGCATATACTACTCCCGCCAAGAAACCACCCCCGGAAGCGATTCCTGGACCACTGCAACCAGAATAGTTAATGCAGACGACGGGAGAATCCAGGTTAACCTTCAATGGAACTTTACATACTTCAACAAAACCTACGACACTACTTATGCCGTATCAAACGGCTTTTTAGACTTCACCGGATCTGCCGGAAATGACTTAACCAATCTTGAAAACGAATTTTTGACCTACTATATGGTAGCCCCCTTGTGGGATGATCTTGATTGTGCAAGACGGGAAGGATTATACCAAAACGATTACGCAGACAGGACAGTTTTCACGTGGAGGTGTTCCCTTCCAACCGACAATGCCAATGACCATACCGTCCAGGCCGTTTTGTATCAAACCGGAGATATTATGCTTAGATACGCTGACTTCGTGGATGATTCAGCGTATTCTCCGACTGCAGGAATTTCAAATGGTGATTCAACCAACTACTACCACAATCCCTGGGGCAATTACAGCAACACAGCCTTCTACCAGTTCTCTGGTGCTGGAACTACCGTACTTGGAGAAGAAGAAAGCATTATCCCATCCCAAGTATCTAATATAGGGGAGACTTCACTTTTAGGTTACCTCTTTATGAAGGTTCAGTCTTATGACTCGGGAGTTTGGTCTGATGTGGAAACAATTGTAAATGATGCAACACCCAGAAATTTCACTCTCGCCTCAAACACGGGACTCAACCAGATATGGGATGGTGAGGGTGGATTCAACACGAACGATTACGCATCCGGCACTTACCGGGTTTATTCAGCCTTGCGCGATCCAAGCGGAAACATCCTGACAAACGATGACGGAGTGGAGATTCTCGCAGACTACAACTTTACGATTACTGGTGAACCTCCAATCATATCTGACGTCTCGGCCACTCCCCAAACAATCGGGTACGACATGAACGTAACCCTTGAGGCAAATGTCACAGACAACGGGAACGTGAGCTTCGTATACGTAAACATTACGTATCCCAACAGCACTACTATCTGGGAGCAGATGAGCAATATTTCGGCGAGTATTTTTCAATACAATTTCACTGACACTTGGTCGTGGGGTAATTACTCCTACAATATCTGGGCTAATGATACGAGCGGAAGTGGGGATTCATCGGCTTTTTACGAGTTTTTCGTGAGGGCGAATGCCACCTTCGATTTGCAGACCTTGGAAGACGATTACGGTGCGAATGAGGATGTGAACTTGACGGATGCCTCTAATGTGAACAATACTGGCCCTACTAACATGAACGATTACGTTACCATGAAGATTCAGCGGAACGATACGACCTCGTGGACTGATGTCGAGAATATCACCCATCAAAACTTTACGTATTTTTCGTCTGGTTCAAACCTGAACTTGAGCGGGCTTTGGAATCTTAATGGTGGTTGGAATACTGTTCAGGAGTCTAAGGATATTTATCGTGTTTATGTGGAGTTGACTGATAATCTTGGAAATATTCTAGTAAACGACACTGGCGGTGATATGACTGCCTGGTATGAATTCAATATCACCCCGCCAGTTGTTCCCAACATAACTTCGATTAGGATTTACAATGTCACGGGGGCTGCGAACACACACACAGACACATCAAACCTCATCGCCTCGGACGTTAACACGACTTTCAACCTCCTCTACGATGACATTTATCGTGTGGAAATTACGATGGAAGTAACTGACGACTCCGGTGCCGACTGGGATCTTTCGGCAACCTCCTACGTATTCCACGACAACCTAGATTCTTCCTGGGTAGTAAACACGACTGATGACATCTGGTACACCAACCACTCTCAAAATTATTCGGGTGGAGCATTCTCCGCAGGAAACCTCTCCTGGAACACAACCCAGGGGGGTAAAGTCTCGGTAGGTCAAAACGCAACCTTCTACTATATAGTGAATCTGAGCGACTCTGCTTTGGGTGCGCGCTCTGTGATTTTCAATGTTGAAGATTCAAACTTTGAAGAGATGGATTACTCAGTCTACTTTATTAGAGATGATGTTCCTCCGAATCTCTTCAACACAACGTATGGTTTGAATATCACCTCCTTTATGCGGGGGTATCCGGTGTTAGTTTACGCGAGATGGGATGATACGATAAACTTCGCCTACGTTGAATACAACAGCACTTCAACAACAACCTCAAACTATACTGTAAATTTACCTGCAACCAATAATCAGAACTGGACTAACCACACCATTGGAACAGACGCTACCTGGCTTCTTGGAAGGCATGTTGTAACATTCTATGTTAATGATTCATACAATAACTGGAACACAACGCTTTGGTATCTAAACTTCACCATCTATGGTTGGTCGAAAATTAATGACTCGGACATGAGCCCGACTTTAATAAACCAAAGTAATGCAACGACCATGAGTTGCCAGGTAACGGATCCAGTAACCAATGTTACACTATCTGGTTACACAGTCTCATTTTATAATTCAACTAGTCTTTTGGGTACTAACACAACCAACAATACTGGCTGGGCGGAATATACTTTCGTAGATAATTCTCCAGGATATGAGAACATAACATGCAACATAACAGATGACGCTTCACTGTTCTATTATATCATTTCTCCCTACTCCGCATACCAAACACTTTTCACCGCCGAAATAGAACCCCCAACCTACACGAACCTGAATCCTGCAAACCGCACAACCGTTTACAAAAACGACACGACCACTATTTCAGCCGACTGGCAAGACAACTTTGCTTTAGGCTTTTCATGGCTTGCAACCAACGAGTCCGGAACTTGGGTCAACCATACCACAGCATATAGCTCAATCCAATCATTGTCTGGCACCTCAGATTCGGCCTCATTCAACTGGACTAACGTATCAGTTAACCCCGGCATGATGGCCTGGGTAATGTACGGTAACGATTCATCAGGAAATCTCAACCAAACCAACGTATTCATACTCGATGTTTGGGGTTGGTCGTACGTTCACAACTCAACCCTATCTCCCGACACCATTGAGGAAAGCAACTCGACGAACATGAGCTGTCAAGTAAAAGATGCTCACACTCTTGAGAATCTTGAGAATTTCCCAGTCTACTTCTACAACTCGACTGACGATCTCGGGATGAACACTACTAACTCTGACGGATGGGCTATCTTGACTTTCCAGGATTATTCGACAGGCAAGGAGACTATCAGCTGCTACATCTATGAGAATTACACGTTTTTCTATAACGTGACTCCCGACTATTTCGCTGAGGAGGAACTTACCACTCAGGCAGCTGGTGGAGACATAACACCCCCACTTATTTTCAACGGAAACTACGGCTTGAATCAGTCAACAATCTATAAGGGAGACGTATTTTTCATTTACGGTCAATGGAATGAGGGGATCAATGAGTCAATAACTGAGTTCAATTGGACGACTGGTCTTGAAAACGCAACCTTGACTCTTCCAAATCCGAATCCTCAAAACTGGACTAACCACACATTTACTACAAATTCAAGCTGGAATGTGGGATACCATGTTGCTAGGCTGTATTCCATGGATGCCTCAGAAAACTGGAATGACACAATGGACTACTTGAACTTCACTGTCTGGAGCTGGTCTCAAATCGATTGGTTAAGCCCTACCGGGAACACAACCAGGGGTGACATAAACCTTAAGTGTAATGTGACTGATAACATGAGCTACGCAGGAATTGAAAGCTATACAGTCTCATTTTACAATGCCACCTATGATCTATTAGGCTCAAATGACACTGGTTCTGACGGGATTGCGAGCTTCCATGTTAATACGAGCACTTACGATGTCAGTGAAACTAATTTCACCTGCCGCATCTCCAACGAAGACGGCCTGTACTATAAGAAGACGAGCCTGGATGAGGATTATAATATCCTTGACTTTTTCGCACAACTTTACACGAATATTGATTATCCGGCTAATGGGTCTCTTTTCTATCGTGGAGAGACGGTTAATCTTAATTCCTCAACTTATGATGAAGTTGGGGAGCAGGTTGCTACCGACTCAACATTGTGGTATAATTCAACCGGAACACAGATTGCTTCAGGTGAGAATACGACTTGGACAATTCCGTCTGCTTACCCGTTAGGTCTTGAGGATATTACCGTAAACGCCTCTAAATCGTACTATTATGACGGTATTAATGAGACTACACTTCAAATTTATGGGTGGTCTGAAGCTGCATGGGATGGCCCGGATGGGGGGTCTTTTGTGCAGGGTTCCCTGGTAAATCTTTCATGCACTGTAAATGATTCGAACTCATCCCAGGCTATTGAAGGCTACTGGGTGTCTTTCTACAATGGCACCGGCGGGGCTTCAGTTCTTTTAGGAACGAATACAACCAACGCTTCAGGCACTGCAGTATACTACTGGGACACCACGAATGAAGAAATAACAACGTATTATCCTTCATGCAACATAACCGAGAACTCTACAATGTACTATAATTTATCAAGCGACAACGGCGCGAATACAACAATAACCTTGATTACTGGAGGATATCTTGAGGCTATAATAAATTATCCTCCAACCAACACGAACGTAGCTCAAAACAGAACCTTCACGATGAATGCGACCGTAACATGCCGAGACACAGCCAACTGCGGGAACGTGGACGGAGTACCCAGATACAACTCCACTTCTCCCGACCACGACTCTGAAATGCCAAACATGACCGATGCAGGATGTGGCAGTTCCCCGTTTTGCACGACCCAGGCTTCAACGAAAGACTGCAGTGGAAACCCGCTAGCCCAAGATGAGTCTTGCGTGTTAACTTGGACTGTGAATGCGAGCGGGTCTTTAGATACATCATGGATGGTGGGAGTTAAATTTACTTCTCAGTTTGCAAGTACTGTAACAACCGGCAATAGCCAGGTAAACATAAAGTTTGTACTCATTCTCAATCTATCAGATCACGCAATAGACTGGGGCAACCTAGATCCGGGGACGGTTGAGCAGCCTGCTCCAGACAATCCTATTTACATTACAATTGATGAGAATTCAAATGACGCAAACGGGGGGATATACATTAAGGGGTCGGATCTCACAAGCGGTTCAAACGCGATTGGAGTAGGCAATATCACTTGGGCTACGATCAACAACGTTGGTGTGGGATCGGATTTGACTACTGGATACCAGCAAGTGCTCGCAACGGCTCCATCAGGAACAAACCAGTCCACTTACTATTGGCTTGATATTCCCGCAGTCTATCCCGGACTATACACAGGCACGATTACGGTGATGGCAAATGCAACGTATTAAACCAAAATGAAAACAATAGATAACATGAAGGAAAAGAGGGGGTGGGGGTTTATACTTGCCGTCATTCTGCTTTTTGCAACACTTGCTTGCGCTAAATCAATAACCTTTGGAAGTATTTCCGGGGAAACTGACCAGACCATACTTCGGGGAGAGCAGGATAGGTTTAAGGTTTCTTTCTTCAATCTTGGAGACCACATAATTTTCGTTGAACTTAAGGCTGTCCACTCTTCAGATGTCCGGGTTGAGATTGATCCTCCAGCTTTGACCCTTAAAGGGCATCAAACGCTTACTCCTGATGGTTCCGGGGGGAAGGAGTGGTTTGTTTTAAAGGACGGGCAGACCTACGTTGAAACGTCGCCAGTACATGTTTACGTGAAAGTGGGGGATACTGTTACTCAAAACCTCTATGACATAAAACTAATTGCCACTGCCACAACTTCAAATGACGCAGCCCCTGACACCGGGATAAAACAGACTCTGTCACAGTCTCGCGAGATTTTATTCCACGTTTACGTTCCAGGCGAAGTCGTATCCCGGGAAAGCGACATCGTCGAGACTTCAGGCTCAGACCGGGAGTATCTTGTAACAACAAGCACCTACAGAAAACCCCCATCCTCCACTCAAGGATTCATCTCCTCAATCTCAGATGTTTTAAGCGGAAGTTCAGGGGGGGGTTCTCTAGTTCGAAGAGTCACAGACTTTATTTCAGGAAGTAGCAATGAGCCATTGCAAAAAGACAACGTGATTATTATTCCGTCCACCACCTCAGTTAGTCAAGCTCCAGGCTATGCAGGAGAAGGAAGTAACAGTTGCCAAGGAAACTCTCCCCCTCCCCTCCCCCTTCTTCGTTTTAGCAACTCAAAACCCCCTCGAAACAAGGGACGTGTATCCCCTGCCAGAAGCCCAGCTCGACCGATTTCTCATGAAGGTTAAGATAGGATACACCAGCAAGATCGAGGAGACAAAAATCGCAGACAGTAACATGGAAGTAAAAGACTTCGCCGACTTCGACGTGAAACCTGTTGTCACCCTCAAAGACATTTTAAACATCCGGGAAGTCGTAAAGAAAATCTACATCTCACATGAAGTGAAAAAATACATAGTAAACATCGTAAACGCAACCCGCCACCCGAAAAAATACGGTTTAAAGGAAGCACGCCTCATATCCTGCGGAGCCTCTCCCCGGGCTTCAATAAACATCGCATTCAGTGCGAGGGCGACCGCTCTTATGGCCGGGAGAGTGTATGTCACACCCGACGACGTGCGTTCAGTAGCGTTCCCAGTACTACGACACAGACTCATCTTAAGCTATGAGGGTAAGGCTGCCGAGACCATTACTGACGACCTTATTGACGCAATCATTAAAATAGTACCGGTGATGTAAATGGAAAGGATTAAGACTGGAATAGATGGTTTGGACGACCTTATTGAGGGAGGACTGCCCAAAGGAGAAACAGTACTTGTGGCTGGGACTCCCGGAACTGGGAAAAGCATCATGTCGCTTCAGTTCATAACAAACGGAGCATTAAAATACGGGGAGAGGGGAATTTTCATAAACCTGGAAAGAGATTACCCCAAGCTTCGTGACGAGGCCATTCGTTTTGGCTGGGACTTGGACAAGCTTTCGGAGGAGAAGAAAATCCTGGTTTTATGCCCTAAGATTCAGACTGAATTCGGAGAAGACCCCTTACAGTGGTTTAAATCCACTCAGGTGTCAGAAGCGATAAAAGAGTTTAATCCGTCAAGAATAGCGGTCGATTCATTAACTGTTCTGATTCAATTCAGCGGTGAGCGGGGAGGATACCGCAGAGTCGTCCAATCCTTAATAGACACTTATGCCATCGGCTGTACTGCAATGTTTATCCACGAGAAAGAGGAGAGTAGTCTTGACGGCATGAAATATACCATCGAAGAGTTTGTCGCTGACGGAATCATAAAACTTAGCATCATCCGAAAAGGTAACGTATTTCACAGAGGCATAACCATCGTGAAGATGCTCGGTACTAAACACCCTATAGACATTCGCCCCTTCCAAATCGTGGACGGATTAGGTGTGAAAATAGACTCATTAAAAAAGATGGACTTATAAGATGACTGAGGAGCTTAATCACAAGCAAATATTTGAATACGCCCAGAAGCTGGATGAGGTGCGGGCGGAGATCAAGAAAGGTATTATAGGCCAGGAAAAGGTCGTTGACCTGCTTTTAAAGTGTATTCTCTGCAGGGGTCACATTCTCTTTGAAAGTGTTCCAGGCCTTGCTAAGACTCTACTAGTTAGCATTGTATCCAAAACGATGAGCGACTCTTCATTCCAGCGTATCCAGTTTACTCCAGACCTTCTTCCGTCAGACATTACGGGTACCTCAGTTTACGAGGAGACTAAGGGGTTCTACATCATCAAGGGTCCGATTTTCGCAAACTTCGTTCTCGCAGACGAGATAAACAGGGCGCCGCCTAAAGTCCAGTCTGCCATGCTTCAGGCAATGCAGGAGAGGGAGGTTACTATCGGAAGAGAGACTTTCGCACTTCCAACACCATTTATGGTCTTGGCAACGATGAATCCACTCGAGCAGATGGGAGTATACCCATTCTCGATGGCTCAGCTAGACCGCTTCTTTTTCAAGATTTTCGTGGACTATCCTGAAATGGATGAGGAGCTTGTAATCATCGATAACAACACTCAAGTCAAAAAGATCGAGGAATTCAATGTCGAGGAAGTCATCTCCCCCCAGGAAATAATGGCCCTTCAAAAAATGGTAAGGCAAGTGCACCTTTCCGCGGAAGTTAAATCCTATGCGATAGATCTCGTCGAAGCCACCCGAAACCCGAAAAAACACAATCTCAGAAGCACCAAATACATTAAATGGGGGGCGTCACCCCGAGCGTCCATCTTCCTCCTACTAGGCGCTAAAGCCACGGCTCTCATGGCCGGCCGAGTATACGCAACTCCCGAAGACATTCGTGCGGTAGCACACCCCGTCATGCGCCACAGAGTAACATTAAGCTATGAAGGCAAATCCCGGGAGATAAGCTCGGATGAAATAATCGATGAAATAATCCAGAAGGTTCCCGTACTTTAAAAAAAAAATATGGAATTCATATCCATCGACGAGCTTCGAACCGAAGTAGACGTGAATGTGCAAAGGCTTGAAGACATCTTCAGGTTCGGGTTCAACTACAGGGTCATCTTGCACGGTTCAGGCCTTGAGTTCTCCCAGCTTCGGGAGTACGTTCCAGGTGAAGACGATCCCAGAAGAATCGACTGGAAGTCGAGCCTTCGATCCGACCACCTTTACGTCAAGGAGTACGAGGAGGAGCGGAACCTTGACGTATTCATTTTACTCGATACTTCAGCCTCAATGCTTTTCGGAACACAGGATAAACTGAAAAGCGAGTATGCCGCGGTTTTAGCCTCCACTCTAGCGCATGCTGCAACTGAGGCGGGAGACAGCGTGGGTTTTTGCATGTTCAACGACAACGTCCTCAACTATCACCCACCGTCAAAGGACAGTTCGATATACTATCAAATGCTAAACTACATCGTAAATCCCGCATATTACGGCGGCGGATGCAATCTTAAGAAGGCTTTAATGCACCTGATAAATATTATTGACGCTAAGACGGCTCTTTTCATCATCTCCGACTTTATCGGGATTGGCGATGACTGGCATTCTCCGATGAAGACGTTGTCTGCGAAATTGGATAGTGTTTTCGGAATCATGGTCCGTGACGTAAGAGACAGTTTCATCCCCGAGCACATTGGAAACACCCGGGTTTCAGACCCTTTCACCGGGAAATCCATGATCGTCAACATGGATGCGGTAAGGAGGGATTTTGAGAAGGCGGCGAGCGAGCAGGAGCGTGCGATTCTTGATGAATTCCATTCAAGCCGGGCTCGGTTCGTCAAAGTATACACTGACCAGAATTTCATCGAACCCTTAATAAAATACTTGGAGTTGGGCACATAATGGAGATAGAGTTTTCACACCAGTACTACACTCTTATGGCTGCTTTAGTCATCGCAGTTGTAATTGTTTACTATCTTGCAAGCCGCTACTTTAAGGTCAGGGTCTTGAGGTTTGGAAACTTTGAGGTTCTTGAGAAGATTACTGGGGACCGTATTAGGCACAGTACTATTCCACCGCTTATTCTTAGGATTCTGGCAGTGGTTTTTTTCATTCTCGCGGCGTCGGACCCCCGGATTGTAGAGTATAAACAAGTCGTCGGTGAAGACTTCGTATTAACAATCGACACGTCCTCTTCAATGCTTACCCCCGATTTTCCACCCAACCGTCTTGAAGCGACTAAGGAGACTGCTATAAGATGGATTTCTTCAATGCAAAACGCAAGAGTTGGAGTAGTCACTTTTGCCGGAAAACCGTATGTCAGAACCGAGCCGACGCTTGACAAGGAGAAAGTCCTGGATATTCTCGCAACAATCACTACGGACTCGCCTGCAGGCACTGCTATTGGTGAGGCATTAATCTCTTCGGCTGCATTGCTTTCAGATTCGGAGACTGAGAGGAACAAGACGATAATCCTTATAACCGACGGTCGGAACAACGTTGGAGTGAGTATTAACGATTCTCTCGAATCCCTCATCAAGAGCAACATCCGAGTTTATGCGGTGGGAATTGGAACAAGCGAGTCTGCAGAAATCGTCATCCCTTCAGAGCTTGCCGATAAAAACGCCACTATAACTGAGTTCCCCCAGATAGACGAGGAAGTATTACAGTCCCTAGCAAACATGACTGGTGGAAAGTATGCACGGGTTGAGGACATGCAGTCCCTTAAGGGCGTCCTGCTAACCCAGATAGAGACCACGGAAACGATTAAAAAACCAATACCCTACCTAATCTTTATCGCCTCAATCCTACTCCTCCTAGAGTGGGCTATCGAAATAACAAAGTATCGGCCAATACCCTAACCAAAGATTTTAGAAAAAACCGTTTCACACTCACTCTCTTCAAGTGCGGAAAAAGAGAGTACAACATAATCTGAAAGCAATTCCTCAATTTCTAACAACATTCCCCTTTCACAAAGATCCTTCTTATTCACACCGACAAAAACGGGAACATCAAAGTTCCTCCTGATTTCCTCTAGCAAACTACTCTGGGGCTTAATATCTCCTGTAGGATCTACAATAAACAAAATATAATCAGATAACTCAGAAATCGCAAGTAATGCCTTCAATTCTGCATTGTTCCTATCCTCAATCGGCCTGTCCAAAAGGCCTGGTGAATCGATTATTTGGATGTTTTCGTGCCTTACCTTCTTGTATCCTATCATAATCCCCTGCGTCGTAAAGGGGTATGAGGCAACCTTTATCTTGGATCCGGTCAGATTTCTGACGAACGTCGACTTGCCCACATTGGGAAATCCCGCGACAACAAGAGTCCTATAATCCTTTACTATTGGAAAACCTTTGAGGACCCCCTTAACCTCGACGAGGTAATCCAACTCTTTTGAAACTCGCGTGACCAGTGAAGAAGTCTTTCCCATAAAATGTTTTGAAGCGTTTTCGTCACCTCGTCTTAATGCGTGAATGGACTCGTTTTCCAATTTCTTGAGCTTGCTTATAACCCAGCTTAAGGCTCCGAGACTCTTCTTGTACTTGTCCTTGTCAATCTGTAAGTCGAAAAGCTGCACGTAAAACGGCGTCAAGCTTTCATAGCTTGGAAACTGTTTGACAACAGCATCCAGTTCCCCGTAAATCCTGCTTGAAATTATCTGAATGCGTTTTTCCTCTGAAAAGCGCATCCTCCTCTCACGGGGCTTTCTAGTGGATCTGACCTTCTTCGCTTCAGCCGACCCAAGCCGCAAGGCATCGTCCACGAGTTTTTCAGCCGACGGTATATAAGGAAGTTTAAACATAAAATATTCATTGGAATGAATCCTATTATCTGCATAAGCGACTCTCATCTCGGCTACAGGCACAGGTCGAAGACGAAAAGACTATTCGATTTTCGGAAAAGCTTCGAAGACGCACTTTCAAAGGCGTTGGAATTAAACCCGGAAGTAGTAATCTTCGGAGGCGATCTACTACACCACCCGAAACCGGATCCAGTAAGCATGAGAGCGCTCGTCAAGGGACTGCTTGACGCAGCCGAAAAAACCCAGGTCGTAGTAATCATCGGAAACCACGAGATTGCAGGGCATTTGGGCACTACGTACGCTCCAATGTATGCGGATTTGCATGAGAACATCCACGTCTTATCGACTGAAAACCCTCACTTAAAGCTTTCTGTAGGCGATAAAACTGTCGGTTTCCACGGCTTCCAGTTCATAAGAAACCGGGAGCTTGCTGAAAAGACTTTAAGGGAAGTTGCGTCTGTCTCTCCAAGCTCTGACTTTGAGATTCTCTGCCTTCATCAGGCTGTGGAAGGCTATCTTTCCCCCCACGAGATTTCAAGGGCTGCTTTAAGAGAAGTTGCACCAAACTTCAACCTTATTTTGTGCGGGCACGTTCACAAGCGACAGCGAATTTCCGAGGTCTTTGACGTTTGCCCTGCATACATCATAGGGAGCACCGAGCGTGTGAGCTTTAACGAGTGGGAGAATCCAACAGGCTTTATGGTGTTTGAGGATTTTGATTTCACAAGTCCTCGGTACGTCGAGGTTTCTTCCGCGTCAATGCGTAAAGTGACTTTGGATGCCGGCTCGATCGCACCAACTGAGCTTAATAGGCTAATCGAGTCAACTATCTGGGAGAACGGCGGTGTAAGTCTTCTACAAGTCGATGTGAAGGCCGACGTCTCAGGCGACATACTTGATGTCAAGCAGAACTGGCAGGACACTTTCACAGACTACACCATACTCGATGTGAACGTAACTCCCCACTCAACCGAAGCTGAAGTAATGCTTGAGAGTCTTGAGCTTTCTTCAGACACGATTCGAGAGTACTTTGAAAAGTCGGGCCTCACCTGCCAAGACGAACTACTTGACACCTGCATAAACCTTTTCGAAGAATTCGGAAGATGACCCAGAAAACAGCATCCCCTGAATCACAGCCGACGATTCTTTCAGACCCGAATACGGTGAAGAAATCCGGTTATCGGCTCCAGAGTGGATTCTCACGCGCTCTAGCAAACTCAATGGAAGACAGTCTCCTTGGTGAAAATCGGATGCAATTGATGGAACTCGCAGGAATTGATTTAATGGGGATGATCGAACCCTTTTTGGAAATAGGCCCCACATTCTTTTGCGAGGATGGAGGTCATTTCCCCATACTACTCATGGCACCCTACAGGTTTGAAAACATCTCCACATTCATTATCGTCGAACCGGATGCCGAGATGTTTCCTCAGCTAGTGGATGCGGCACAGGCAGTCGCCCCCGAACAACGGGCGAAGCTTATCCTCATAAACGAGGAAGCCGACCACCTACACTGGACCGGCCGAGAAGGCTCCTTTGTCGGAATAGCCGACGAATCCGTACGCTTCGCCCGCGCAAGTAGCGTATTCCAAAAGGAGGTTATGAGCCAAGAGGCCTTTGTAACATCATTCCATGAAGTCTCAAGGACGCTCATGCCGGGAGGAGTATTCTTTACACCGTTAAGCAGACTCGAATTTGCCGATCAAGGATGGGATTTCCTACCAAAACTTTTCAAGCAGTGTAATCTCGAACCATTAGATGATGACAAACTCAGTATGAGATACCTCATGAAAAAAGCTTAGTTGTCCCCTGATTTATCCGGTTTCCCATTAAATCCTGCCCCTAACGTATTCATTACATCTATAAAGTCCGGGAAAGTCACGGCTACGACCTCAACATCCTTTATGGTTGTGGGTCCGTTCGCAAAAAGTCCGGCCACTGCCATGCTCATCACAATACGGTGGTCATTCCAGCTTTCGATTATAGCACCCCCCTTAAGGTTTCCACCTTTAATTACGAGCCCGTCCGATTTCTCCGTGATGTCAGCTCCCATCTTGGAAAGCTCGACTGCCATGGCGTGAATTCGGTCGCACTCCTTAAGTCTCGCGTGCCCGACGTTTTCAATCACGGTCCTGCCTTCAGACAACGCTCCCAAGACTGCGCAAATCGGAACGAGATCAGGCGAATCAGAAAGATCCATCGTAATCCCTGAAAGATTTCCCGTACCCTGAATCCTGACGCGATCCTCACTCACATCCACTTTAGCACCCATCTTTCTCAGAATATCAATTATCGCCTTATCGGCCTGCTTGGAGTCCTTGTAGAGATTTAGGACTGTGACATCCGAGTTGGAAAGAGCTGCCCCCGCAATTAGAAATGCCCCCGAAGAATAGTCGCCTTCCACAGTGTAGTCGCAAGCTTCATACACTTGTCCGTGACGTATGAAAAATTTCACGTAATCCTCGTTTTCAACCCGGATTTTGAATTTCTCAAGCACGCTCAAAGTCAAGTCCACGTAAGGCCTAGACTTCAAAGGAGTAGAAAGTTCAATCAACACGTTCTCATGCGCGTAAGGAGCGCTCATAAGAAGGCTTGAAATGAACTGACTGCTAATATCACCCCGAATACTGCAAACTCCCCCCAAGAGTGGTCCTGAAACCTTAATCGGGGGGAACCCTCCCCTAGATGAAACAGCAACTCCAAGCTGGGAAAGAGCGTCGAGAAGCTCTCCAATAGGGCGTTTTTGAATGCTCTCATCCCCCGTAAGTGTTACTTCCCCCTCAATAAGGCTTGCGACTCCCGTAATAATTCTTATTGTAGTTCCAGAATTCTCAGTGTCAAGAACGCTGCCCGGATTCTTAAGTTTTCTACCACATCCTGTAACCTTAAGACCCCAGTCTTTCCTATCTATTTGCGCACCCAGTTTTTCAGATATTTTTATGCAGGCGGAAGTGTCCAGTGAAAAAAGCGGGTCCCGGATTTTCGAAATGCCCTCAGACAGAAGTGATGCGACTATCGCCCTTATCGTGTAGCTTTTGCTGGGAGGAGCCTTCACCACCCCCTCAAGTTTTCCTGTGGGATTAACATAAAGATCTGTCATAGCCTGTATGCCCCTCCTCTTCTGTCATTTATGATATTGTTTTCCCTGCTTAAGTTCTTGTCTCGCGCGGATAAAGGATCGATTTCCACAACTGTTACCTCTTCTTTGTCCTCACTTGCACGATATAGAATCTCCCCTCTCGGGGAAGTAATCTGGGACTTTCCAATAAAGGAGAAGTCTCCCTCCTTACCAGTTCGATCGGAAGTAACAGCCCAAACACCATTTTCTAGACACCGTGTCACCATAGCATCTGGACAGTAAGGCATGACCAAATTCGCGGGATGTGCGATTACGTCCGCCCCTAAAAGCGCTAGGGTTCTTGCGCTTTCCGGGAAAAACCAGTCGAAACACACCATGACACCCAACTTTATCCCCCGAATATCAAAGACCTTGAATTCATCCCCCGGCTCGAAGAACTCCTTCTCCCGACCGAAAAGATGGACCTTTCGATAAAGACCAACATAATCCTTGTCCACAACAACAGCCGAATTATAAACTTTACTCCCACTCTTCTCGGCAATTCCTGCGACAATGCAGGCGTCAATTTTTTTCGAAAGCGAAATCAAATAAGAAGTCGTAGGCCCATCGGGAACCTCTTCAGAAAGCCCATAAAGCTCTTTCTTACTTGAAAAAGCATACCCTGTACTGAATAACTCCGGCAAAACAATAAGGTCTGCACTCTCACCCTCAAGCATCCTTGAGATTTTCTCACAATTTTGCCGAGGCGAGTGGTGTCTTGGGTTAAACTGGACGAATCCCACATTCATCGTGAAACAAGCTTTGCCGCAATCTTCGCGGCCTTAGCCTTCTTTTTTTGGTGTTTAACCAGGAATTTCTCGACGAGTTCCGCGCAATTCTTCTTGTCTTCACCACAAAGCAGAGTCCCATTCCTGCACTCATGATAAATGTCTGAAAGAGCGATGTCATCATCGATTAGGTGATACAAATACATCGAGTAAATCATACATTCCTCAGGCACTCCACCCTTCTTCTTCTGCTCCTCAACAGTGGGTCTTCCCCCGGTTTTCGCGCGCATGATCTTTTTTGAAGCCTCCTTCGGATCGTCTGAGAGGGCGATAAAGCTTTTCGGATCGGATGAACTCATCTTCCCTCCTTGAAGCCCTTCCATGAACTTGTGGTATGTTGCGGAAGGGGGAACGCATTTAAGATCCTGTTTATTTCCCTCTCTTTTCGCATTCAACCGCGAGGCAATATCTCTGGTAAGCCTTATGTGCGGGTCCTGGTCTGCTCCCACGGGAACAACCACCGATCGAGGCCCCCCCAGTTCTGGGAGCTGAGGATGCACTATGTCCGCAACCTGGGTGAGCACGGAAGTGATCTTTCCGGGGGTCAGCTCCCCGTATATGGCCTTAAGCTCGTTGAAGGTGACTCTTTTCGAGGCCATGTCCCGAAGCCTGTAGTATTCGGGTAGATAGTCACTTTGAAACCAGAAAGTTAGGTTCTTCGGGCTGAGTCCGAGTGCTAGATAATTTTCAAGGTACTCTTTCACCGCGATTTCCCGTGCCTGCTCAAAGGATACGTCTCGCATAAGGTATGATTCAACGTCTGCAGCACAAACAAATATTTCGGCACCCTTCTTTTGAAACCAAATGATTTCGTCTGCAACCATCTTATGGCCGAAATGCATGGCACCAGACGGCATAAGACCCGTCATAAGGGCGAAAGGCTTTTTCTTCCCAATAGAATCTGAGATATTTCCAAAATCCCTGTGACCGAAAATAATCCCCCTCCTAATATAGCGGAGTTCATCATATTCCAATCTAAACTTTTCCATAGACTCCATCCCAAACTCGTCTAAAAGCATCTGATAATTTTCGAATCCGCCAATGTTCCAGGGATCTATCGTCTTTTTCATCCTAATCAATCCTGCTGGTCTTAGACTTGAAGCGCTCCCACATAAGATCCCACTCCGAATCCAAGTCAACATCAAAGCTGTTGGCAAGCTTGAGAGTCAAGTAAACCACATCAGTGAGCTCTTGCGCAAGTTCACTCTTTTCGAACGTCTCCTTCTTGTATCCTTCAAACCGGGTTACATGACGCGCGACTTCACCCAACTCCTCCAGAATGTGCAATACGATGTGTCCTGCCTTATCCTCACTCCACCCCAACTTTTCATCATAAGCCTGCACCTGGCTTTGAAAATCTTTTAAGCTCATGTCTGGTTAAACTTATAGTATGGTTGAAATAAAACCCCCTAAACTCGAAGTTTCATGCGGCCTAAAGACCTATAAATCAAAGTCTACAGGCATTGGGGGGGTCTTAAAGTCGGCGCCCGAAGACTTTATCGTTGAGGAAGTGATCGCTCACGGTTCCATCGCATCACTGGAAGGCGAAACACGGGGAGAAGATACTCCATGCGAGTTCACCCACTTCACCCTCGTCAAGAAAAACTGGGATACCATGCGAGCTGTGAAAGAGATATCTCGCAGAGTAAAAGTCAGTCAGAAACGCTTTTCCTTTGCAGGCACAAAAGACAAGAATGCGATTACAAGCCAAAGAGTGTCAGCTCAAGGAGTTTCTATTTCCGACCTTGAGAAAGTATCTATCAAGGATTTAACCCTAAAAAACTTTTCGTATTCGGATGAGCCTGTGCAATTGGGGGGCCTTTGGGGTAACAAATTCACCATAAACCTCCGAGGTATCAACCATTCCCAAGGAGACATCAAGTTGCGTGTCACCGAAACAATGAGCGAGCTTTCCGGAGGTTTTCCGAGTTTTTTCGGGCTTCAAAGGTTTGGGGTTGTGCGCCCGATAACGCACTTGGTCGGGAAGAAAGTGGTTTTACGCGACTTTGAAGGTGCTGTTAAGACTTATTTGTGCGAGACGTTTCCCGGTGTCGAGGAGGAGGAGAAAAAAGCAAGGCAAGAGCTTGAGCAAAGTTGGGACGTAAAGAAAGCCTTAACGTCATTTCCCAAGCGTCTGGGATACGAAAAAGCGATGCTCAATTTCCTTGTCGAGCACCCTTCCGACTTTAAGGGTGCATTATACTCGCTTCCAAGAAATCTTTCAATGATGTTCGTCCACGCCTACCAATCCTTCATCTTCAACATGGCGTTATCTGACTACGTTGAGAAGGGTTACACCGCGGAACGCCTGCCTTTGGTCGGCTCTAATTCAATTCTCGACGAAGTTTCCGCTCAAATACTTGAGGCTGAGGGGGTGAAACCCTCTGATTTTACGACTTCTAAAGGCACTGTCCGTGATTGTTTCACGCCAGTTTCCGAATTCAACATAATCGACGTAAGCTCTGATGAGCTAAATCCCGGAAAACAAAAGCTTACAGTATCCTTCAAACTGGAAAAAGGGTGCTATGCGACCGTCTTTTTACGGGAAATAATCAAGGCGGAATACTGGTAGTATATGGTTTTAAAGGTTTGTACCTAATGTATTTCCTATGGAGCTTCCGTGGACTGAGAAGTATCGGCCGAAGGATTTGTCGGAGATTATAGGGCAAGACAAGATTGTGGAGCGTCTTAAGGCGTATGCCGCGGAGAAATCCATGCCTCACCTACTTTTCGCAGGTCCAGCCGGCACTGGAAAGACGACTGCGGCCTTGGCCATGGCATCCGAGCTTTTCGGGGATATTAGCCACGACTGGCTTGAATTGAATGCAAGCGATGAGCGGGGAATCGACGTTGTGCGCGTGAAAATCAAGAACTTCGCAAGAACTCGCCCCATAAACGGGGACTTCAAGATAATCTTTCTGGACGAGGCAGACGCCCTTACAAACGACGCCCAAAACGCGCTTCGCCGGACCATGGAAAACTATACGCAAACCTGCCGCTTCATACTCTCTTGCAACTACAGCTCGAAAATCATCGAACCCATCCAGTCTCGGTGCTCGATTTTCAGGTTCAAGCGCCTTAAAAAAGAGGATGTAGCCCGAAGGCTCAAGATAATACTCAAAAAGGAAGAAGTTTCGTTCACCGAAGACGGAATCGACGCCATACTATACGTCGCCGAAGGGGACATGCGTCATGCAGTAAACATCCTTCAGTCGAGTGCAGCACTCGGCGAAGTAGACGATAAAAACGTCTATTCAATTGCTTCTCAAGCACGACCCGAAGAAGTGAAAAACCTTTTAGGGCTTGCCTTGTCCGGAAAGTTTTTGGATGCTAGAAACCTTTTGGACAAGCTTTTGATCAACATGGGGCTTTCAGGCGAAGACATCCTCATCCAGATGAACCGGGAAGTCTTCAACCTGGAGGTTGACGACAAGATCAAGGTGCGTATAATCGACCTTGTGGGAGAGGCGAACTTCACCCTCGTCGAGGGTGCGAACGAGCGTATTCAGCTTGAAGCTCTTCTCGCCCGCATCATGTCTCTTAAGACTTGAATTTTTTTATGTAAAATGAGTCGTTTATTTGGAACTTCTGGAATTCGAAAAATACTTTCCGAGATTCCCCCCGAATTCTGCGTGAACTTGGGCAAGGCACTAGGCTCTTATACGAAAGACAAGGTCGTGGCGATAGGCCGCGACACCCGGTCTTCAGGACCCCTAGTCGAAAGCTCCTTTATCTCGGGTGTTCTTTCAACTGGAAAAGATGTGGTTGAGTTGGGTGTTGTTCCAACACCCACTGTCGGAGTTGCAACTTCAGAGTATGGTACCGGAATCATGGTTACAGCATCCCACAATCCCCCGGAATACAATGGTTTTAAGTTCTGGGGCAAGTCAGGGGCCTTAAGACCTTCCGAGGAGGAGAAAGTCGAGAAAATCTTTTTTGAAAAAAATTTCAAGGAAGGTGGATCCGGCTCCCTTCAGTCAAAGGATTATATTGAAAAACACATCGACCTCATATTAAACACGGTTGGAAGAGCCGACGGCGTGAAAGTGTTAATAGACTGTGCCGGTGGAGCTGGCTCGACAATCACCCCCACGTTATTGGATCGCATGGGATGTGTTGTAACTACGATTAATGATAACGTGGATGGTGTTTTCCCCCGGGATCTTGAACCCACCGCCGAAAACATGATTCAAACATGTGAAGTAGTACGGAAAGGCGATTTTGACATTGCCTTCGCACACGACGGCGACGCCGACCGGACTTGCGCTATCGACGGAAACGGGATTCTCGTGGAATGGGATTCCTTTCTGTCAGTTCTAGCTTTCGACCTTGACACGGTCGTGACGACCGTGGATGCTTCTATGCGAATCGACGACGTCGCCAAAAATGTTGTCAGAACTCGCGTGGGTGACGTCTGGGTGGCTGAGGAAATCCGTAAAAATAATGCAGACTTCGGGGGTGAGCCTTCAGGCACCTTCATCTTCCCGGACATACACATTTACCCGGACGGGATTGCGGCGGCTGCGAAAGCTGCAAGTCTTGTGGGAAGCGGACTCTTCTACCAGAGGCTTTCTGAAATAAAATCATATCCCATGACCCGCCTTAAAATCCCGTGCGAAAACGAGAAGAAGGAAACCACTTTAACGAAACTTAAAGAAATAATCGACGAAGAGTACTCCGAAGTTGACGGAATCCGCATTTCCCGTGATAACTCCTGGACTCTTCTTCGCCCTTCAGGGACTGAACCCTACTTTAGAATCACTGCGGAAGGCCGAACAAGCCAAGACTTAGACGGTATAGTAGCTGATTCAAAGAAGTGGCTTGAAGCCGCGATGACCTAACCTTCTTCCACTAGATCGCTCACCCGGCTTGCGATCAAGCTTTATAATCTCACCTTTCACAATAAGTTTACAGTCTTGGGGTTTTCCATCCCCGAACTTCTCAATCATCTGGGTTGCCATGCGAGTGGCACCGTTGATTCTAACGAACCTTTCATCAGGACTGAGCGACTCTGAACTCCTGTCGAAGGCATCTAAAAGCTCAGTGGCTGAATCCTCAAGACCCATGTCTGCCAACCGCTCGATTAGTGAAGTAAGGCATTCACCGGATTCCTTGCCGTCTGGTCCAGGACACAAAGCTTCAAGTTCTCCAGCCAAAATCCCAGCCCTAGATAAAACTTCCTTTTTGTGGTCATCCCCCGCACCCTGATTCCCCGTGTTTTTGTGCATCGTTAAATATCACACACTACTTGAATAACCCACTGGCCTTCTTTCTCCCCTACAAACATGTCGTGGTAAGTCACAGCCTTAACCTCAGACTCAACCTTATGCTTTTTGAAATCAAGCCAACCACCCTTAAGAAGAGCGACAAGCACATACTCTCCCTTGTCTGATATTGTTATCTCATCCACAAAACTCGCAACATAATGTTCCGTCTCGAAGAAAAAAATAAGCTCTGAAAGAAAATCATGGACAAGCACTTCCAAAGAACCCGCCGAGACCTCAAACTCCCTCTCAATCTTGGAACCCACGTCCTGGTCTCCCACAAAAGCATTAGACAACGCCAGAGCAGCATTCGAAAAAGCAGCCTCCAAACTCTCACCAAACGCCCGGAACTTCAAATCCGCAGTATGCTCAAGAAACTCGAAAGACTTCATTTTATTTTTCTTTTATGAGGAATCTTTCAACTCGCTTCGTAATCACATCAAACTCTCTTCCATGTTTGTCGTCTTTGCTAAGCCAATCTTTAGATCCTGGAGTTTGCACGTAAACAACCTTTTCAAACTGCTGGGCCACCCCATCAAGGAGAAAATAGTTCGAGAAAAGTAGTTCTGGGGGGACGGGAATCCTTTCTTTTACATGTTCCCCAAACCCGATTATTGAACCTTCATTAGGGATAATCCTAAGAAGGCAAGGGTTTGCCGCGTGTGCGAGCATGTTTCGCATAATCTCTGTGCGTTTTCTTACGTCAACATATTGGAGCAGGTCCACCGCAATTTGCACGTCAAAGAGGCTGGAGACGGGCAGACCTTCAGGCTGCGTTGCGTCAGCCTGAACGAAGGAAATCCTATCATTCGCCAGGGGTTCGACCACAAGCTTGTCGAGTTCCAAAGACCACCCCCTCTCAAAGACTCTGACCAGATTCGGGTCATGGCTGTAGTGGGCAAGCTGCCGCCCCGCAGTGATTGTCGGCTCATCCACGTCAATGCACAACACCTTCTCGGCCCCGCGGGCGAGCGCGCAGACCCCGTACTGGCCGATGCCGGAGCCCCAGACCGCGACCAACTTTCTCGAAACATCCAGACCGTGAAAGATGGCATGCCCGGGAATGTCGTTGGTCATAATCGACATACCGTCGCTTCTGCTCGTCCGGCGTAGATAATCCGAAATCTCCTTCGGAGTCCAAACACGCTCGGAATCTCCCTCGGAAACGATTTGCTTGGGCATGTAACCTTATAGAAGCTAGAAAAAGAAAAATACTACAAATCTTTGTCGAGTACTGCGATTATGGGTGTTTTGACGTTTGTTTTTCCGCCCGTGGATTCCGCCAAGACTTTCTCGCAGACTAAACACTTGCTCGTCGATGCCGCGCAGCCGAATATTACCTGTTCGTTGCCGCAGTCGCCGCACCGGACTTTCAGGAAACGTGATTTAGTGTCTTTCATTTGCCTCCAACCTCCACTAGCTTTTTCGTCCGCGCGCTGTACCTGCGCTGATGCTTGATTCCGCAGGTCGTGCACTTAAGAAGAAGTACCACGCGCTTTCCAATCTTGTGAACCTGCTTTTTAGGAGTCCTCGGGGATCCGCCGTAGCCTTTCTTAATCTCCTCGTACTTGCGCCTGCCGCGGTTCATGGTGCGCTCCTTGCCCTTGCGGTCGGCACGGACTGCATGCTCCACGTGTCCTCCACACTTCTTGCAGAAGGTTTTAATCTTGTCTGGAAACTTCATGTTTTCGTTAAAACTAGACTATAATATACTGAATGATGCTTTATAAATTCTCGGTTTTTTCTGCTACACCGTTTTTCAAAAGAATTTCGGCGTTGTCTGCGGGAATCTCACCCACATCATCCTCCTTAAACGGGCCATACATCTTAGAGTCCGCACCAACAATCTCGGGAATAGGCTTTAAAAACCTTAATCTAACCATCTCCCCCCCAACATCAACAGCTTCTTCCTCATGGTTTTCCTCAATAGTTACAGCCGGCTTGACATCCAAAATAGTCTTCTTGTACTCTACCATAAGCTTTGATGCCTGATTGAAGAAGGTAACTTCTGAAGGATTAATATTCGAAGGAGGGTCAGACTTGTCAGAAGCCCTCAAAGCGTGCAATACTATCTTATTCCTCCTGCGGATGACAATCTCCTCCAAAAGCTTTAAAATATGGCCTTTATGCTCCTCCTCAAGAGACTCGGAAAGAGATACAACCTGAGCGTAGAAGTCGGGTGGAATAATCTGAAGGGAAGGACTATTCTTCTCGTTCCGATAGATACTTTGCACATCTGCGAAAGACAACATTTTAAATCCTCAAAGATAGCTTGAACCGCCTTTACCATATTCAGGTGCGATAATACTGTCTTTTTCAATACCCTTCCAAACGCTTCCATAGCGTTCCTGAAGCTGGTATTCAATAGGTTTCGCCTCCTCAATACTCTCTTTGACATGTCTCGGCTCAATCAATTTCGATCCCTCCAGGATGGCGTAATCACCTGCAAGTCGAACTACCCCCCCCAAATCCCTAAGCCTTAATGAGAGGGAATTTCGCGCATCATCCAAGGCAAGCGCCCTCTTAGCGGATTCCTCAATGACAAGGTCAATTGACTCCCGGGTTGCGTGAGGGATTTTCTTGTCTTTAACAATCTCTTGAGCTACGAACTGGACCAAGTAACCCCTGTTTAAATCATTATCCTCCATGGAAGTCTCTAGTAAAATCTCATAACCATTGCCGAGTATTCTTGACCTAAGCGGCGACAAAATATCCTGAACGTCTTTAATATTGCACGCACCTACGAATAGAAAATCGCATGGAACGTCTTCAACCTTGACCGAGGCTCCTGCAGACTGAGGATTCCTCCCAACTATCGGAAACTTCCTCTCCTGCATCGCCGTTAAAATAAAATTCTGAAGGTTTCCAAGGTGAGGCAGCTCGTCAATAAACAAGACTCCCTCATGGGCTTCGTGTATAGACCCGGCGACGACCCTAAGATAAGCTGCAGTCCCAATCTCAGGGTGGCTGCCGTAAGGATCGTGGCGCACGTCACCTAAAAGCTCGGTTTCCGAGGCTGCTGTTGAGTGGACGAAAGTCTTCCTATTAAATGGTATTAAAGTCATCCTCAACTTTTGAGCGTTTATGTCAGGGCTTTCAATGGCGTAGTCGAAGACCTGGATTTTCTTCCCGTGTCTTTGATATGTCACATCAGTTTCCTGTCCCTTATCTCCAAAGCAGGTGGTCTTAATCTTATTCCTCTCTGTCAGGTGGTCAAACTTCCCTAACCCGCATTTCGGGCACTTTTTTTCCTGCGGCTCACTGAAGGCGCCGCATCTTGCGCACTTGTATCCTAAATGTTCGGAGACAAAAGAGGGGGCTTGGTTGGGTTCAATGATTTTTTCGTTGGGGGTGTCGGATACTACTTCAACTAGGGGCCTGTTTGGATTTTGTGGGTTATGGATTATATTGATTTGTTGTTTTGGTGGTGGTAAGTGAGTTGCCAAGGCCTGGGCTAGCATGCTTTTTCCGACTCCTGGAGGCCCTACCAGAAGAAGGTTTCTCCTTTGGCGCATCGCAAGCTTTACTTTTTTCACTGCGTTAGGCTGTCCGATAACTTGGTCTAAAATGTCTTTGGGAATTTTAATGTCTGCGGTCGTCTTTACCTTATCTAGCGGTTTGGGTGGAGCCGGTTTTTTCATCTCATAGTATTATTGTGGAGAATAATAATTAGAAGGTTGTTTTTAGAAAGCTTTTTAGAAGTAGTTTGATTGTGAGGGGGGTTTTATTGATATTTAGTTGTTGGGATCAACCCCACCCCAACAAACCCCCCTCGATAAGAAATTAGGGAGTTATAAAAATAAAAATGAAATCAAAATTGTTTTGATGGAATCTCCTTTCTTTTATGGCTTTTAGAGGCGACTGAACCTACTTTTCAGCTTTCTTGACTGTTTTTCTTCGAAGCTTCTTTTCTACGGGTTCACTCTCAATCATCTCTTTTTCCTCCGGATTATTCCGTAGGAAGTAGATTCCAGTGCAAGAAAATGTTATGAGACATATTATGATTAGCGAATTGATCATATTGATTTTCACTCCTACGGTAACGTTCAAAACGTATATTATCAGGACTACGAGCGCTATTGAAAGTCCTATTGCAAGTGCTATCCTCTCAATTAGGTCTATTTCCTTATCATCTGGAAATAAGGCCCATGTTGCAGCGTATCCTGGTATGAACATGACTAGGAAAAATCCAATGATTGCCCTGATTACTTCGAGTACTTCCATCTTTGCATTATTAATTCAAGTCCACTTTATAAATGTAGTCTCCTCCAGATGAATGGATTAAGTGCAAGAAGTTACAGGATATTTCCGGACCGAAGACGTAGCTTACATCGTATTTTTCAATGATCTGTTTTTTCTTACTGCATCCAACAGTAAAGAACGTGTTCACGTCATCTATCCTTTCTTGGGTGACCCTAAGAAATGTTCTCGGTTTGGCGACAATCTTTCTCTCAGCTATTGGAGTGAAAGCCTGGGAAACTTCTGGTTTTGTGATAAAGATCGCCCCCTCCGGAGTGCTTTCCTTCACCCAGTATAAAGGCTCTATTTCCCCTTCATCAATCACGTGATATAGTTTATCTGCATTTTTAAATGTCGAGTCAATCTGAAGGCTTAGAATATAGAAGACTAAAACGATTACAAACACGTCTAACACCACCTTAACTTTCATGTTTATTGCACTGGTTTTTATGAAGTTGAAGGCCTCTCTATAAAGATAGTATAACCCTAGGCCTGCAGAAAGTAGAAGTATCTCAGCGACGTAGAAGAATATCCTTCGATACGGGCTTAAAAAAACCTTGCCTGTGTGGTAAAATTGTACTGCGAGGGGAAGAAGGGATATCACGGCTACCGGCAGAATCCACTCCTTCCTGTTTTCCGAGGAGATGGCAGTATAAACTCCTAGTATGGCAAGTGATATCACACCCCAACCTAAATACGCCGGGTATGAATACATGATTTTTATTTTGTAGTCACTTCCAGTGAAAACGAGATACCTTGATAAAAAAGATATTGGATTGGAAAGGAGCGATAAACTTATGTTGAATACAAAAAGCATTGCAATAAACAGTACGAATCCAACCGCCGCCGCGAGGATGAATTTCTCTTTTTTCTCCCGTAAAATTTTATGATTCAAAATCAAATACAAACAAAAAACCGGTATTAAAGCCGTAACTGATGGGGGGTGGAATAATCCCGCCACAATAAAAGTGGAAGTGAAAATGACATCAAATTCATTGAAAATTTTCTTTGAATAAAGAGCTCGTAAGAATAGATACAGAAACATCGGGGCGAACGCGAGTCCCACACTTGAAGGTACGAAAAACCAGGGACCCAGGAAGGTGACGTTGCTTTTTATGGTAACTGAAAATACTGCTGAAGTAAGCCCTGCAAACAAACTCTCCGTCAAATACCTTACAAGTACGAAAGCATTTAAAGCAAGGATGAATGAAATGATTGTCGGAATCACAACCCCGAATTTTTCAACCGGAAGGTCAGTGTGGTCAAGCAGTAATGCGGTGAACAGGTGAAATCCCGACTCCTGATTCACCCAATAGCTCGTATAGGGTATTCCAATATAAGGGTTAACCTTCTTGATACTCTCAATCGACCCTGTTTTTGTAAGCTCCTTCCCTAAAGTAAGATGGTCCCACTCATCGGAATGAAATGGAAGATGGTATTTCTCATGTACTGTGTACGTTGTGGAGTATGCAACGTACCCTAAAACAATCAGTAAAAACCCTGTTTTAATCACTTCTTTCAAATCCATCTCGTACTTATTTTTCAGGGTGTATTCGTATATAACTTCGAAATGACTACAGTAACGGTTGTTTTCCCGGCATTAAACGAGGAAGGGGTAGTTGGGAGAACAATATCCCAAGTGCCAATCAAAAAAATAGAGGAACTTGGTGTCAAGGTCGAGATACTCGTCGTAGACAACGCCTCAGACGACAACACTTCCGGGGAAGCTAAAAAGGCAGGGGCAAGAGTCGTATTAGAAGAGAAAAGAGGGTACGGAAACGCGTATCAGAGAGGGTTCAATGAGGCGGTGGGTGATATTATAGTGATGCTTGACGCGGACGGAACATACCCTGCAGAAGAAATCCCCCAGTTCATAAAACCCCTACTCGAAGACAAGGCAGACTTCGTAATCGGCTCACGCCTTAAAGGAAACATTCAACCGGGAGCCATGCCCGCACTACACAGATACATTGGAAATCCGTTTCTCACGGGAGTCTTAAACCTGCTTTTCAAGGCGGGAATTTCAGACTCCCACTGTGGAATGCGCGCTTTCACGAAAGAAGCTTTTCACAAGATGAATCTTAAGGCACCGGGAATGGAATTCGCTTCTGAGATGGTCATTGAAGCTGCACGTAAAAAACTTAAGATTGTTGAAGTTCCCATTGAATACAGGGCTAGGGGAGGCGGCAAACCTAAACTAAGTTCTTTTGAGGATGGTTGGCGGCACTTAAGGTTTATGATGCTTTACAGTCCCGCAAAGCTTTTCACCATTCCAGGGATGCTCCTTACTTTTTTAGGCCTGTTAATCGTATTCCTACTTTCTCAGGGACCGTTTAGCTTTGGAAGCCTAGTATTTTATATTCACCCAATGATTTTCGGTAACTTTCTGGTTTTGGTGGGTCTGCAAATTCTTTTTCTGGGTGTTTTTTCAGGTGTTTATTCAGCTGCCAAGGGCATTACCGATCCTGATCGCGTTACTAGACTTGTCATGAAATACAGCAGTCTTGAACGTGAATTAATCTTAGGGTTTGGGCTTTTTGTTTTGGGCCTTCTCGCAGCCTCAAATATCGTGTATGTGTGGATTGAATCCGGTTTCGACAATCTCTTCGAGCTTCGTAATGCGATTGCCGCGTCGACTGTAATGTTTGTCGGCATTCAGCTTATGTTTTCCGCCATTTTTCTTAGTCTTCTCCTTTTGGATAAGAGTGAGGATTTATGAAGTTTGCTTTTATTTCAGATGTATTATACCCTTATGTAAAGGGGGGTGCGGAGAAGCGAATTTGGGAGATTTCCACTCGCTTGGTGGGCAGGGGTCATGCCGTCGAAATTTATTGTATGAAGTATTGGGATGGTCCAAATGTTATTGTTAAGGATGGGGTAATACTTCACGGTGTCTGTAAGGCAACATCCTTGTATACGGAATCTGGAAGGCGCAGGATATTTGAAGCGATTTACTTCCCCCTAAGAATTTTCCTCCCTCTTCTTCGAGGAAAATATGATGTTTGCGACTGCAACCAGTTCCCGTTTTTCCCGCTTTTCACATCTAAGATTTGTTGTATCCTAAAGGGGAAGAAACTTTACTCTACCTGGCATGAAGTCTGGGGTAAATACTATTGGAAAAGATACCTTGGATTGGCAGGCTCTATCGGATTCATAATCGAAAAAATGTCTGTTAAGTTGCCTGACGGATTCATCTCGGTTTCAAAGAAAACTATGAAGGGTTTAGAATCCCTCGGAATTGAGGACTCCAAGATAAAAGTAATTCCAAATGGAATAAACCTGGAAGACTTAAAAAAAGCAAAACCTGGAATTGAAAAATCAGACATAATATTCGCCGGAAGACTCATCCCAGAGAAAAACGTGGACTTGCTCATTAAAGCTGTGGCTTTGATCAAAGAGGATGTTTACTGTGTCATAGTCGGTGAAGGGCCTGAGAAGGAGGAACTCAAAGAACTCGCAGGAAGAATCACACCTCATAAAGTCCGTTTCTTCGACTTCATGGAGTCCTCAAATCTAGCATCCCTTATGAAATCATCCAAACTCTTTGTTCTACCTTCAACGAGGGAAGGGTTTGGAATCGCAGTTTTAGAAGCTAACGCATGCGGACTGCCAGTACTCACAGTAAAACACGAGAAAAATGCAGCGCAAGAATTAATAAGCGACGGTGCAGTGGGATTACTTTGCGATCCCGATGAAGAGGATTTGGCGGAAAAAATAATTTACATATTATCCCACCCAAAACAATTCAAGGTAGACGAGAAATCAAGATTCCTACTTCAATATGACTGGACGAACATCACAAAAGAAGTGGAATCATATTATTATACTAATTGTATTATGAATAAACCATGAAGAGGGCTCTCGTTACCGGGCTTACCGGCCAAGACGGTTCATATCTTGCAAAATTTTTATTGGATAAGAATTATGAAGTCTACGGAACTTATCGTAGGCTTTCCACCCCCAACTTCTGGAGGCTGCAATACCTTGGAATCTTCGAGAAAATAAAGCTTATTCCCGTTGAACTTGTGGATTCAGCATCCATTATGGAAGCTTTGAAGATTTCAAAGCCTGATGAAGTCTATCATCTTGCAGCGCAAAGCTTTGTCGGCGCGTCTTTCGAGCAGCCTATCGGAACTGCTAATGTGACAGGTCTTGGCGTTTCCCGAATCCTTGCGGCTATCCGCCTTACCAATGGTATTAAATTCTATCAGGCTTCCACGAGCGAGCTTTACGGTAGAGTGCACGAGACTCCTCAAAACGAGGAGACTTACTTTCACCCGCAAAGCCCTTACGCTTGCGCGAAGTTGTATGGCTATTGGATGACCCGGAATTACAGGGAAGCCTACAAGATGTTTGCAACTAATGGAATACTTTTCAACCACGAGTCGCCTCTCCGCGGGATTGAATTCGTCACCCGGAAAATATCTAATGCTGTGGCAAAAATCGCATTCGGAATACAAAAAGAGCTGAAAATCGGTAGCCTTGAGACTAAAAGGGATTGGGGGTACGCTCCCGAATACGTCGAATCCATGTGGCTTATGCTACAACAGAAGGAGCCTGGCGACTACGTTATAGCTACGAACGAGACTCACTCAGTTAAAGAATTCGCAGAGAAAGCCTTTAACGTGGCTGGACTCGACTGGCAGGACTACGTTAAAACCGACAAAAAATATTTAAGGCCCCTGGAAGTCGAGATTCTTCAAGGAGACTACTCTAAAGCAGAGAAAGAGCTTGGGTGGAAACCGAAGACGAAATTTAAAAAGTTGGTTGAAATCATGGTCAAAGAGGATATCAACCGCTGGGAGCGCTGGCAAAACGGTGAGCGGTTTCCATGGGATGCCTCAAATTATCCTGAGGAGTCCAACATCATAACCCGCGCCTTAAGTGATTAGCCAGATGATACCCGTCGCAGAACCCTCACTCGGAAAAGAAGAAAGATTAAACCTGCTCAAAGCATTCGATTCAGGGTGGATAAGCTCTAAGGGTTCTTTCCTAGGGGAGTTCGAGAAGTCTTTTTCAGGTTACATGGGGGTTGATTTCGGTGTTGCGACGGTAAACGGCACTTCCGCGCTTCATCTGGCATTAACTGCTTTGGGAGTAGGCAAAGGTGATGAAGTATTAGTTCCGAGCTTGACGTTCGTCTCAACAGCAAACGTTGTAGCGTACACTGGAGCCAAACCAGTTTTCGTCGACAGCCACCCTGGTTACTGGTGCATTGACCCTGAGAAAATCGAGGGAAAAATCACGGAAAATACCAAAGCAATCATCCCAGTCCACCTCTACGGCCACCCCTGCGACATGGACGCAATAAACGATATCGCGCACGACCACAATCTCTATGTAATCGAGGACGCAGCCGAAGCCCACGGAGCCGAATACAAGAACAGGAAACTTGGATCTTTCGGAGACGTATCCTGCTTCTCATTTTACGGAAACAAGATAATTACCACGGGCGAAGGGGGAATGTGCCTCACAAACAATGAGGAACTCGATGAGAGAATGCGCATACTTCGCGATCACGGTACAAACCCCTCAAAACACTACTGGTGCGACGTAACCGGATTCAACTACCGCATGACCAACCTCCAAGCCGCAATCGGATGCGCTCAAATAGAAAAACTGGACGAATTCATCGAAAAGAAGAGGGAAAACACCGCCTTATACAACAAATTGCTCGAAGACGCGCAAGGAATAACACCACCCCCGGAAGAAAAGTGGGCGAAAAACGTCTACTGGATGTACAGCATCCTCATTGAAAAAGAATACGGCAAAACCCGCGACCAACTCATCAACCACCTCAAAGAAAACGGAATCGAATCCAGACCATTCTTCCCGCCAACCCACAAACTCCCAATGTACGACAAAGGAGAGACAATCAAAATAGCAGAAGAGCTTTCCAAAAAAGGAATCAATCTACCATCATCGGTTAATCTAACATCCAAGGAAATCAAATATGTTGCCGAAACGATTAAAGCAGCATGCTAAGAATCAATATCCAAATTCTTGGTCGAAACGACGACCACCCCTTCGTCCAACCCGTTTTCAAAAACCACTTCACCAGCCTTCACAGGAGCATTAACTTCGATTTCCGAAAGCCGCCTCATAAGCTCCATCACCTCCCGCCTGGCTATTGGCGCGCTCGTTCTTACGCTTAGAAGAGGCTCCCTAGCCCCCGATATCCTCACAGTCGTCGTAATCATCCTCTTCGGATTAATGAACTCTTCCCTTGCGTAATCCAAACCTTTCTCACAACCATTACCAACATAGGTTACTTTCCTACCGTGATTTTTTTTCGCTATGCGACACCCGTTCGGGCACACAATACACGTTACCTCATCCATATTCAATGCTTAATTCAATACTTTTGGCACCCTCAAGCTCCTTTCTCGATACATGGAAGGTTTCCATTTCCGCGGGATTTACATAATCAAGGCATTTTTCCTTTATTAATCTTTTACCATCCAACACGATTATACTTGTTTTTTTCCCAGGCCTTATAGCCCTAAACATCAAGGTGGAGTCCTTACTCGCATCAATCCTCTGGGGAAGGACATACTGCACGCTCTCCCCACAATAAACCGGGATCCTGTCCGCGTCTTGAGCCTGATCCTTGGCCCATCTGGCCGCGTTCCTACCCGCTTCATATGCCTCCAAAGAAGCCCGGTCTGCGACATCATGTACATGCAACACGTTCCCGCAGGCGAAGACGCCTGAAACGCTCGTCTCAAAGAGCTCATTTACAACCGGCCCGCCAGTTAGTTCATCCAACGCTACACCAGCCTTCCTGGAAAGCTCGTTTTCCGGAATTAGTCCGACCGAGAGAAGGAGGGTGTCGCATTCCACTTCCCGTTCGGAGCCAGCAACCGGATTGAAACGTTCGTCCACCCGGGATAAAACCACACCTTCAACCCGCCTTCCACCCCTAATCTCCGTAACTGTATGACCCAACAGAAGGGGTATGCCGAAGTCGTCGAGGCATTGTACGACGTTTCTCCGCAGGCCGCAGCAGTATGGCATCTTCTCGGCGACGCAGACGACTTTCGCACCCTCCAAAGTCAGCCTTCGTGCCATGATGAGGCCGATGTCGCCAGAGCCTAAAACCACAATCTTTTTCCCGACCATAAGGTTTCTGACATTTATGAAATTCTGGGCGACTCCCGCCGTATACACTCCAGCAGGACGCGTCCCAACAATTCCTACCATCCCGCGCGTCCTCTCGCGGCAGCCCATAGCAAGCACGACAGAGCTTGCTTTTATTTTGACTATACCCCCATCAGTCGCAACGATAAGCTCCCTCCTCTCGTTTAAATCGAGTACCATCGAATTCAAAAAAGTTTTCACCCCCTCCGCCTGTACGTCTTCAACGAGGCGGGCGGCATACTCCGGCCCGGTCAAATCCTCACTGTAAAGCTTTAGCCCGAAACCAGCGTGAATGCACTGGTTGAGTATCCCCCCCAAACGCCTCTCCCGTTCGATTATGACTGTGTGAGCTCCTTCCTTGCTCGCCGCGACTGCGGCCGCCATACCGGCGGGGCCTCCCCCGATTACCACAACATCAACCTCTATTTCAGAAGGCATTTCGTATCACCTATGAACAATCCTGAGCCCTCCCCCTTAAGCGTTATGTCTTTAGGCTCGATTCCTTCCTCCCGCATGATGTCAACAATCTTCGGCAGGCAGTATCCTCCCTGACACCGGCCCATGAGAGACCTCACACGGTATTTCACACCCTTAAGCGTCTTCACCCCCAACGGGTTGTTCAGTGCATCTATTACCTCCTGCCGGGTCACGTTCTCGCACCGGCAGACAATCTCCCCGTAATTCGGATTCTCCTTCACAAACGCGCTCTTCTCCTTAAGGCTTAACGCGTCGAAACGCGTAATGCCCTTCCTCTTCGGATTAAAGGACTCTTTAGCCTTCAACTCTATCTGTCCTTCAACAAGCTCCCTTACGTGTTGCGCGATTCTCGGGGCTGCAGTCAATCCCGGCGACTCTATCCCTAAAAGGTTTATGAAGCCGTCAATGTCTTCGATTTTGAAGTCGCCGCGCTTCTTCGACCCTTCAGCTACGATTTTAGCTCGCATCCCTGCATACTCATGGATTGCGGACTTCACGTCGAGACTGGGCACGAGACGTTTTGCCCCATCAAGGAGCTCCCTTAGCTTTCCTCTGGTCGTCGCAAGGTTTGACCCGTCTTCGACGTATTCGTCGCTGGGGCCGATAAGAAGGTTTCCGTGGATTGTGGGAGTCAGGTGAACGCCGAATCCTCCCACGCGCTTCGGTGGTACGGGGTACACCATCCTCGATATCACACCTGAAACTCGCTTGTCGAGAATACAATACTCTCCCCGACATTCATAAGTCTTCCGCTCTATCCCAACCATCCGGGCGACTTTCCTGGCCGAAACCCCTGCAGAATTCACAACTATCCTTGCAGAATAAGACCCCCTACTCGAAGAAACCTTAAACAACCCGTTTTTCCGTGTGATTCCAGTCACTTCGGCATTCAACCCCATTTTGACGCCATTTTCAAAGGCATTCTCAGCCAAGGCAATGGTGAGCTCGTAGGGAGAGACTATCCCTCCCGTAGGTGCGAAAACACCCTCCATGGCAGATACATTCGGCTCCATGGCAGACACTTCTTGTCTGGAAAGCCGCCTAACTCCCACAACACCGTTTTTTTCAGCCTGAGCAAACTCCCCCTCCAGACCCTCTACTTCACCCTCGGAAACAGCCACAACGAGCGTCCCACACCGCCTAAACAGCACGTTAAGCTCCTCACACAAAGCAGGAAACAAGGCATTACCCTCCACACAATAGAGCGCCTTAAGAGTCCCCGAAGGCTCCTTCAAGCCCGAATGAACGACGCCGCTGTTCGCACCGCTCGTACCACAAGAAACATCCGCCTCATTTTCAAGAAGGCAAACCTTCAAGGCATATCTCGAAAACTCCCGTGCTATAGCACAACCAACCACACCCCCACCGACAATAAGAACATCGAAGAGCATATGAACTAATACTTCGTCAATCAAATAGAAAAATCCCGACTCTAGATTGCACCCTTATACTCAAAAATGTATGTCCCATCCTTCGAATATATCACCTGGTAGTGACTAGGAAGGAAGTCTTCAGGAGAGAGCTTAGAGTAAGCTTCGTTATTACGGAGGAAGGGTGCCCGTGCCCCCGGGTTGCTCGTGCTGTAGTTGGAGAGATAGACGAGCACGTGGGTGTAGTTTTCGCGCATCTCATCCATGTACCTGATAGTGCCCTTTCGCATAGGCCCTTTGCCGATCTCGCCACCTATGCCATACCACACAGGCCTCCGATACGACTCTTTGGGATCGGATACCTGAAGGCCGGCTAGCGGCCAAACCCACCTACCTGTTGGATCCATGTTAAATACGGCAGTGGCTTTAAATTCCTGTTGTGAAAGCCACTGAATCGCCTCATAATCCGGCTGCGGCAACCCCCAATTATGTATATACCAAATAAAAACCGAGGAGAAAAGAAGCACTCCCGCGACAATGAGCACGATATTGACATATCTTTGAGTCTTCGGATACCGCAGGCCCTCCGGTAGAGACTTGAAAGTCAAGGCAGAAAAGTAGCTTAATGGCATGTAAAGGGTTATCAGTATCCTGTCGACTGAAACCAAGGTTGTGTCGATAATTCCGGCATCTATTATAAAGGCCAGAACGAGCAGTCCCAAAAGCCAGGAGAGGAAAAACATGTCCTTCATGGGTTGTCTCGAAACCGCCTTCCAGGTGGATGGGACGGCTATAACCCCAAGGCCCCACAGGAGGAGATACTTCAGGCTCTCAAAAGGTTGGCTTACAACCAAACCAAAAAATACTGGTGCATGGCCGAAGCCTAAGGCTAAAGCGCCGGACACGGCAATGACACCACCTACGGCGATATAGGTTGCACGTTTACGCGAAAACCTTCTTACAGCCATCGTCTTTGTGACGAGCCAGACACCTAAAACCACTGCGAGATAGACTGTGTAGGCGGTATGAGTCACAAGAACCGATGCGAAAAATGCGAGAGACAACTTCCTGTCTGTGAAAAACGCCAGGAATAGTGCCAAAAGCATCATTTCTCCCGAAGCAGCGGGATATCCTCCCCAGATAAGATACGCGTAGTGGGAGGCGAACAGGAACGTGGCGAATATAAAGGCGATTTTGCTCGTGTTATCGTCGGCAAACTGTCGCGCCAGGCCGTAAAAAACCATGGAGCTAAACCCGGTTACTGCGACCGGCACGATCTTGAGCGTCTCAACCAAGCTCATTGGAAGGACGTTAATCCAAAAGTAGCAGAAAAAATAGAAGGCTTTGGGGTAATACTCCCAGTACGAGCCGAAAGGGTATATTGACAGTGGAATCCGGCCGGAATCTAAAAAGAGTTTGAGGCGTAAGGCATGCATTTCCATGTCTCCTGACGCCCAGGCAGGGATTCCCTCAAGATAGACAAGGCACAAAAGCATGTAGACTACTACTATCGTAATGGGAACTCTCAAACCCCCCTTAGAGACGCTAACTGCCGCTCCCTTCTTCACGAATAGATACGCAAGCGAGCAAACCGCAACCGCTGCCTGTACGGTGAACACGTCCAAATTCAATAATTCTGCGACAATGCCCGCAAACGAAATAATCGTGAATCCCAGAGGAAAGGACAGGCACAGCCTGGTGAGGGAATCTATTCTATCGCTTAAAAAGGCCAACCCAATACCCCCCGTAACTGCCAAAACCAGGAACAGATAGGATAAACTTGTAATCATTTACCTCGATAATAGCATTCCCCTCTATTTAATAAATGAATAGTTAAATATCCTACACAACTCATGCAGGTGGAATTATGGTTCAGAAAGCAATAATCGTCGCACTAGTGCTCGTATTCGTACTGGCAGTCAC
>Ga0265594_1000243_pt1 | contig 44827 bp, 41 predicted proteins | sample saktaG_11_FD_190147 | JGI IMG/M metagenome (GOLD analysis project Ga0265594, IMG submission 190147) | Saline water microbial communities from Sakinaw Lake, British Columbia, Canada - sak_2011_5_24_80m | ecosystem: Environmental > Aquatic > Non-marine Saline and Alkaline > Saline ... | reverse complement strand
ACCACCGTTCCCCTTCCGTCCACCATCGCGTAGTAACAATACTTCTTATGTACATCCAATCCTACATACATACGCACCTCACCAATCCTTACTTAATGGGAAGGTGTTTTTTCATGTAGTCAATTTAAGGTTTCCGGTTTGGGTTCCGCGTAGATGGAGGAGCGAGGCTCTGTGGAGAAGGGTGAACTGGAAAAACGGATAGCTAGCTGTCTGATAAAGCGGGTTTTAGCTACTCTTACGTCTCAACCCCGTTTCATCTGCATACCGCTCTATTAGCGGTTTTATTCGGTCGCTATACCGCCCCTTCTGGATGTATCGCGGATAGATCGGCAGCCGCTCGCGGAGTTCGTAGGGCGCTATCTTTCGTCTGAGTTCTTCTTCAGTCGGCCATGGAGCCTCGGGATTGATATAGTCGATCGTTCGCTCGGAGATCCCGCCGAGGTCCGAGGCACCGAGCTCGATCAGCGCCTTCGGCGAGGTTAAATTCGGCGGCACTTGGATCGCAATCTCAGCCGGTAAGATCGCGCGTGCCGCACGAACCGTGTCCTTAATCATCTCGAACGGCGGTGAGCTTGTGTTCTCCATTGCTGTAGCTGCTTTCGGTAAGAACGGCTGCATGATCACTTCCTGGATGTGCCCGTACCGCTCGTGTACCGCTGCTAGTGTTTCTAAGGAGCGGATGCGGTCTTCCTGCGTCTCCCCTATGCCGATTAAAATACCGGTGGTGAACGGGATCTTCAGTCTGCCAGCCTCCTCGAGCATCTGCAATCGCACTGCGGGATCTTTACCGGGCGATTGGCTATGCGCCTCGAGCTCCGCGGTGGTCTCGAGCATCAAGCCCATGGAGGCGTTCACGTCCTTTAATTCCATGAGCTCCTTACGGCTCAGCACGCCCAGATTGCAGTGCGGCAGGAGCCCGTGCTGGATCGCGAGCTGGCAGAGGTGTTTTGTATACGCACTGAGCGAGCGGAATCCTTCCTCCGCCACGCGGGCGGTGAAGAGCGAGCCCAGCGCAGCGCGTTCGGGCTGCTCGCCGGACGTAAAGAGCGCTTCGGTGGCCGTGCCTCTATGCCGGAACAGGTTCAGAACCGCCTCCGTGCCCACGACGTACGCGTCTTCTCGGCTGCACGCGCGGTAGACGCAGTAACCGCACGCGTTCCGACAGATGTTCGTCACGGGTATGAAGATGTTCCTGGAAAAGGTCACGTACCTGTGGCTCGTCTCGGGCAGCATCCGGTTAAAGTATAAATAGCCCGCGCCAAATAAACTCAAGTAGAATAGAGTGCGGAGGAGGTAAGAAACATGAAGATCATACCCGGAGTAACGACCCAGGTCTTGGCGGCACGCATTGCCACTGAACTGGGCACTCGAGCCTCATTATGTGAATTCAAGCGGTTCCCTGATGGTGAGTTGTACACCCGTGTGGTGGACGAGATAAAGGGCGAGGAAGTAACCATCGTGCAGAGCCTCATGGCTGATACCGGCCTGATCTCGCTGCTGCAGTTGATCGATGCGGTCGAGGAGGCGCACAAGACGACCGTGGTCATACCCTATCTGGGCTACGCACGCCAGGATAAGCGGTTCAAACCCGGTGAGGCGATCAGCTCCCGGGCTATCGCACGCGGCATCAGCTTCGCGGGCATCGTGGACAGGATTTACGTGGTGAACGTCCATAATCCCGCGGTCTTGCGCTACTTCGATGTCGATGCGAAGGATCTGAATGCGGCACCATTGATCGGCGATTACATCGCGCAACGGGCGATACAGGATCCCGTGATCATCGGCCCCGACGAGGGTGCGCGCGAGCTGGCGAAGGAAGTCGCGGAACCGCATGGCTTCGATTTCGACGTGCTGGAGAAGAAGCGAATCAGCGGCGATCAGGTCCAGATCAAGCCGAAGGAGGTGAGCGTCGCGGGCAAGAACGTGGTCATCGTGGACGACATCATCTCAACCGGCGGCACGATCGCCGAGGCGGCCGCGCTCCTGAAGGCGCATGACGCCAACGATATCTACGTCACCTGCATCCACGGCCTCTTCGCGCAGAACGCCACGCTCCGCATACTCAACGCGGGCGTCAAGGAGATCATCGCCACCGACACCATCCAGTCGATCTTCAGTGAGATTAGCGTCGCGAAGATGATCGCTGACGAATTGAGCACGTAACATCGTTTCGTCGGGACGGTAGATGACGTGCGAACGAGCGCATGACCGCGGCCGCGCACCCCTGGTTCGACTCGACGCTTATGTATGCCTATTCACCACCGAAGAAGTGCCGCATCATTGGATACATCTCCATCATCTGCTCTGAGGCGATATCCTCATAGAGCCGGTAGGCAATGCTCACCGCCAGGAGCAAACCTGTTCCTGACGCCTGCCCCAGCGTGCCGAACATGTTCGCGAGCACCGCTAATACGCCGAGCAGCGCACCACCCATGAGCGCGATCTTGGGGATGTATCCTTCCATCATGCGCTCGATCGTGGCGGGATTCCGGCGATGCCCCGGGATCTGCAGTCCAGAGCGGTAGATCTGCCCTGCGACATCTTTCGGGCCCATGCCCGTCGTCGTTATCCAGAACAGCGCGAAGATCATGCCGCCTACGATCATGAACGATAGGTCAATACCCAGGCGCAGCGCAATTTGCCAGCCGACAACGTTCGGATACGCCATGTGCACGAGCGTGGGGAACCAATCATAGGGGCTGTAAATGGGATCGAGGTAATACATCAAGCCGGAGACCGCGTTGTTGCCCTCGTACGTGCCAAAGATGGTGATACCGCGCGAATAAAAGAGCCGCCCGAACCCCTGGATACTCGCCTGTAACGCGCGCACCAGAATCATGGGCAGCACGCTCGCGTACAGCAGCTTGATCGGGAACCGGCCGCGTGCGCCGCGTGCCATGGAGTGCGCCAGCGGAATCTCCAGCCGTGTGCTCTCGAGATACACCACGAGGAAGAAGATCCCGATCGTGGAGATGAGCGCGATCAGGTAATGCTCGAAGAGGAACGTGATGCCGCCCTCCAGGATCTCGTAGAGCGACAACTGCTGCCCGATCTGGATCCAGCGCGGAATGACACCGACCGCCCAGCCGGTCTGGTCCGGCACCCAGTTGATGAGCCCCGTGATGATCTGCTGGGAGACGCCAGCGATGATGAAGAGCGAGACGCCGGAGCCGATACCCCATTTCGAGACCACCTCGTCCATGAAGTAGATGAGCATCCCGCCGATGAAGATCTGGATGAAGAGCAAGAATCGTATGACCTCTAAAGATACACCAAGTAGATCCGCTATTTCCTGGCTGGGTACATAAAAACCAACCACGTAGGTCAGACTGATGAGCGCGGAGAACGCCAGAACGAGCATCTTCTGCAGGTTCTGATAAAACGCCTGGTCACGCGCGTCGCTCAGGTTCAGGTTGATGATGCCCGCACCAACGAGCAGTTGCAGAACGATCGACGCATCAACAATAGGCATGATACCGAGTGCAGTCAGGGAGAAGCGTTCGCCGGCGAAGATCGCACGCCACCTCCCAAAGAGGTCCAGCGATTCCGGTCCTAACCCGAAGAGCGGCACATTGCCCAGTGCGAAGAAGAGAATGAGTATCCCCAGGGTCCAGCCCAGCTTGGACTTGAAATGGATATGGTAAGCCGGGCGGTCAACCATCGGGAACTTACTCAAAACCGCCGCTAATGCGTCTTTAAAGTTCAGCTCAGTCATCTACGCGCCACTCACTTATATCCCGCTCTCAGACTCCACTCGAGCTTCCACTCGGGCTTCTCCCCCGAGCTCTACACTGCCGCCGACCTGTTCGATCTTCGCGCGCGCGGTCTTTGAGACACTGCTCGCTTTGAGCTGCAGCTTCTTCGTTACCTGGCCCGCGCCCAGAATCTTCTCGATACCCAGCGCCCCGGCGTCGAGATAAAACCCATCGGCCTTCGCTTCTGCTTTACCGTCCTTCATCAGCCCCTCGAGCAGCTCCTCCAGTTCCCCGACATTCATCGTCTTTATCTCGCTACGATCGTAACGGAAGGGTACCGAGGCGTTATGCCCTTTGATGATGCCATGCTTGAGCGACCAGACCACGTGATGCCCGAACGCGCCCGCGTGGCCAGACCCGCCCTTACTGCCCTTGCCGCGCCGTTTCTTGTGCGAGCCACCGCCGCAGGTTCGCGTCCCTCTTATCCGCTTTATTCGTTTCTTCATCTCTGCGCGCTCTCACCTTTCATTCTCTACCAGCAGATTAAAAGCATCTTTTATATAGTTTTACACTCTATACCTATACTCTGACACGAGTAGTGCCGAGTCGCGTTTTATTAAAGGGGGTAACTGGTGTATGGTAAAAAAAGTAGAAATAAAGATAGAGAATGTCGTGGCGAACGCGCGGATCGCCGATAGTCTTGATTTGGAATATATCGAATCGAAGCTCGAAGATGCCATGTTCACGAAGAAGAAATTCCCTGGTCTCGTCTACCGGACAAAAGATCCTAAATCCGCATTCCTCATCTTCCGGTCCGGGAAAGTGGTCTGCACCGGATCGAAGACCGAAGAGGGCGTTCGCAAGGTGATCGACATGCTTGCTGCTGCGCTCCGCGGAATCGGTATTGAGGTGGAAGAGCATCCTGAGTTCAAGGTGCAGAATATCGTCGCTTCTGCTAACCTCGGTAAGGAGCTCAATCTCGGTGCCATTGTCATCGGCTTGAAGCTTGAGGGCATGGAATATGAGCCCGAGGTCTTTCCCGGTCTGGTCTACCGAATAGAAAAGCCGAAGAGCGCGATCCTCATCTTCAGCTCCGGACGGTTGGTGATCACCGGCGGGAAGACAATGGGGGACTGCGAGCGGTCAGTGCAGGTCTTGCTCGATAAACTGACCGAGCTGGGGTTGATCTGAAGGTACCCTGAGCAAGGAAGGCGTAAAACGCCGCACGACGCTCGAAGCGAAGGAGCGAGTTACCGGATACGATGAGTGTGCGTCAGGCGAATGCGGGTTAAATGAGCGCCTCTCTGAGCGTATCGATATTGAACTGTGTGTTTGCGCAGCCGTTCTTCGTCAACGGGACCCCCCGCACGGCCATTCCGCTCGATTCCGCAACGCTGATCCCCAGTTTGATCTCCTCGGGGCATGCAATACCAGAGACGGCATCACAGTGCAGTTGCTCACAGATCTTCTTGAGACACGAGCCCCCGGGCAGAATGAAGACCTTGTAGCCCCGTGCCTCCGCGAGCACGGTCGCATGATGCGCCAGACAGTCCTCTGAGCAGTGATTGCAGAAATAGGACGCGAACTTGGGATCGAAGTCCGCTTTGCACCGCCAATCCATGTACTTCCTGCAGCAGTGTGGCACGAGCAATATCTTCTCCTGAGCATTCCTGAACTGCTCCTCGTGCACCAGATTCTTGATCTGAAGATCCACCAGATCCTCGACGATGGATATGGCATCCTCCAGCTGGATGCCCAGGAGCTTGTCCACCCGGAATTTCCGCACGCTCTGCTTTGAGAACGCGCTGAACTTCTTGTGTAACTGCCGTTTCTCCACGACCCGTGCGATATCCTTGAAGAAGCCCCGGGGGAGTTTCGTGAGATCGTAGTTGAACGAATACGCCATGATGGTATATCTTGGGTACGGGATATAAAAAGGCTCCTACCGATCTGTCGTTCCTGAAGGCTCGAGCCGCGCGGTGCCTGTGATCGCAATCTTCGCGCCACAGATCGGGCAGCGCTGCTCAGCCGTCACCTGATACCTGATCACGCCAAAGCCATAACGCTCGATGAGCAGCTTGCCGCAGCGCGGGCAGTAGGTATGCTCAAACGGGTGGCCTGGAACGTTGCCGAGGTATACATACTGCAGCCCTTCCGTCTTTCCGATCACCCATGCGCGCTCCAGGAGCGCGATCGGTGTCCGGCCATCGAAGAGACCGGTGCTCCGTGATTGGTACGCGGGATAGTATTGCGTGACGTGCCACGGGGTGTCTACCCCCACCTCCTCCCTGATACGTTTGGCGATGCCCCGCAGACAGTCCTCATCGTCATTGACCGCCGGTATGATAAGCGTGGTCAGCTCAACGTGCACACCCAGGCGCTTCGCGGTACGTATATTCCGCCATACTTTCTCTACATCAGCACCACAGTAGCGCTTCACCGCGTCCTCACAGCCTTTTATATCCACGTTCATCGCGTCCAGGCCGTGCTCGACGAGCAACCGGAGCGCGTCGGCACTCATGTAGCCGTTCGTGACATAGGTATTGTAATAACCTGCTGCTCGCGCACGCGGAAACACGTCCAGCGCGTACTCGAGCATGAGCGTGGGCTCATTGAACGAGATCGACGTCCCCTGACAGCCCGTCTCCTGTATCAGTCGCACGAATCGCTCGGGTGAGACGTAATTGCAGCGTTCCGGGCTGGGCGCGGCTTTGCTGATCTCCCAGTTCTGGCACCAGGGGCAGGTGAAATTACAGCCGTAGCTACCCACCGTTAACGCTCTGCTCCCCGGGAAGAAATGGAAGAGCGGCTTCTTCTCTATCGGATTCGCACTCGTTGAGGAGATATCGCCGTATTCCAGCGTGTACAGTTTTCCGTCGATGTTCTTTCGCGTCTTGCAGAACCCGAGCTTACCGACAGCGATCTTACAGGAGCGCTCGCAGGTCGTGCAGCGCACCCTGTCATCCTCGCGCTCGTAGAGCAATGCTACTCTGAGGCAGTGTGAGGCGCTCATCTCTTCGGTCGAGTCGAGGTACTTTGCTTGAATTACCCTTATATGTTCCTCGGCTCAGTATTCATGAGTATATAAGATCCTTAAGGAACGAGCCGTAAAAAATGACGAAACGAATAATTCCGTGCCTGGATACAACGCTGGACGAGCATGGTAATGCTGTTGTGGTGAAGGGAATCGAATTTGAGAACCTCAAGTACGCCGGCGATCCCGTTACGCTCGCGCAGCGCTACGATGCGCAGGGAGCCGATGAGCTCGTCTTCCTCGATATCTCCGCCTCTTACGAGGGTCGAGAGACGATGATCGCCATGGTCGAGCAGATCGCGCAGCACGTCACCATCCCCTTGACGGTCGGCGGAGGGATCAAGAGCCTCGAGGACGTTGAGAAGGTCTTGCATGTCGGTGCTGATAAGGTCGGCATGAACACAGCCGCCGTGAAGAATCCGGACCTCGTCAAGGACGCCACTGAGCAGTTTGGGAAGTGTGTGGTGGTCGCCATCGACTGTAAGCGGCGGTTTGAGGATCTGGAAGGCAAAACATCGGTGGAGTTGGAAGACGGCACCGGGGCGTGGTACGACGTGGTCATCTACGGCGGTCGCGAGTACGTTGGCCTCGATGCGATCGCATGGGCGAAGCAGGTGGAAGCGCTCGGCGCTGCTGAGATACTGCTGACGTCCAAAGATCGAGACGGGACGACCGATGGGTACGATATCCCGATCACGCGGGCGATTGCCGGGGCCGTTACTATTCCGGTCATCGCGTCCGGTGGTGCGGGCAACCTCGATCATCTGTACAAGGCGTTTACGAACGGCGCGGACGCATGCCTGGCCGCGAGTATCTTTCATTATGAGCGGTACACGATCGGCGCAGTGAAGGAGTATCTGCGCGGAAAGGGCATTGACGTGTGACGCGTGGTTACACATCTGTTTTTCTTCGCTATTTGAGCCGTTTTCACGCAGGATAAGTCCGTGGCACTATTTATCGTTACAAGGGCGGGAACTACCAGCACCCTTCGCCATTGTCATGTTATCGATATAAATAGAAGCATTCTATCCTATCAAGCTATACACCCCTGCCGGCCAAGAGCAGGGAGGACCCACACGAAAGAACATGCACTACATTGTCGCTGAGAAAGGAACAACCGCAAAACGAATCGCCCTGATCCTCTCCGGGGGAACGGCAACGAAGCGCAAGCTTGGGCACCTCGACGCCTACGAGTTCGATGGCAGGGTCGTTGTGGGACTCAGCGGGCACGTCTTCCAGCTCGACTTCCCCCAAATGTACAACAACTGGCGCAGGGTGGACCCCTATCGGCTGATCGATGCCAGGATCGTTGCCATCGCGATCAAGAATTCGATTGTTCAGGCACTGGAGCGGATTGCAAAAGACGCTGAGCTCGTTACCATCGCCACCGATTACGATCGAGAAGGTGAGTTGATCGGTGTTGAAGCGCTGCGTACCGTAAAAGAGCTCAATCCGCGCGTGCGGTTCGACCGAATGCGGTACAGCGCGCTCATGGAACCGGTGATAATGGAGAGCTTCGCCGCACGGAGCGCGGTTGACTTTGATCTTGCTGATTCTGCCGATGCGCGCGGGATCATCGATCTGATCTGGGGCGCTGCATTGACTCGATTCATCTCGCTCGCGGCAAATCGGTTGGGTGCGGAGTTCTTCTCGGTCGGCCGCGTGCAGTCCCCCACCCTTGCCCTGGTCGTGGATAAGGAGCGCGAGATCAAGGGCTTCGTGCCGCGCACCTATTGGGAAGTGCATGCGCGGGTGAAGACCAAAGCTGGTGAGGTGTTCGAGGTAACCCACGCGACCGCGAAATTCTGGGACAAAGGTGAAGCAGAAGCGATAAAATCGCGTATTGCGGCCACAAAGCAGGGGTTTGTCTCTTCGGTTACGACGCGCACGCGTACTGAGTGGCCGCCGACGCCGTTTGATACCACGAGCTTCATTCGCGCCGCATCAACACTGGGCATCACGCCAGGGCGCACGATGCATATCGCGGAGAGTCTCTATCTCCAGGGGCTTATCTCCTATCATCGTACTGACAACACGACCTATCCTGAGACGCTCGATCTGAAGGCGCTGGTCCAGTTGTTCAGCGCTCATGCCGAGTTTGGCGCCTATGCGCGCCAGCTCCTGAAGAAGACGCGATTGAAGCCGACGGCTGGTAAAAAGCGAACCACCGACCATCCACCTATCCACCCTGTCTCAGTAACGAGCCACGAGCAGCTCAAGAAGCCAGAATGGAAGCTCTACGAGCTCGTCGTCCGGCGGTTCCTCGCCACGCTTTCAGATGCCGCCACATGGCTGGACACCGAGGTGAATCTCGAGTTCGCCGGTGAGCCGCTGGGAGCAGTGGGCAGAGAATTGAAGCAAGAGGGCTTCCTCGCTATCTACCCCTATCAGCGCAAAGAGGCGGTGATCATTCCTCCGGTCATGGAGGGCGAACCGGTGTACCTCGAGGATATCGCGCTCGTGGAGAAGGAGACGAAGCCGCCGAAACGGATCTCGCAGGCGGGCTTGATAAAGAAGATGGAGGAGCTTGGGCTCGGCACGAAGAGCACGCGCCACGAGATTGTCGGGAAACTGTATGAGCGGGGCTATCTGGAAGAAAATCCCGCGAAACCGACGGAGAAGGCCATGGCGCTGGTAGACGCGTTGGAGAAGTTCGCAGAGCTGATTGCAAAGCCGGAGATGACCAAGACGCTCGAGCAGGAGATGGAGGAGATAAAGGGTGGCAAACGAACGAAGCAAGCGGTGGTAAACGATTCCCGGGATATGTTACGAGCGGTCTTCCAGGAGCTGACGACGAATAAGACTGAGATCGCGCATTTGCTCAAGGCCGCGTCGAAAGGTGGTCCGGTAGTGGGCACGTGCCCTGAATGCGGCGCTGAGCTCTTCATCGCGACCTCACCGCGCGGTAAGCGGTTCGTTGGCTGCAAGAATTATCCGAACTGCACCTTCTCGCTACCGCTCCCCAGGAGTGGACGGGTGACGGTGACGAAGGAGACCTGTGACCACCATCCGTTCCTGCACAAGCTGAAGATCATGAAGCGCGGGATGAAACGGCCGTGGGATTTCGGCTGCCCGTACTGCAATTACCTCGCCTGGGAGAAGAGTATCCGTGAGAGCGCAGAGGAATCGTGATTTGTGTTATTTATTTGTACAAAAATCACGGGGTGTTCTCATGCTATCGTGCTCCGATGTGCTCAGAATTGCAGATGAGACAGACCTGTTCAGGAGCTCGGGTGGTTTTTATAAGAGCGATCTCTAATAAGGGTAGTACCTACATGAGCGAGAGACTGTTTCACGAGGAGGTGGCATATTTCAATCAAAAGTTCGCCGAGGCAGTCGAGGAGAAATTGCGGTCATGCCACAACGAGATTATGTACGATGCGCTCACGTACATCAAGGATACGGGCGGGAAGCGGCTGCGACCGATAATCTGCCTGCTGTCAGCAGAGGCAGTGGGCGACTCGCGGGAAAAGGCGCTCTCAACTGCAATCGCAATCGAGCTGCTTCACAATGCATCGCTCGTCCACGATGATATCATCGATGAGAACTTCATCAGGAGAAAGAATCCGTCCAATCCCGCACGGTACGGTGAGAAGAAAGCGATCGTCATCGGTGATCTCTTATTTGGCCTCTCCTGTGAGATGCTCTCCCGGTGCGGCGTGCCGAAGGTCGTCGGGCTGGTCTCGAGTGCCGTGGCCGATATCGCGATGGGCCAGTACCTGGAGTTCACGTTGCGGAGCTTACAGGAGGCGTCGGAGCACTCCTACATGGAGGTTGCTACGTTAAAGACCGCGGCGACGTTCCGCGCGAGTGCCGAGGCCGGCGCGGTGCTCGGTGGAGGAACCGAGGCCGAGATTGAGAGCCTCCGCGAGTACGGCAACAATCTGGGAATTGCGTTCCAGATCCAGGACGACATCCTTGATATCTGCGGCGAGCCCGCGAAGACCGGAAAGCCGGTGGGTCTGGATATCAAAAATGGCGAACGAACACTCCTCGTTATTCACGCGTTGCACCACTCCACCTATCAAGATCAGGAGTACATCAGATCGATCCTCTTTCACGAGTGTGATCCCGAGACCATTGCTATTGACCGGGTGCGAACTATCCTGATCGAGTCCGGCTCGATCGAGTACGCGCTACAGCGCTCAGCGGGGCTCGTCAACAGTGCCCGAGACTGCATTGCGGGACTCAAAGAGTCGGAGGCGAAGCAGAAACTCCAGTTCATCGCAGACTTCTCGCAAAAGCGGATCACCAAGTACGTCCTGAACACCGTTTAGCCGTTCCCGCACGCGGCACCTGTAAGGGGAACTAGGTACCACTGCGATAACCGGCGAACCTCGTTTTGCTCATGCAGCGCACGTTTCCGGTACGTTGCGCACCCGTAACTGCCTCTAGTATAGGCTCTTTGCGTGGGTGGCATGCGGGTGTATTGTGGGCTATGGGTGAAAAAACCGAAAGCTTTTTAAACAGTGAGCTAAAACGTTGATTCCATGAGTGCAGAAATGTTATTGCTATCAGCTCTTGCAGGTGTCGCTGTGATCTTCGCTTTAGGGGTATTGGTGAGTAAGGACAACTTCTATTCCGCGCTGTTCATGTCCATAACACTGGTTCTGGTGGCTACGGTGTACGCGTTCTTTGACCTCCAGCCGGTCTTCGTGCTGATTGTTTTCATCTTCGTCGGCGCGATTGGCATTGTAACCGTAGCACTCGCTGCGACCTATCGATTGGCGCCCGAACAGCAGCTCTCCGGGCTGTGGGCCGTGCCGGTCGCGATCGCTGCGGTCGTTCTCGCTGGTTCGATCTTCATGGCCAGTCCGCAGCCAACAATGTCAGGCGCGATTGAGTTTGATCTGGTGCAGTTCATACCCCAGACCGAATACCTCCTGATTGTGGTATTTTTGGTCTCGCTCGTGGTCCTGCTACTGCTCTCGATATTGGAAATAGGTGTAGGGGGGAGAAGTTGAATGCCAACCATGGATGTGCTGAGTGTATCGATAGTCTATGCGGCGTCGTTTGCGATCTTGTTCGTGGGCTATCTTACCGCGCTCTCGAGTAAAGATGTGATCAGGCTGCTGATATCGCTGGAGATGATGTTTGGTGCAGTGTTCCTGGCATTGCTGCCGCTCTTTTCCGTGGCTCATCTGGTCGATGAGGCATTTGGTATAGCGCTCGTCACGATCTTTGCGAGCAGCGGTGAACTGCTGATCCTCATCTCGGCTATTGCCATCCTGGATCGGCAGAAGAAGAGCATACGGACAAGCACGGTGACCATAGGAGGGGATAAGCTATGATCGGGACGTATTTACTCCTTCTTTTGATCCTTCCGCTCCTGGCAGCGATTATCGCGCCCTTCCTGAAGCCGAAGGCCGCCACGTACCTCACCACCGTGTTCTTCCTCCTGCCCTTCTTCATGATCCTTTACTGCGTGCTCATCGGGTATCAAGGCGAGCAATTTCTGGCTTCGTTCTCTGCGCCTATTGGTGAAATTTATCTCGGGTTTGACTTCATTTCTCACGCGTTCGGGCTTACGATCTGTATTGTTTCCGCCATGATTGCTCTGTTTGCGTTACCGTACATGAAGCACCGGTTCGAGGAGATGAAGCTGGGTGTGGAGAGCGAATTCAGGAAATACATCTTCCTCTACGATCTCTATGCGGCCTCGATGCTCTGGCTCGTGTACAGTGGCAATCTCATCCTGCTCTACATCTTCCTCGAGATTGCTCTGATTACTGCGTTCCTCCTCATCTACTTCTATGGCTATGGCAACAAGCAGTGGGTGGGTCAGTTATACCTGATCTGGAGCTTAGTCGCCGGTGTGCTGACCCTGGCCGGACTCCTGATCATCGGGATTACCAATGACACGCTCGCGCTCAAAGCGCTTATGGCGCCCGGGGTAACGGTGAGCATGGCTGCGTGGCTCTTCATCTTCTTCGGTATGGTCATCGAGCTACCCGTTTTGGGCCCGCACGTCTGGCTGCCGTGGGCGCACGCAGAGGCGCCGACACCGTTGAGCGCGCTCTTAAGCCCCCTAACCGTTGGGCTCGCCGGGTACGTCCTGCTCAGGGTCGCCCTGATCGATTACTCGTTCTTCGAAGATTACCGCTTGGTCATACTCGGGTACGCGATCCTCTCCAGTATCTACGCCGGCTTCTCGGTCTTCAAGCAGACGGACTTCAAGCGACTTCTCGCGTATTCGACGGTCTCGCAGATGGGCTATATCCTGGCTGCGCTGTGCCTCGGGCCGTTCGGACTCGTCGGCGTGGTTATCCAGTACATGTCCCATGCGTTCGGCAAGTCAATCCTCTTCAGTAGCGCGGGTGGTGTTATCGCCGTACATCACGGTCTCCGTGACCTGACGAAGATGGGTGGCCTGCATGACTCAATTCCCGCGATCTCCAATGCGGCAGTTATGGGGTTCCTGAACCTCGGGGGCATCCTGACGATCGGCATGATCGGTGAATTCTTCATCCTGCGCGGTGTTGCGGAAACTTTCCTGAAGCCCGAATCTGCTTCGTACCTTGGCTGGACCGGCGGCCTGGCCATCTATCTCGCCATGATCCTGATGTTCATGCTCTCGGTCTGGTACGGGTTCTACACGATCCGAAAGGTCTTCTACGGGAAGCCAAAGAGCAGAGTACGGCTGGAGATCAGCAGTTACCTCTACCTCCCGCTCTATATCATCGGGATCGTCTCGGTAATGCTGGTCTTCCCGCCCTGGTCAACAGAACTGATACCAGGAATTCTCGAGGTGATAAGTAAATCAGTCGTCTTAGGAGGGCTGCTACCATGAATGAGTGGATCGTTTTCCTGTTGCTCTTCCTTGCTCCGGTGATCGCGAGCGTACCCATTGCGCTGGCCTACAAGAGCAAGGAGCTGACCGAGAAGCTACCGGTTCTCTCAGTCCTCGGGATCTTCGTCTCGGTCCTCATGAGCCTGTACATCCTCCTGACCTTCCCGGAGAACACGCAGTACAGCTATCCCTGGATACCCGATCTCGGGATCAATATCGTCTTCATGGTCGATTACCTGAGCATGTTCATGGGCGTGGTCACAGCTCTGATCGCGTTCTTCATCGGTATCTACGGCTTGGATTATATGAAGGGGGACTACCGACCGAGCTGGTACTGGTTCTTCTTCAACCTGTTCACGGCATCGATGCTGCTCGTGGTCTACAGTGACAACCTGTTCCTGCTCTTCGTGGGCTGGGAAGGTTTGGGTGCAGCCTCGTGGGGACTGATCGGGCACTGGTTCCGCGATGACGATGACATCGCCTACGTCGGTCGCGAGGGGCGCAAAGTAGGACCGCTGTTGCTGCACTGGCCGCCGAGCTTCGGGGGGTGGCGCGCGATCTCAACGATCCGGTTCGGTGACGTCCCGATGTTCTTCGCGCTCGCAGCCATCTGGGCACTGGCAGTCAATGAGCTCGGCGAGCCCACGCTGAATATATCAGAGATCGCCTGGGGCAGCTTGTTCACCTCGATCGGTGCAGCGGGAACCATTATTCTCTTCGTTGCTCTGCTTATGGGCCTGTTCACGAAGTCGGCGCAGGTCCCGTTCAGTGAGTGGCTGATGACCGCGATGACCGGTCCCACAACGGTGAGCGCGCTCCTCCACAGTGCGACGATGGTGGCAGCCGGTGCGTTTGTCTTCATCAAGTTAACGTGGTACATCCAGCCGTGGCACCTGCATGAAGTGCCGGGACTGGAGTATGTGTACACGTTCGTGCTCTTCATCGGGCTGCTCTCCGGCTTGTACGGCGCGCTTTCGGGCTCCGGCATGCATGAACGAAAGGTGCTGCTCGCCGCGTCGACGATGTCCAGTATCGGCCTGATGTTCGCATCAGCAGCCGCGTCATTCTGGATCCACGAGGAGGTAGCTCATATGAATCTCGCGCTGCTCGTCGCGTTCTGGTATATGGCGGTGCACGCGTTCGCAAAGGCAAGCCTGTTCCTCGTGGCCGGGCATTTGATCCACGCGACGCACAGCCGGTTCCTGAACGGCGGTCGCGAGTTTGCCAAGAAGATGACACCGGCATTTATCGTGACCATCATTGCGACTACGTTCCTCGTGGGTATGCCGCCGCTGACTGCGTACTGGGTGAAGTCAGGAATGGACGAGGTGATGGAGCTGCTTCATCATCACTTTGGGCTCATCCCGATCGTCTTGCTCGTGCTCACCTCGCTGGTGTATGCGGGTATACTCGCGAAGTTCCTTAGCTTGAACTTCCTCAAAGGCGAGAAGCCGCATCACGAGCATACGGAGGGCGGCACGCTGATGAAGGTGGGCTATATCCTGATGGTCTCCGTGCTCTTCGTCTTGATCGCCCTGATCTTCACGCGTGAGGAGACGGAAGGCTTTGTGCACGCAGGATTCATGGAGACCTCGATCATCGTCGGCCTGCTCATATTGCTCGCGTACATAGTGGGGCTGGCGAAGCCGCAGATCGCTGCGCTCTCGAAGCTCGGCACGTTCTTCAGCGACCGGATGTATCTGCCGTTCCTCAACGACTACATCGTCCCGAAGATCGGCTTCGCGATCGCAGCCTTCGTGCAGAACTACGGGAACAGGGCAATCGACGGGTTCTTCAATACGAAGGTGATCCCGGGCTTCTTCAAGGGTGTCTCTCAGTACATCAGGAGCATTCAGACCGGATTCCTGAGTCGATATGTGAATATCGTGCTCGGGATCGTGCTGGTGCTGCTCATACTGTTCTCACTAGGAGGGTTGTTGCTATGAATGGACTAACGTTGACATTGCCAATGACGATGATGCTCGGCGCGATCGTGATTTTGACGGTGTGCGCGGCAATCTCCGTAAAGTACCGTGATGTGGGGCTCATTGGAGCGATCGTGGCGACTCTGCTCGGGTTCTTCGCCGTGACGAGTGTGAATCCCGAGCTCATCTACTACACTGCGTTCGTGCTCGCTATCAGTCTCATCAACCTTGCCTCGCTCAAGACGATCAAGAGCGTGATTCAGGGCGTGGACTACAGCCTTGTGGGGCTGATGGCACTCGTGACCCTGTTTATCTTCACGACCCAGGATCTAGCGATGATTCTTGCCGCGTTTGTGCTCGTCTCCGTGCCCACGTACATCCTCGTGATGGTACGTGAGCGGGGCGCGAACGTCGAGGTGGGTATCAAGTACATCACCTTCATGGTGCTGGCGACGATCCTCTTCTTGATCGGTGCGATTCTCCTGGCGTACACGAAGAACGCGTACAACGAGCTGCTGTATATTCTGGGATACGTGATGCTCGTGCTGGGTCTGAGCATCGAGGTGGGTGTGGCACCGCTGCACGAGTGGGTGCCGGACGTCTTCTCGAGCGCTGATCCGATTCCGCTCTCGATTATCGCCTCGCTCGCAAAGATCGTACCGTTCGTGATTGCGTTAAAGATACTGCTGTCCACGGCGAGTCCACTCACCGTTACGTTGAGTCTCTTTACGGCGGTACTGGCGGCGATCTCTATGTTCACGGGGAACATCGGCGCGTTGACCTCGAAGGAGCCGGCACGTGTGCTCGCTTACTCGACCGTGGCGAACATGGGGTATGTGCTGGCCTGTGTGGTGGTGATCGCGAAGCCGGAGTTCTTCTATTTCGCACTGACCGGTGCGCTGCTCATGCTCTTCGCCAATGCAGCCGGTAAGATCGGGTTCTTCAATGCGATCAAGAACAGGGGCGCGTTCTCACCACTGCTGTATCTGCTCGCCTTCTCGTTCATCGGGCTCCCACCGCTCATGGGCTTCTGGGGTAAGCTGTTCATCCTTTTCAGCTTGATCAAGGCCGATTACGTCTGGTTGGTCGCGCTCATGGTGATCAATTCCGCGATCTCGGTTCCATATTATCTGCGGCTCGCGCGTGAGCTCGGTGTGGAGTGGAAAGCCAGTCTCACCGATTATATCTGCATCGCGACGGTGATCCTCATCGTGGTGACGTTCTTACCCGACTGGTTCTTCAAAGGAATGGAGGTAATTGCCCAGACGGTAAGTATAGCAATTTAGGATAGGAGGCGGAAAGAGAGATGATAGAAAACGTACTGATAATCGCGGTTTTGATCGTGGTGACGGTGCTCATCGATGCTGTGTTGCTCTTACTGGTGAAAGTGTTACCGAGATACAACCTCACGGAGATCAAGACGATGCGGTGGGAGGCGGGCAACCCGCCCCTGGAGTTCCCGAAGTACACGCTTCCCATGCAGTATTTCGGGTACATGTTCCTGTTTATGGCGGCTGAGCCGATCGTGGTCATACTCCTGCTCTTCTCGGCGTATCCGAGTCTCAGCTTTACGCTGCTCTTACTGCTCTCGCTCGTGCTCCTGCTGCCTGCGGTGTACGTGGGTTATGGACTAACGCGGGAAATGGCGGAGGCGAGAAGTTAATAGGAGCTAATGGAAGAGAGGTGACGTGAGAGAAAAATGGAAAACCCAAATGCGCATATAGATTTCCTCGAGTCGGGGCCGCTGGCGCCCTTCAAGAAGTGGTCGGCGAAGTGGAGTTTGTGGCCTTGCCATTTCATCACCTCGTGCTGTGGTGTTGAGCTCGCCCATGCCTTCGCATGCGGCTATGACGGTGAGCGCCTGGGGACCTTGAACCTCGGCATTGCACGTCAATCGAACTTCATCATCATCGAAGGCACGATCTCCCGGAAGATGGCACGCGCGCTGCAGTTCGTCTACGGCCAGATGCCCGACCCGAAGTTCGTGAATGTTATTGGCGCGTGCGGCGAGCGAGGCGGCATATTCTGGAACAGTTACAACATCACGCATCCGTCCGACATCGTGCCGGTGGATTTCTTCATTCCGGGCTGTCCGATAACGCCTGAAGGTCTGCTCCGGGGCGTACGAGCGCTCCAGGACAAGATTATGGGTTTGGATAAGACCACGATCCAGTATAAGAAGGTGGAGCTCCCGTTCGTGGAGCAACTGGAGGCGCGGATGGTGCCCACCTCGCCGAAGCGGCTCACGCAGACGCCGGAGATCAGGGTGGACCTTCCGAGCAGAGTCGAGTGGGACTCGGGCAAGGAGTTCGTGCGCGAGCTGGAGAAAGAGTTGAAGGGCTTGATCGAGGCAGTAACCATCACTGATATGAACCGAATAGCAGTGCGAACGACACCGGAGAACCTGATGAAGGTTGCGCGGAAGCTCAAAGAGGGGCTGAATCTCGACCACGTGAAGAGCGTGAATGTGATTCAGGTGCCGCACGAGCGGAAGTTCATCATCGAGTACGTGGCCTCGAGTTACACGCGCGAGGAGCTGATGCCTGTGCTCGTCACGATCTTCACGGAACTCGAGGCAAAGGATCCGAAGATTACGAGCCTGAAATCGATATGGGAGAGCGCGAATTACTGTGAACGCGAGCTGCACGAGTTCTTTGGTGTCTGGTTTGAGGGTAACGAGTGGATGGGTAAGAAGTTCCTGCTCGCGCCCGACACCCCGGATCTCCCGCTGCGGAAGGAGTTCAAGCTCCCTGAAGAGCGGTACGCCTTTGAGAAGGGAGTCGAGCCGGAGTTCATGGTCCCGATCGAGCCGCCGAAGGATCTCTACACCCCGATCTGGCAGGAATTCATGGATGTAGCGCATGCGAGCGATGAGATCGTCGTGCCCATTGGGCCGCATCACGCGGGAAGCGGGCATCTCAGAGTGACCTTCAGGGTGAAAGGTGACCGGATCGTGGACGCGATACCGGAGCCGGGCTTCGTGCATCGGTCGATGGAGAAGCTGGCGGAGACCAAGCTGTACATCCAGAACATCCCGTTATTCGAGCGGCTCGCGATCAACGACCCGGCGAATATGAACCTCGCGTATGTTCGCGCGATCGAGAACGCTTTGAAGATCGAGGTGCCGGAACGGGCGAAGTATCTGCGCACGATCCTGTGTGAGCTCTCGCGGATCGAGGCGTTCTACTACGACTCAGGCATCTTCTCGCTCTTCTTCGGGCACACCACGGGCTTCATGTACTGCATGGCGATCAGAGAGATGATCATCGAGGCCATGGTGCAGGTCTCAGGGTCCCGGAGTGGCCCTTCATTTATCGTGCCCGGCGGCTTGCGACGTGATATCGCAGAGCCTGTGCTCGATCTGATCGATAACCTGACCTTCGCGCTGAACAAGCGGATGAAGAAGTTTGAGAACATCTTCGTCTACAATCCGGTAACGGTGGCCCGGGCGAAAGGCGTGGGTGTGCTGACGAAGGAGGATGCGATACGCTGCGGCATGGTTGGGCCGTTTGCACGCGCCTCGGGAATCAACTACGATATCCGAAAGGTCGCGCCGTACGATGCATATGATAAGATCGACTTTGAAGTCACGACCGGTGATGACGGTGACTGTCTGGGGCGGTTCCTGGGCAGGCTGGAGGAGATTCGGGAGAGCATCAAGATCACGAAGCAGGCGGTGGACGCGGTGCGTGAGATCAAAGGCCCGATCCTGAGCGAGGCGCTCATCGGTGAGTATCCGGAGGCGGCGCACAACATCCGCGGCAGCTTCTACCGTGTCTTTGGCGACCTCGTGCTGCCGAAGGGCGAATGGACGACTCTGACCGAGGCAGGCAGGGGTACGACCTTGTTCACGCTTATCAGCGACGGTGAGTCGAACGTTCCGTACCGTGTGCGGGTGATCAGTCCCTGCTGGATGAACCTGCGCGGGTTCATGGAAGCGACGAAGGGCGAGCGCTATGCGGATTTCTGGGCGGTGTATGGTAGTTTCGGCTACTTCCCACCGGAGGCTGATAGATAGGTAGGAGAGGAGAGCAAAAAGAAATGATCGATATAAGCGGGCTCATAAGCACGATAATCAACAACCAGGTGAATATACCGTTACTGTACGTGATCTACGAGTTCTTACTGAAGATCCCGGTAATCGGGAGCATCGTTTCGTTCCTGCTGAGCATCCTTCCCATCTTCGATGTGCCGATCATACGACTCCTGATAGGATTTGTGCTCTGGAAGCCGATATGGGTGCTTCTGCTCGTTCCGGGGTTCGCCACGCTCGGTACGATGCTGCTCATCCTGCCGTGGCTGGAGCGGAAGCTCGTTGGCCGGATGCAGTGGCGTGTGGGGCCGCGGGAGATCGCACCGCGCACGCGGGGCAGCATTCAGCTGCTTGCCGATTCGCTCCGTTTCCTCTGCCAGGAGGTGATCATCCATAAGGAGGCGCATCGCCTGTACTTCCTGCAGTTCCCGTTCCTCTACTTCCTGCCCGTGCTCCTCCCGCTCTTGTTCATTAACGCGGGCGCACCGGGCGCACCGCTCGTGCCCATCGAGTCGCCGTACGCCTTGCAGATCATGATCGGGTTGATCAGCCTCATGCCGGTCTTCATCATGGGTTGCGGCTGGGCGGCGAATAACCGATTCGCGTTCATCGGCACGGTACGAGAGGCGTTCATGTACTTTGCCTACGAGATTCCATTCATCCTGGTGATTCTCGCAATGATCGTGCTCTATGGCACGTCGAATACCGTTGATGTCATTAGCGCCACGAACCAAGGCTCATGGTGGAACTGGGGCATTGTGCTCAATCCGCTCGCCGCGCTTACCTTCTTCATAGCTACCGTGATGGCCACAGCACGACTTCCCTTTGAGATTCCGGAAGCGGATCAGGAGCTGGCCTTCGGGCCGTTCATCGAGTATTCAGGTATCGCCTTCGGGCTCGCGTACGTGATGGCCTACGAGAAGATGTATGTGCTCAGTGCGATCATGACCATGCTCTTCTTCGGTGGCGGCAGTGGCCCGTACATTCCCATCCTGACCCCGCTGCTCGGCGACGTGATGTCAGGTATCTGGTTCGTGATCAAGACCTTGATCATTCTACTGGTGATGGTCAACTTACGCGGGGTATATTCGCGGTACCGAATTGACCAGGCGTTGAGTATCGGCTGGGGCACCATGTTCATCTTCGGCATTGTGGCGGTGCTCTGGTCACTGGTATTAGGAGGGATCTTATGAAGAAAGTAGCAACACCGGACTACACGATTGCGGACAAGCTCAAGACACATGCAGCGGCGCTGGGCACGGCGGCGAAGGAAGTGGCGCTGCCACTGAACATAACGACGCACTATCCAAAGGAGCGGAAGCGACAGCCTGACTGTTTCCGCGGCTTCATGCTCTTCGATCCTGAGCGCTGCATCAGTTGCTTCCAGTGCTCCTTCGTCTGTCCTGCGAACGCGATCTGGATGAATGAAGCGTCGAGTGGGCGGTATTACCCGACCGTGGATCACGGCAAGTGCATTTACTGCCATTTCTGCGTGGACACCTGCCCTGGCGGCGCGTTACGGGAGACGAAGATCCACGATTTCGCCTACCGGACGATGGAGGAGATGCTGGCGATGACGGAGGATATGATCGAGCCCCCGGAGATCATCCGGGAGGACAAGGTCGTTGTGGATTACGTGATTGACAAAGAGGATCTCACGTTGCGGCGCACGAAGGAAGTAGATAATCTGGTTCCCGCGGCCTGCATGGTGCAGGGTGTCCCGATGCTGAGCACGTGCGTCGACCGCGGCAGCTGCATCGCCTGCAAAGTCTGCGAACGTGTCTGTGAGAGCGGCGCGGTCCAGGCGGAGACAGATGAGGCGACGATGACCGTGAAGATGTCAATCGACTCGCAGAAGTGCACCGGCTGCGGCCTGTGCGTTAAGGAATGCTCAATGCAGATTTTAAAGCTGGTGAGGAAGTGAGGTTAAAAAGAGATGGCAGCCGAGGTTGAAACGGAAAAGGGCGAACTGGAGTGGGAAGTAAAAATCCCGCAGAAGAAGTATAAGGAGAAGCTATTTTACGAGAATCTTCGGGACGTGGTGATCGAGCCGCAGCTGTGCAGTCGGTGTTTGACCTGCGTCTCGATCTGCCCGAGCGGGCTCATTGTCAACGAAGAGGATAAGGTCGATTTCCCGAACTTCGAGGAGAAGTGCCTTGATTGCGGCGCCTGCGTACGCGTCTGTCCGCGGTACGATTACGAGCCGAAGAGCGGTCTGGGCGAGTATCTCGAGTTCACAGCAGGGAAGTCGAGACGGTTCACGGGCCAGGACGGTGCGATGGGCACGGAGTTCATCATGTCCGCCATGGACATGGGCCTGATCGACCGCGGTCTCTTTGTGAATCGTGACGAAGCGTGGCGTACCGCTATCTTCCACGTGCGTAACCCTGATCAGCTTCATCGTTTGCCCCTGGGCGGTACGAAGTACGTCTTTGCGGACGTTCTTCCGGAGTTAAAGAAGGCGGTGATGTTCTCGAAGAAGGGCGTGGGCGTTGTTGGCACGCCCTGTATGGTTTCGGGTATACGGAAGCTGCAAGAGGAGTTTCCGGTCTTCAAGGAGAAGGTGAAGCTCGTGATCGGGCTGTTCTGCACGGAGAACTTTCATTACCAAGAGGTCTCGAAGTATCTGGAAGAGAAGGGCGTGGACTTCTCCAAGCTGGTCAAGACGGATATCATGAAGGGGAAGTTCGTGGCGACGATGACCGATGAAGAGGTGAAGTTCAAGGTCAGTCAACTCTCAGGTATTCTACCCAGCGGCTGTAACGTCTGCACAGACTTCACCGCGGTGGAAAGCGACGTGAGTGTGGGCAGTGTGGGCAGTGCCGCGGGCTTCTCGACCGTGGTTGTCAGAACAGACGTGGGGAAGAAGGTCTGGGATTACATCAAGCAGTCGGGGAACGCGGAGGTCGGCGAGGGCAAAGTAGAGGAGCTGGATTACCTGATCGGGCACAAGAAGGAGCGATTGAAGAACATCCCGGGCTACGGGCCAGCGGCAGCAGAAGAAAAGGAAGGAATAGGGGAGTAACGATTCACTATAACATTCACCCTTTTTTGCGTTGCTTGAAGGGGCAATCAGTCGGGATTTTGCGCGCGGAGCTCGCAGGCTTTCCCAACGTAGGTACCATCGAGCAGGTAGACCTCCACTGATTCTGGTCGGAGCAGCTTCGAGGCGATGGGCCCTAACAGCTCACGGTTCGAGTTATTGAAGGCGACGCCACCACAGAGCTCGTTGAACGCGGGCATGATAATGACCCACGGCGCGTTCTCTCGATTCACCACCAGATCCGGATAGGTCTCACCAATCTTTTCCGGATCGCACTGCGCGCGGATCCAGACGGGCTTCATGCTTGAGTACGGTGAGCTCGAGCTGGTTAGCCGTATCCGGGGATGATTATGCCCGATAACGAGGTAGGACGCGGTGAGCAGCTCCTGCGCGGGCCACGAATGCCCGTGCGTGTACCCGACGTGATCGAAGAGGAAGCCCTTTGCGGCCTTGACGGTGATCTCGTTCTTCGGATTCCAGTCAGGCTCGGTGACCTCGGAAATGATCCGGTCGAGGTAGCCGTCGTGGTTCCCCTTCACGATATAGACCGGTGCGTAATCCGCGAGCTGTGCGAGGAAGAAGGGCACCTCCGAACGATCCGTGTAAGAGATCTGCGGCACCGCGTGCTTCACGTCGCCCAGCAGGATGATCACATCGGGCTTTTCCGCTTGCACGCATCCGATCGCGTGCTCGAGCAGCTTCTCGGTCTGGCTGCCGATATTGATGCCCTTCTGCCTGAACTCGGACTCGATACCGAGATGGAGATCGGCCAGAACTAAGGCGCGGTGCTCGAGCTCGACGAGGAGTGCTGGCTCGTCGATGAGTGGTTTGAGCGTTGGCTTCGTCTTCATACCCTATATTCTTTAGGATTACGAGTATGAAAGCCTGTCACTCACGAGCAGCACGAGGAAGCACGAACGCGCGAAATAACTATTTCTATGAACCGGTATAACCACTCATTCAAGAGAAGCGAACAAACCAACCTACCACCGGAAAACGGCTTATGAAACTCCTCAAACGGAAATTGAAGACGAAGGAAACGGAAACGGGCGGCAAACGGCGTGAGGGTGAGGTCTCGCTCGTGCCTGAGTCCTTGGATGATCTCTGGCATCTGAAGCACGTGATAGAGCCGGGCGACCTTGTGTACTCGTTGACCTACCGAAAGCTGGATGAGGCGACGGATAAGGTACGACCGGACAAGGCGGCGAAGAAACCGGTCCGGCTGGGTATCCGTGCGGACGCGGTGGAATTTCACAAGTTTTCGCGCCGGTTACGGATCAAAGGCATGATCGAGCAGGGTCCGGAGACCGAGCTGGGCTCCTTTCATACCTTCAATATCGAGCCGGGCACGCAGCTCTCAGTGGTGAAGGAGTGGAAGGAGCATCACCTGAAGCGGTTGCGGGAGGCGGAGAAGGCGTTTGCAACGACCGAGGTACTCGTGGTGACGGTGGAGGAAGGCGAGGCAGTTGCCGGTATCGTGCGGCAGTACGGTATGGACGAATTGTTTTCGCTGCGGTGCGGGTCAGGCAAGGGCATGGAGAAGGCGGGAGGTGGCAAGCATGAGTTCTTTGGCGAGCTGTTGGGGAACGTGCAGAATGCGCTGCAGACCACGAAGGCGGACGCGGTGATCATTGCGGGCCCGGGCTTCGTGAAGGATGATTTCTTCGCTTTTTTACGGGAGCGGGATGCTGAGCTCGCGAAAAAGACGCGGATCGAGCAGGCATCGTCAGTGGGTGTCTCGGGCTTCCTGGAAGTCTTGAAACGGGGCGCAGTGGAACGTCTGAAGAAGGAGGAGCGGTTAACGAAGGAAGTAACGCTGCTCGATCGGTTAATGGAAGAGATCAGTAAGGAGGAAGGCGGGAAGGTGGTGTATGGCAAGGCCGAGGTACAGAAGGCACTGCGGTGCGGCGCGGTCGAGACCTTACTGGTGAGCGATGAGAAACTGATGCGGACACGGATGGTCGAGGAAGGCGAGGCAGGCGAGCAGGAGGCGGAGGAGATCGATCAGCTGCTTGAGGCGGCGGAACGGCAGAGGGGTGAGGTGGTGATCTTCAGCACGGAGTTCGAGCCGGGCAAACGGCTCAACGGCCTGGGCGGGATCGCGGCGCTTCTGCGGTTCGGGATCTAATTAGTTTTACAGCGAGCGAAGGAGGATCTGCAGTATATCGTGAACGTATAGGGCGGAGAAGATGGATCGATTGCTGACCGCGAAAACTCTCGTGGATCGGTCGAATCACGAACTCCAGCTTCGTTGCTTGCTCTTTTTATCGCTCTCCTGTCTTTCGTTAAAACTCTCTAAATTTTTAGTGCCGTTTCTACAGCAAAAATGAAGAGTGCCCCAGTCGGGAATCGAACCCGAATGCTGGGCTCCGCAAGCCCAGCGGATATCCATTACCACACTGGGGCATCCGAGTCACGCGGCTAGGTGGCCACGACCTGCACGAAGACCTCGCGTCGGCGTGGCCCATCGCACTCAACGAAGATGATGCTCTGCCAGGTTCCGAGCACCATCGAGCCGTTTTCGATCGGGATCGACACACTCGAGCCGAGCAGAACGGCCCGGAGATGCGCGTGTGCGTTACTGTCGATGCGATCATGGAGATAGCCCTTTCCGCGCGGCACGAGCTCGTCCAGCATTCGCAGGATGTCGCTCCTCAAGCCAGTTTCATTCTCGTTGATGATAATCCCGGTGGTCGTATGCCTGGTGAAGACGACGCAGATACCGGAATCCACACCCGTCGCGCTCACGATTCGTTTCACCTCGCTCGTGATATCGATGAGTTCAGTGCTCTCCTTCGTTCGCAGCTCTAGTCGCTCCATGCTCGTATACAATCTTTAATAGCTCTTCATTAAAATGTAGTTTAGGAGAAAAACCCGTTAATGGGCCCAGAAGACGAGGTGTGAAAAGTGCAACTGCTGTTCATCCATGCGGACTATATAGAATACGAGGCGAAGGAGAAGACGCGGGTCGCGGAGCCGCTTGAAACCGGGCAGAAAAGCGCGCGCGTAGACGAAGCTCTGGTCGCGTTCATTGCGGTGGAACAGGGAGACGAGGCGAATGTGCCCTCGATCGTCGAGCAAGCGGCGAACGAAACGATCGCGATCGCCGAGCAGGTCAATGCGGAACGGATCGTGCTCTACCCGTATGCGCACCTGAGCGCGGAGCTGGCGTCGCCGGAGACGAGTATCGAGCTATTCCGCAGCCTGGAAGCGGATTTGAGTGCACGCGGCGTGGCCGTGACGCGAGCGCCCTTTGGCTGGTACAAGTCCTTCACGCTGCGCTGCAAGGGCCATCCGCTCTCCGAGCTCTCGCGGAAAATAACGGCCGCAGAGGGTGCGGAATCGAAAGCGGCACCTGAAGAGCGGAAATCACAGGCCCTGGAGGCCGAGGAGAAAGCGATATCGCAGTTCTTCATTGCAGACGAGCAGGGTAACCTCGTTGGGACCGATACTTTTGTATTTGAGCCGCAGCAGGAGAATCTGCGGAAGTTCTTCCTCTACGAGAGCGAGAAACGGCGTGAGGTGGATAAGATCCCGCCGCACGTCGAGCTGATGAAGCGGCTGGAGCTCGCGGACTATGAGCCCTCCTCTGACCCAGGGAATTTGCGGTTCTACCCGAAGGGGAAGCTGATCAAGTCGCTCATTGAAGATTACGTGCGGAATTCGGTCGCCGAGTACGGCGCGGTTGAGGTGGAGACCCCGATCATGTACAGCGCACTCCACCCGTCGCTGAAGGATTATCTCGAGCGATTTCCCGCGCGGCAGTACTCCCTGCTGGGGAAAGGGGGCAAGCCTGACCTCTTCTTACGCTTCGCTGCCTGCTTCGGGCAGTTCCTCATGAGCAGCGAGTGCAGCATCTCATACAAGCACTTACCCTTGAAGATCTTCGAGCTCGCACCCTCGTTCAGGAAAGAGAAACGGGGCGAGCTGGTGGGTCTGCGGCGGTTGCGCAAATTCACCATGCCGGACATGCACACGCTGTGCAGAGACATGGGGGAGGCCCTGGAGGAGTTCAGGAAGCAGTACGAATTCTGTATGCACATCCTCGCGGAGATCGGCTTCTCACCTGCGGACTACGAGATCGCGCTACGCTACACCCGTGAGTTTTACGAGGATAAGCGTACCAGAGCGTTACTGGACGGCCTGATCCAGAAAGCAGGTCGGCCAGTGCTGATCGAGCGCTGGGACCAGCGGTTCTTCTATTTTGTGCTCAAGTTCGAATTCAACTTCGTGGATGCGCTCGGCAAGGCCTCCGCGCTTTCCACCGTGCAGATCGACGTCGAGAATGCGGAGCGATATGGCATCACCTTCACGGATGCGGACGGCACCCTGAAGAGCCCGATCATCCTGCACTGCTCGCCCAGTGGCGCGATCGAGCGGTGCATGTACGCGCTGCTGGAGAAGGCGTACCTGGAAATGGAAGCGGGTGCGCTGCCGATGCTCCCTCTCTGGCTCGCGCCGACGCAGCTGCGATTCATACCCGTGGCCGAGCGGCATTTAGCGTACATCGAAGAGCTCCTCCCGCACTTCAAGGGCCTGCGGGCGGACATCGATGATCGCGACGAAACGGTCTCGAAGAAGATCCGGGAAGCGGGCCGTGACTGGATTCCGTACGTTGCGGTGATCGGCGACCAGGAGGTTGAGCGCCAGATCCTGGCCGTTACGATCCGGGCGGAATCAACGAAGCAGGAGCAGAAGAAAGCGGAACTGAGCGTTTCCGAGTTGAGAGCGCGACTCGATGCGGAGCTCGTGGATAAACCGTTTAGACCCCTCCCGCTCGCCTTGAAATTATCGCGGCGCGCGAAATTTGCGGGTTAGCTACCGAAAGGGAGAAAGCGAAGTAGCCATGCTCCCGCTCCGGTACCCCTCGAGATCGAGTGTGACGTAGCTGAACCCCAGCGCTTTTAATCCCCGCGAAACACGCTCACGTAGCATGGGCTCGCAAAAGGCGTCCAGCTCGTTCTTATTAACCTCTATCCGCGCCACACCGCCGCGGTGCAGTCTGACCCGCACCTGGGTAAAGCCCAGATCGTGCAAAAACGTCTCCGCCGACTCGATCCGCTCTAACTTCTCCGTCGTGAGCCGTTCTCCGTACTCCAGGCGCGTGGCCAGGCAGGGCGAGGCGGGCTTCGCTGCGAACGGCAGTCCCATATCCGCTGCAAGCTCCCGCACCTCCCGCTTCGTCAGGCCCGCTTCCGCGAGCGGGTGCCATACGCCCGCCTCGGTGGCCGCACGAAGCCCGGGCCGGTATTCCTCGTAATCAGAAGCGGTAACGCCTTCCGCGACGGTGGTGATACCCTCTACAGCCGCGATCTGGTATAAGAGCCGTGCCATCTCGCGTTTGCAATAATAGCAGCGCTCTTGGGGGTTGCGTATAAACGCCTCATTCGTCTGCCAGGGGAAGGGCACGAATTGGTGCCTGACGCCCCGTTCCTTCACGAAGCGCTCGATCGCTGCCACTTCGCGCTGCGGCAGGAGCGAACTCGAGAGCGTCACTGCGTATACCTTATCAGTACCGAGCAGGTCACACGCGAGCAGCAGCAGGAGCCCGCTATCAACACCACCTGAGTAAGCAATCACGAGCTTCCCTCGCTCCTGTATGCTCCTGCTTAGCGCCGCACGTTTCTCATTCGCCATTCTGCTTGGCATGGTCGTTCAGGCGTATGTTTTATATAGTATTGCCGAACAACCTTTTAAAACGATGAGGAAAATTGTGAACAAGCCGCAGGTGAAGCCGCTGGTCTTCTACGGGCTGCTCCTTATACCGACCGTCTTTTTATGCAGTAGCCAGGATTTTGAGAAGGATTTCGGCTTCTTTATCATCGTTCTGGCCATGCTGCTCACGAGCTTCATCGAAATCCCGATCTTCACGATCCGCACGAAGAAACCGGAGTACAGCGAGCATGAAGCGCGCTGCGTCAGTGAGCTGTACGGCGTGCCGATCCTGGAAGAGCTGCAGAAAGATCCTGAACGGCGGTACTGGACGCGAATTACGCTCAATATGGGCGGGTTCATCATCCCGCTCCTCTTCTCGCTCTATCTCCTGCGATTCTTTGATCCCGCGGGCGAGTACGCACTCCCGTTACTGGAGATCGTCTTGGTCACGCTGCTCGTGGCGCTCATCACCTTTATGGTGACCGAAGTGAAGGCCGGCGTGGGCATCATCGTGCCGAACTACGCGGGCCTCTTCGCGATTCCGCTCGGTCTGTTACTTGCGCCCCCGGATTTGCCGCTCGCGCTCGTCGCGCGGCTCCTGATCTTCGTACCCGCCATCTTCGGCATACTGCTTGCCATGGCTATAGCACTGGTTACGCTGCCCCGGAGTGATGTCGGAAGCGCGTTCTTCAATCTCGGCGGCGTTGGCAGCTTCTACAGCATTTACCTTATCGCGTTCCTGGCGCTCCTGCTTGGCAGTATGGCGTAAGTAAATGAAGTCTCCGCGGTTTTTACCTGAGTAACTGATACGGTACGATAGATAAACAGTGTGAGGGTGAATTTGTTTCGATGCGGGTAACGATACTTGGCGGCGCGGGCGCCATGGGTGCGTGGTTCGCCCGGTTCTTCAGTGAGCACGACGTTTCCGTGCGCATCGTGGATGTCAGCGATCAGACCGCAGCGGTAGCCGAGCACCTGGGCGTCGACTACGCAATGACGGATGTGTTGACGGCTGATCGACGCGCGCTACGAGCGGAGTTCGCCGCGGCAGACGTTGTGCTCGTCTCCGTCCCGATCGAGCTAACGGGTCGGGTAATCGAGCGGATAGGGCCCGCACTCCCGCATGGCTCGCTCTTCATGGATATCACCTCGGTGAAACGGACGCCGGTGGCGCTGATGGAGCGCTGTACCGCGCGCGAGGTGGAGGTACTGGGCACGCATCCACTCTTTGGGCCCTCAACAAAGAGCCTGCAGGGCATGCCTGTGATCTTTGTACCCGTTCGCACGGGGCCGCTCTCCGAAAAGATCCGTGCGCTCTACGAGCGGAACGGCGCGAAGATAACCTATTTTACCGCTGCGGAGCATGACGAGCTGATGGCGGTGATACAGGCGCTGCCGCATTTCGTGCTCTTCTCATTCGGGATCACGCTAAAAGATCTCGGGTTCGATGTCGCTCGCGCACGGGAATTCATAGGCCCGATGTACGCGGTCGTCCTCGATTTCGTTGGCCGGTTATTGTATCAGGACCCACGGTTCTACGCGCAGATCCAGACGAATCTGGAAATGCGTGCAGTGCATGAGTCCTTTATTACGGCCGCTACACGGCTCGCCGAACTCGTCGCTGCGGGGAACGCAGAGGCAATCGTCGCAGAGCTGGAGGCCGCGAAAGCGCATTTCGGTGATACCGAAAGCGCCATGCGCGACTCGGACCGTATCATCGAGGAGAAAGTCGCGCTATCGTTGGAACGGAATGAGCGCTCGAAACGGTGATCTGTAGGCGAGCCGTTTGATGAGAAGTATTTATTTTATATTATTTTATATAATTTAATGTAACGTTACAAAATGAGGTAAGATAATGGCTAAATGGAATATGAAACCTGAGCACTATATGATTGCAATGATCGTTTCTTTTGTCATTGCTGCAATCAGTTTCTCAGGAGTCATTTTGAAAAATGATGTTGTTGGGAGACTTATTTTTGGTTTTGTCTGGGTAATTGTTGGCATCGGATGGCTTGGTCAATATTTCAATCTAAAAAATAAAGAAAAGTAATTGAATAACAGTACAGAGCCCACCTAGACCAAAAACGTTACAAATATTGAAAACCATTTACTGAACTGACTATGGATAACAAAGATACAGCAATATGGTTGATCATTGCGGTTGCTTTGGGCTTGTTCGCGTTCTCAGCAGTGAGTATTTTCGTCAATGGTTTCCGGATGTATAAATTATACCCGTTCATCTTAGGTGTCGTGAATCTGATAGCGAGTTTATTTTCAAAAAAGTGAATTCCCCGTCTGCGTGGCTTTGCCATGCCACTCAGTCCAAAAAACCTGACGGTAAGAGCAAACGCTCGAGTTTGGGCGCAGAAGCGACTGCAGGCAAAACTTGTTCCTCCGAAACATTTATATAGCTCCTTCACCTGTTGTTATGGTAGGAGGTGGGAAAAAGAAATGTGGTTGGAACTGCTAGCCCTTATTGGCGGGTTGATCTACGGGTACGCGAAGCCAGGTAAGGAAGATCGCATGGCATTGCTCAAGAAGGGCGCGATCTACGGCATTATCATCGGCGTCGTCTTCGGGGTCATCGCTTTCTTCGTGGGCACTTATCTCGGCTCTGTCGCAGGCGGGCTCGTCCTCTTCGCCGGAAGCGTCATCGGCATCTTCATCAGCGTGATCATCCTCGTGATCATCTTCCTTGTCGGCACCTTCATCGGCGACTTCTTGGAAAGCAAGTTCAAGAAGTAAGTAATCGCCAGATACGCACGGGAGCTCCCTCCCCCCCTCTCCGCACATCGCGCGAGTTGTATCCGTTAAAGCGAGATTATGAGCAGGCAGAGCGTAGCAGTTGCTCTCCTTCAGGTCTCACCACCCATGTACCCTCTGCCCGCAGCTTACGCCAGGCAAGAAATTTAGTTTAGCGCATCAGTGCTAACTACTACTTGGGACCATGCCCAGTATCGGACTCCATCTCGCGGTCACGCTCTTCATCATCGCCTCGCTCCTCAAGGACGACGAGTTCAAGCCCGCTTTGCTGCTGCTTCCCTTCGGACTCGTCAGCGATCTCGATTCCTATGTCGGCGTGCACCGTGCAACCCTGCATAACCTCTTCGTTATCGCTCTACCGCTGCTCGTGCTGCTCGCCAATAAGCGGCTCCACGTCACTGCCCTCCAAGACCGCTACTTCATCTTCGCCGCGATACTGCTCGCGTCCCACATCTGCCTCGACGCCTTTTATAATGGCGTCTTCCTGCTCTATCCGATTAGCATGGCGAGTTACAACCCGCTGTTCTGGCTCGGGCTGAAGGAGCAGGGCTTAACGCTGCTCTTCTCTTGGCTCGTGCCCGGAAAGGTCGGTGAGCTCGTCTACGTTACCCGGCCCACACCCGGCGTGCCGGAGATCCCGATAATCAGCAGCGGTATCGAACTCGTTATCCTGCTCCTCGCGCTGCTCTCCTTCGGTTTGAAATTCCAGGCCGGTATTTCCAAGTTTTTTATACGCGCAAACGGAGATAAGAAAGTAGCCCGGTAGTGTAGCGGTCAATCATCCGAGGCTCTGGACCTCGTGACGACGGTTCGAATCCGTCCCGGGCTATCGTTCTCCAGAGATGACCACACGAATAAAAACGAGCGAGACGGAGCTGAAGCATCTGGTGATCGCATGGCTCGCCATAGCCTTCGCTTTCACCCTCATCCTCAGGCGCTGGCACGCGCTCGATCCGATCACCATCTTCGCGATCTCCGCCGTCACTGTTGGCCTTGCCTTCATCCTCCACGAACTCGCGCACAAGGTCGTTGCGCAACGATTCGGTGCGTGGTCTGAATTCCGCATGGCGCCGCAGATGCTGCTCCTCGCGATCTTCACTGCCTTCCTCGGCTTTATCTTCGTCGCTCCCGGCGCCGTCATGATCTTCAATCCGTACCTGACACGCGCGGAGAACGGGAAGATCGCCCTCGCCGGCCCGATGACGAATGTGCTCCTGGCGTTCCTCTTCTTCGGGCTCTTCTCGCTCGCACCCTATGGCGTCATCGGCTTGATCGGCACCTTCGGCATGACCATCAACGCCTGGCTCGCGGTCTTCAATCTCATCCCCTTCAGTATCCTCGACGGCAGGAAGGTCCTGGCCTGGAACACCCGCGTCTACGGGCTCGCCCTGGGTCTCGCTATCCTTACCCTTATCCTCAGTACGCTCGGCACGTAAGTAATCGAGCAGCAAGCAGAAAAATGGCACCACAAGAACCACAGGAAACGGCAACTGGCGCTCAACACGAACGGTTGCTGGATACCTACGGACGAGCAATCCGGAGCTTGCGGTTCGCGCTCACTGATCGCTGCCCCCTGAACTGCATTTACTGCCATCGCGAGGGTGACAGTAGACCGAAGCAGGAATGGGAGGAGATCAGTCCCGAGCTGGTCATCGCCATCGCTCGCGTTGCCTCCGAGCATTTCGGGATCCGAAAGATAAAGATCACGGGCGGCGAGCCGCTGGTGCGGCGCGACCTCGCCGAGATCATTCGAGGCATGCGGCCGTTTGAGAAGGACATCTCGATCACCACGAACGGTGTGCTCCTGGAGGAGTATGCCGCGGAGCTCGTTGATGCGGGTCTTGATCGGGTGAATGTCAGCCTCGATTCCTTGCGGGATGACCGGTACGAGTTCATCACGCGCACGAAGCACAACCTTCCCCGGGTGATTGCCGGTATTCACCGCGCGATCGACCTTGGGCTCACACCCATCAAGCTCAATATGGTGCTCCTTAAGGGCATCAACGACAACGAGATCACGGACATGATGCGGTTCGTGCGTGCGTGTAACGAGCGCGGTAAGGGGAACGTGGTCATCCTCCAGCCGATCGAGCTGATCCCATCCTTCAATCCGCCATTGGAGCGGTACAAGGCAGATTTCCGCACGCTCGAGGACGAGCTCAAATCGAAGGCTGCCACAATAAAAACGAGACGGATGCAGCGCAGGAAGAAGTACTTCATCGACGGCGTCGAGGTGGAGGTCGTGCATCCGATCGATAACACGGAATTCTGTGCTAACTGCTCGCGGCTGCGCGTGACCTCGGACGGTAAGCTGAAGCCCTGTTTGCTCCGTGATGACAATCTCGTGCCCGTTGAGAGCACGGATGAGCAGCACATACTCGACCGGTTGCGCCTGGCGATGCGATATCGGGAGCCGTATTTCCGGTGAACGGGAAGTTGAAATAAAGCAACACTATATAAGAGAGAGGAGTGAGATAACAAAGATGGACGAGAACGTAGATTTGAAGATCGTGGTTGATGGCGAAGAGATAGTGACGAAAGAGTTCGTACAGAACATTATCGGACGGGCGATGGCCAGTTCGGTCTGTGTCCTGAAGGGTGTGAAACCGAACTGGGAGAAGATCGAGCTGACAGTGACGCGGGCGAAGTAACGTAACTAACCGCGCGCGACACGGCCTTATGTATCCGCGGTTCCGAGTTCGTTCGCGCGACAGCCGTGTGGGTGGCTCTCCTATCCTACCGCATTAATCCCGCCGATAGACCGATGTCGGCTTCGTACTCTCAGTCCCCGGATACTTCAACCGCCCGCCCTTGTACTTGAACTCCATCGGCTCGCGTTCCGCCTCAATCAGCTCCCTCGTCCTGCCCGCGATCTGCGCCTCAACATTCGACGCTTCCTCATCTACCGCGCTCTTCGCGATATGCAGGTCATCGATCTTGATCATTCCCACGGCTGCAGAACTCGCTCCGATTAACGCTTGCAGTTTCACCGCGAGCGGGTCAACGATGCCCTCTGCCACCAGGTCCGCCTTCACGGTCTTCTCGTTCCCCGAGATACCCGCATTACGCTCCTGCGCGTAGTGCGCCGCTCGAAGCTCGGTGAGCGTATCGATCATGTCCATGCCACAGTTCTTCGCGATCGCTTTCGGGATGCACTCGAGGGCGTCAGCAAAGACGTTGATCGCCAATTGCTCCTTGGTGGGGATTGTCCGTGCATAGGTCCGTAACGCTGCTGCGCACTCCATCTCCGCCGCGCCACCACCCGGCACGACCCGTGGGTCATCGAATAACCGTGCAACCGCCTGCATCGCGCTCTTAATACCGCCAACCATGCCCTCCAGTATCCGCAGATGCGCGCCCCGAATGAGAATCGTGGAGGACTTCTTGTACGGGCAGTCCTCGACAAAGACCAATTTGACGTTGCCCACGCTGCGCTCCACCACGCGCCCGGCAGAGCCCAATTTATCCGGCGTGAGGTCGGTGACCGCCTGCACGATCTTTCCCTTGGTCGACTTCTCTAACCGCCGCAAATCGGTCATCTTCACACGCTTGATCAGCATGATCCCCGCCCGGCGGAACCGGTCCAGCGCGTCGTCGTCCACGCCCCAGCGGCAGCAGACCACGTTCGCGCCCGAAGCGATCACATCGTCGATGATCGCAGTAAAGAGTCGCGCTCGTGTATCGCGGAACTCTTTGAAGTGCGATGCCTTGGTGAACTTGACGTAATACCCAACGGCACCCTCCGTGTCACCCGCCCTGCTCCGTTCGCGAGCACCGGTTCCGGTGGGGAGCTCCTTCCGGCCCTTCATTCTGGGCTCCTTGTGCTCAATGGGAAAATCGAGCAGTGCGATCTTCGCGTTCTCCACCTCAGTGGGGAGTTCGTCCAGAACGTTCCGGTCCACCACCACGCCCTCGATGAATTGCGTGTCGCTCACGCGGCCGCCGGCTTTTGCCTCGATTATGACCTCATCGACATCGATCGGACGCTCGCCACTTTCGCTGATTCGTCTGATGCTCGCCACGATGGCGTCGACCAATCGCTCCTCGTCACAGTACTCGCCCTTCTTCAATGCGGTCTTCGCCACGCATCTCAAATACTCGTCGCTCGTCGCTATATCGACTGGCATCGCGAGCTCAGTCAATACCTCGCGCGCACGTTCCATGGCCTTTGCATACCCGCTCGCAATCACGTTCTGGTGGACCCCCAGGTTCTTCAGCTCGAACCCGCGCCAGACCAGCTCGCCGGTCAGGATCATCACGGTCGCGATTCCATCGCCCACCCGTTCGCCCTGTGACAGTCCTGCGGTTATCAGAATATCAGCAGCAGGATGCGTGTACGCCAGTTCGCGCGCGATGCTGTAGCCGTTGCTGGTCACGAGATCGTCGGCTTCGATCTTCGTTGCCGCGCTGGTGATCATTTTCTTTGCCCCCTGCGGCCCCAGGGTTGACTTAAAAATATCCGCAAAGGTGTACGAGACGAGCGCATTGGTCTCCTGAATCTCCTCTGGTGGTACTGCTCCCGGTGGTAACTCCTCCTTTATCGTCATTTTTTCGCTCTCTTCCCCTCCCTCTGTTTATCGAGTATAACAAACGAGTACAAAAAGTTTTTAGGAATGCATTTCCGCACACGCGTGCCACGGCCGGGCGAATAGCTGACGCGTTTTGGGAGATGAGGCTTAAGACGTGGCAGCTTTGAGATACGCCCATTTACGGCAATGTTCCCGTATGATATCAGACCTGCCAATGATCCCAAGCAGCTCTTTCCGCTCCTCCGCTCCTTCCCCTTTCACCACCGGCAAGCGACCCATGTGGAAGGTGTCCATCTTACGGAGCGCGTCCTCGAGGGCTTCATCAGGATAGGTCACCACGACCTTCTTCACGCACATTCGCTCCACCTTCTTGTACTCCGAGCCCTCCTCCCGCTCCTTCTCCAGATCGATGACGGTGGTTATCCCGATCATCTTCCCCCCGTCGTCAACGACCGGGAAGGTGATGTGCCCGGTCTGATCCGCGAAATAGAGCGCCTCTTTAACTGTTGTATCCTTCTGTATGGTGAGCACGTCTTTTGTATAAGCATCCTTCACCTTTAAGCCTTCGAGGATGTCTATCGCAAACTCGCGCCGATGTGCAGGTGAATCTTTACGCAGCTCATATTGCCCCGGATAGACCGATTGCTTCCGTACAAGTGAGTAGGCGGGCACGATGGCGAGCAATGCAGGCACGAACAGCTCGTAGGAACCTGAGATCTCAGAGACGATGAAGAGTGCGGTGAGAGGCGTATTGGCGGCCGCGCCGAGGAATGCAGCCGCACCGATGAGTGAAAAGAGCCAGGGATCCTCCACCGTTTCGGGGAAGAGGTAGCTGAGCACTTGCCCGAATACACCGCCCAGAGCGGCGCCGATGGTGAGCGAAGGCAGAAACGACCCGCCACTCCCACCTGAGCCCAGCGTGAGTGCTGTGCCCACGATCTTCGCCACGGCCACGAAGGCCAGCACACTCACGGCGAGCTCGCCATAAAAGGTCAACTGAATGAAGCCGTAACCGCCGCCAAATAAGCCGCCTGCCACCCCCAAGCCCTTCTCTCCATTGTCCAAAAGATTCATGAAGAAATAGCCGATGAGAAAGAGCAAGCCCAGCAGTAAGCCGCCGATCGCCGGTTTCAGCGCGTCGTGAATGCGCAAATACTCAAAGAAGAACGAGCGCGACAAATCCAGCAGCTTGATGAAGAGGAAAACGAACGGCACGACCACGATCCCCAGGATCAGGAAGAGGAGGAGTGAAACGGGCTTCAAAAGGGCTTCTAGATCGTACGTGCCGATCGCATAAAGATGCCCAAGACCTAAGAAGGAGCTTGAGACGATATACGCAGTGATTGAGCAGATGATCGCGGGCACCAGTGCTTCTATTTCCATATCGCGCTTGTACAGGGTTTCAATGCCGAAGAACGCGCCGCCGAGTGGCGATTTGAAGATTGCGGCGATGCCTGCGCCTGCCGCTGCAGCGACGATCTTCCGCCGTTCCCGTTCACCCACGTTGAGGAATTTGGAGCAGAAAGAGCCGACCGCGGCACCGAGCATCGCACTCGGGCCCTCGCGTCCCGCGCTTCCACCGGAGCCAAGGGTCACGACGGAGCAGACGCCGCGAATCAGGCTGTTCTTGCCACTGACGATACCGCTCCTGTTGTGAAATCCGTCGATGAACGTATCAGTCTCATGCAACTCCGGGTTCTCGACAGGAAGCAGCTTATACTTGATCAAGCCGACGATCAAGCCGCCGATCGCCGGAAGCAGCGCCAAAAGCAGCAGCACGTAGGGGTTCGCAAACGCGTCACCGAAGAGAGGACGGAAGGAGAAGAAATGGCGCTCGTACTGGGGTGCAGGAGCGCGGTATCCGCCGAGGAACTCCAGGAACAGCGGCTGCACGAAATTAAGGGCGAGGAAAAAGGCAACGATGGCAAAACCGACTAAAATGCCGATGATTACGTAATAGAGCGTCTGTTTAGCCCATGTTTCCACGAATCGAATCTCTGATGCCACCGTTCAGCCTCACCCGTTCACCCCGGTTTCTGTTACTTATTCCCTTCATCCCATAAATAGTACACCGACCGATGAACTGTAGCAAACGCTCATGCAGCAATTCCGCAATCATCCATCAGCGCTATTCTGGCCTCCACCTATGCGACGTGCATTTCATCGAGGATGTCGAGCGGAAGGTAAAGCGGGAGATGCGGAAACAACTGATGGTGGAGCGTGGTGATACGATCGCTGTAGCCCTGAGCGGGGGCAAGGACAGCTCTGCATTGCTCCTCATGCTCACCAGACTCTTTCATAACCGCCCTGATTTGACCTTCTTCGCGATCGCTGTAGATGAGGGTATACACGGCTTTCGGGCGGTCACACTCGCACATGCAGAACAGCTGGCGAACCAGCTTGGCGTGGATTTTTTCCGGTATTCGTTCACCGAGGAGTTTGGCGTGACCCTTGATCAGATCGCAGCGCGAGGGTTCGAGCAGGCGCCCTGCACGTTCTGCGGCGTGCTGCGGCGGAAGCTGCTTGATCGGAAGGCAAAGCAACTCGGCGCCACGAAGGTGGCCACCGCGCACAACCTGGACGATGAAGTGCAGACGATCATGATCAATTACCTCCGGGGCGATCTCCAGCGGCTGGCCCGGCTGAATGGGCGTCGTGAGGAATTCGTTCCGCGCATCAAGCCCCTGCGAGACGTGCCCGAGAAGGAGATTGCGCTCTACGCGTTCCTTGCTGGCATCCCGATCATCACCGCATCATGCCCCTATGCTGCGCGCTCGTTCCGGTTCAGTGTCAAAGGGATGCTGAACGAGCTTGAAAGGAAGCATCCCGGGACGAAATATTCGGTGATGCGTGGCTATCAGCGGCTGGCAGAATTTCTACCGCACGCAGAGTCATCGCAAAGACTGCTGCGGTGCGAGCGATGTGGTGACGCCTCAGCAACCCGTATCTGCAAGGCGTGCGCGATACTCGAGCGGATGCAATGAGGTACGGCAGGTGGGTCTGCCCCTTACCGGGTAAGCGTCCGCCGGAACTTGAAGGGCGTGAATTCGATACCGCCGCCGTTATAGAATTTCGTAAACCACTCGTAGTAGTGCAGCCTGACCGCGTGGATGCCGGACATGATCGCCTCGAGAATCACCACGATCGCCGTGCCGAGGATGAAGACGACCGCGGCGAACGCAATGTTAATCTGGGAGCTCATGAAGGTCAGGAGAATGAAGACCTCGATCAGCGCCGCGTGCGCTAACGCGAGCGCGAGAATTCGGCCATAAGAGATGGTATTTGCGAGGAACCGGAAGAAGTTCTCCAGAACCGCCTCGATCAGACCGGTTATGGTAATGATGAAGAAATCAATGAAGGATAGCTTCCCGTGCGCGCTTTCGTGCTTCACTTCCATGACGAAGTAGAGCAGGAAAAGCACGAGTATCGGGGCCGCAACGAGCACCACAAAGCCCTGCATGACGTTTATACTACCCAGTACATTCGCAATAGCGACGATAACGCCGATCTCCGAGTCGGCGACCGAGGAGATGAGCAGGATAAGCAGGAAATAGAGCGCGCCAATTAACGTCCAGATCTTGACGATCTCGATGACTGTTCCCAGCATATCCTTATCGGCGAGCTTGTTCGACACACCGAAGGCCACGCCAAGACCCATGTGCAGTGCACCGATTAACAGAGTAATGACAAACATCCCCGTCACGTTCGGTATTGGCTCGAACCAGAGCGGTTTATGGATAAAGAGCGTATGCAGCAGATGCGGCACCTCCATATGCATTGACGAATGGATCAGGTGCGCGGCGTATTCACTGAACCCGAAGAATTCGCCGAAGAGCACGCCACCGCCGATAGAACAAATGCCGCAGAGTGAAATGATCATCCCCATATCTTTGAGGCCTTTCAGCTTCACCTCGAAGAGCATCAACGCCCCGAGTATGAGCAGTAAGAAGCCGTGCCCGATATCAGGGAACATAAGCCCGAAGAGCACGGGGAATAGAATCGCCGTGACGAGCGTCGGGTCGATATCCCGGTATGACGGCAGGCTGTACATGCGAATGATGGATTCAAACGGCTTGACCAGCTTCGGATTCTTCAATAATGTGGGCACGCGCACATCATCTCGCCTGGGCTCGCGTACTTCGATGACGCACAAGCCGTCCACCTCGCCATTAATACCGTTGATCACTGCGTCAACCTCGTCCTTTGGCGTCCAGCCCTCGAGCACGCGCACCCGTTCGCTCGCACCGAAGAGGGCCTTCACTTTCGCCTTACTCTCCTCGATCGCAACGAGTTCCTGCATCTCCAGGAGGTCGTGGAGCCGCGTTTCCCTGATCTCATCAAGTGCGCGCTCTTTCTCCTTTAGTTCAGCCTCGAGCTGCTGGATCTTCGATTCGATCGCCGCCTTGGCGTCCGAGCTCTTCGCGGGAAGCTCGCGTAGGGGCAGGTGGAAGGGCTCAAAGTCCGTCATGCGTAGCGCCCGTGCTACCTCCTCGTTATCCTTCGTGAGTGTAGCAATAACGGCATAGTCAAAGCCGGCAGCTTCTCCCTCCTCCGTTATCCGTCGCGAGGCGAGAACGTGATGCTCACCGGTAACGGTCTCGAGCGTGGTACGCAGCGCATCGAGATTCTTACTCGCTACCCTGCCCATAGAGACAGCGGTAAATTCCTTCGCGCCGATGAAATCCAGATCGATGCCAAATCCTTCTAATATCCCAATAACCTTTAAGAGCTCCTGAGGTCGCGCCAATGCGTCCCGTAACTGCTCATGCTTGCTCGTTAACGCCGTAACGGTCTGTTCAAGACCGCTGAACTCCCGTTCTATCGCATCAAGATCAATCTCTTCTCCTGATGCTCGCACCTCCGACCCTACAGCACCCGCAGTCTCTGTATCCGCGTGTCTAAGTGAAGCGATCAGGCTACTTAGCCTCGTGAGAAGCTCAGAAGCTTTCAGTGCGGTCTCCTCGGCTTTCGCAGGCTCGATCAGCCCCGACCACTCGTCGAAAAAGTCCTTGATATCAGTAATATGAACGTTCCTGAGCGCGTCGAGCCGTTTGATGACGCTGTCTACGTCCTTGTCCAGGACGAGAATGCGCAGCTCCCTCATCTCTGCTGGCTTCAGCATCGTTACAGCTCGCACCTAATACCCCAAGGCATCCAGGCCATATAAACCAACGAAAGGTTCTGCCTTTAAAACCTTTCGTTTTTACCTACGCCTCAGGACGGGAATGATAATTTTTATATGCCCAGCGGCATGGTATTGGTAGGAGCAAACCATAGACCAAGAGAGGGATGGAACGTAAGAAAAATGGAAAAGAGGAAGGAATTCAGTGATTTGAAGCGTGACGTAATTGATGCGGGTACGTGCTCAGGCTGCGGTGCATGCGTGGCTATATGTCGGTTACTCGATCTCGATTTTCTAAGCATGGACCCGGTATCGGGTCTGCCCGTACTGGGGGGCAATCAGTCATCTGCAACGACAAGTGAAGCGTGCGCTGCTGCTCCATTAGTAAGGGCGGCAATGGGCGACGAGCTCCAGTGCCCGATCGATTGCGGCTATTGCTATTATCAGTGTCCGCGGGTGGAGAAGCCCGCGTTACAGGAAGGTCTGGAAGAGTACTATGAAGTGGTCAATAGTGATGAGGAAATAAAGGCTGTCGGCGTGGCCGATGACGTGCTCACGTCGCTGCTCGCATCAGCACTGGCCGATGCGCTCGTCGAGGGCGTTGTCACGGTCGCGGATGTGGATGGCGCTCTACCGGAGGTGCGTATTGCGATGCACAAGGGCGCATTGATCGAGCATGCTGGCGGCAATTACGGCGCTGCGGCCGCGATGACTGGTCTGGCCGATGCGATAGTGAACCACGGGCTCTGGTCCGTTGCGCTGGTCGGGACCCCGTGTCAGATGGAAGCGTATGATAAGATGCTTGCCGTCGGTCGAGAAACCCACAATGCTCATAATTTCTCGTCCGTGGTGCGATTACGAATCGCGCTCTTTTGTGACGGCGTCCTCACAAGCGAAGGCGAGAAGCGTGAGGGGTGTAAGATCTGCGAGGATCTGACCGGGCAGTTTGCGGACCTCAGTGTGGGCTCGATCGGCGCAGCAGATGGCGCTTCGGTCGTGATTGTGCACACCGATGTGGGCAAGGAGGTCTTTGAGAGTGCGCAGCACTGGGGCTTCATCGAGGCGAAGCCCCTAGACAGGTCCGCTATCGCGGTACTCCGGCAGGAGCAGTCTGAGAAGCGTGAAGCGGGCTTGAAGGAGCAGGCGCGCCGGGCGCACTCGGCAGAGCAGTAACGTGTTTTGAGGTTCAAATGGAGATCAAGGAGCTCTTAGCGCTCGCCACGGAGATCCGAACTGCAATACAGGGGTATCTTGCAGAGACCACGGATTACGGTGAGGTGCTGAAACGAAGGCCGCAGGACGTCACGCGGAAGATTGATCTCCTTGCGGAAGAGGCAATGCATCGCGCATTACAGCGGCGTGAGCGCTGTGCACGCATCATTTCAGAGGAACTGGGCGATCATATCTATCCTGCAGGTGGCGAGCCGGAATTCACCCTCATTTTCGATCCGATTGACGGCTCCACTAATGTCGTTCTGGGTATCCCTGTCTTCTGCTCCTCGATTGCCTATTCGCCGAACGTCGAGCACGTGCGGTTTGAGGATATTCAGGCGAGCGTTGTTGCTGCGATCTACGGGAAGACCTACTACGCGGTGCGAGGTGGACACGCATGGGTTGACGGCACCCAGCTGCCACGTACGATACGCGGCAAGACGAAACGGGCGTTCTCGGTTTACACCTACGGTGCAACCTTGATTCCTGAGGCGGTGCTCGCGTTTCTCATCGCGAACGGAGATAAGGTGATCAGGGTGCTGGGCAGCGTGGCGCTGGAGCTCTGCCTTGTTGCGGAAGGCGCGATAGATGGCTTTCTCGACCTCCGGGGGCTCATCAACGGCTATGACATCGCCGGCGCTGCTCTGATCTTGCAGGAGGCGGGGGGCACGCTAACGGATCTTGAGGGGCGAGCACTGGATACCGAGGCAGGAAGCACGCATAATGTATCCCTCATCGCGGCGCTGCAGGGCGAGTGTTATGACGAGCTGCAAGCTCTGATGCACTCGAGCAGGTAACTAAGATGCGCATCGCGATCGTGAAGAAGGACAAATGCCAGCCGAAGAAGTGCACGTACGAGTGCATGAAGTACTGCCCCATGGTGAGAACGGGCGAGGAGACGGTCATTCTGGGCGCGGACGGCAAGCCCATCATCTCGGAGGAGTTATGCGAGGGCTGTGGGATCTGCATCAAGAAATGCCCGTTCAAGGCGATCTCGATTATCGGCCTACCCGAGGAACTGGAAGGTGAAGAGACGCACCGCTATGGTGAAAATGGGTTTGTGCTCTACGGCATGCCGATTCCCAAGGCGGGGAAAATTACCGGGCTGCTCGGCCAGAACGGCATCGGGAAGAGCACCGCGGTGAAGATACTCGCAGGGCTGCAGCGGCCGAATCTGGGCACGGTTGAGGCTGAGGTGGCATGGGGTGAGATCATCAAACGCTATGCCGGCTCAGAGCTGCAGAACTACTTCGACAAACTCGCAAAGAACAGAATTAAAGTCTCCTATAAGCCGCAGTATGTGGATGCGATACCCCGATACTTCGAGGGATCGGTTGCCGATCTGTTGGCGAGCACGGATGAGACGGGCGAAGCATCAGAGCTTGCCAAAGAGTTTGAGATCGAGACGGCACTGAACACGGACATCAAATCGCTCAGCGGCGGCGAGCTACAGCGCGTTGCGGTGATCGCCTGTCTGATTCGCGATGCTGATTTTTACTTCTTTGACGAGGTAACGCCCTATCTCGATATTTATCAGCGCGTGCGCGTGGCGAAGGGGATACGGACAGCACTGGAGAAGAAGGCGGTGATCGTGGTAGAGCACGATCTCGCGATCCTTGACATGCTTGCGGACTACGTGCATCTGCTCTACGGCACGCCGGGCGAGTACGGCGTGGTCACGATGCCGAAGAGCACGAGCCGGGGCATCAATGAGTATCTGAGCGGGTTCTTGCAGGCGGAGAACGTGCGAATACGGGACAAACCGATCGAGTTCACGGCGCATCCGCCGCGCGAAACGCTTGAAGAGCGACCCATATACATCGAATATGCGGGCTTTGAGAAACGATACGGCGCGGGGGGTTTTGTTCTGGAGGCAAAGCCGGGCAGTATCGCTGAGGGCGAGGTGCTCGGTGGCGTCGGCCGTAACGCGATCGGGAAGAGCACCTTTGTGAAGGTACTGGTAGGCGACATCGAGCCGACATCGGGAAGCATTGAGCTCGATATCACCGTCTCATACAAGCCGCAGTATATCCGGGGCGAGCTGGAGATGAAGGTGAAGGATTTTCTTGCCTCGCTCAAGGAGGACGGGTTGACCGAGGCGGACATCATCGAGGTGATCAGACCGTTAGGTATCCTGGAGATCGAGGAGAAGGTTATTAGGGATCTCAGCGGCGGCGAGCTGCAGAGCGTGGCGATTGCCGCGTGCCTGTGCCGGGACGCCCCGTTTTACGTGCTGGACGAGCCGTCGGCGCACCTCGACGTCGAGCAGAAGGTGCGGTTGATCAAGGCGCTGCGGCGGTACGCGGAACGGCGAACCGTCTCGATGCTGATCGTTGATCATGACATCTACCTGATCGACATGCTGAGCGATCGGTTGATGGTCTTCGAGGGCACGCCGGGTATGCGAGGTGAGATCACAGGGATTTTTGATATGCGTGCGGGCATGAATTCATTCCTGAAGGAGCTGGGCGTGACCTTCAGGCGTGACGAGAGCACGCTCCGGCCGCGAATCAATAAGATCGGGTCGGCAAAGGACCGCGAGCAGAAGCAGAGCGGGAAGTATTATTATTTGTGAATGAGTAGTCAGAACTCTAGTAAGCGTGCTCACGAGGGTCAATCCAGTTGAGATAAACCACTTCATCGCTTTCGTTAGGTGTAAATTTAAGTTGGTATCTTTTTGTTATTCGTGTTGATTTCTTGCCGTGTAGTTCTCCCGAAAGCCAACCGCCGACATGTAACGGATCTTCTTGTAACCGTTTAATTTTCTTATCGAGTTCAGCGAGGGCTTGCTCGTTCTTTTGGATGGATTTTAGAGAGGGAACAAACGTATTTGTTCGTTTTACTATCCCGGTCATGACTTTAGTTAGTACTTGCAGAAAACGTAAAAACTTCTCAAGAATTTTTATCGTATTTGTTTAGCTACCCTCCCTAAAGCTTTTCGGAGCTTTTTGATACTTATAAAATATCTCCCATTGCACTACCAAACTGGAGTGGAAAACATGCTTATTTAAATAGTGGTTTTATAC
>Ga0265594_1000242_pt1 | contig 44858 bp, 42 predicted proteins | sample saktaG_11_FD_190147 | JGI IMG/M metagenome (GOLD analysis project Ga0265594, IMG submission 190147) | Saline water microbial communities from Sakinaw Lake, British Columbia, Canada - sak_2011_5_24_80m | ecosystem: Environmental > Aquatic > Non-marine Saline and Alkaline > Saline ... | reverse complement strand
CGCTCCGGTGGGGCAATGCTCGATGCATATTCCGCAGTCCCGGCAGGCTTCTGCAGTCAATGCCTCATCAAATCCTGTGACCACCTTCGACCTGAAGCCGCGGTATCCGATACTGAGTATATTTTTATGAGCGATGTCGGCACATGCCCGGACACATTTGAGGCAGAGTATACACTTGGAAAGATCGCGGACGATATAGGGATTAGAGTCCTCAACCGGATAAAAGCGTGGAGCTCTCACGTTGAAACGCGGGGCGCCCACCTGGTAATCCGAGGCCAGGTTATGCAACTTGCAGTTCTCCGCGTTGGTATCGTTCACGCAGTCGCCGGTATGTCCCGTCAACATCAGCTCCACGATGACCTTGCGCGCGGCCACAACCCTCGGTGTATGCGTGGACACTATCATCCCCTCAGCGACAGGTGTGTGGCAAGCCCCCATCAGAGTTTTGGCGCCCTTCACCTCCACCACACACACACGACAAACACCCGTGGGAAGCAAACCCTTGATATGGCAGAATGTTGGTATGGTGATACCGCACGCCTCAGCCGCCTCAAGTATAGTGGAACCCTCGCGAACCCTGACCTTTTTATTATCGATCGTGACGTTTACATTCCTCATATGTTTGCCAACTGCCCCTATCCAAAAATAAACATAGTTTTAATATTTTACGCGACCATAAAAAAATGTCGTCCAGAATTATAGTTTCGGACACAAGTTTTTAGGAGCACTAAGCTTTTATCTGAATTTCGTCCCTAATTTCCCGCGGCGTCTTGCCAGTCACTTCCTTAAAGACCGTATAGAACGTAGATTTGGAGTTGAAGCCAACTTCGTAGCATATTGATGAAATGCTCATTTCCCCATTATGCGCAAGCAGGCGCATGGCTTCTCTCACTCTATATCCGTTGACGTAGTTGCGGAAATTGGCCTTCATTTGTTCGTTGAGGAACTGCGACAGCTGGTGCGGCGTCATTGAGAGCTTGCCCGCAAGGGTCTGTAGATTGAGATCCATATCCTTATATATTTGCTCATCATTCATCATCTCTTCCAGCCTGTTCCTGATAATATCGGTGTTTAGCCCCTGCAACAATGAATGCTCGTAATACTTTCTTCGTATCTCCTTTCTAAGTGCAAAAAAGAACTTGGGGTAATAGTCCTGTGTTATGAACATAGATACTATAATTCCTGTATGGACTGTCCCACCCAATAGTATCAGCACCGGGTTCGCCAGTAACATGCCGACGGTGAAGAGCGCTAATGATAGAACAGAAGCGCCTAATCTAATCCCAATAATTCTAACTTCTCTTTTTATTTCTTGATTGGTCCAGAACTCGAAAATACTTTTTATAACAGCGAACTCATAGGACACATTACTGGCTATAGCAGCTATCAATAGGCATATCAGGGGGCTTTGAGTAGGATTGATCAGGAAAACACGCAATAAATCGAGCTTGAATGCAGGATCCTGGAGTTGGAAGATTATCTCTCCTATAAACACCACAATAGCTGGTAGGAAATGTATTATATCGAGCTTTTGCATACTTTTCTTGATACCTAGAAGCGAATTGATCGTAAACAGGTACATTGGACCAAGCAGAAAGGCGGCCGTAAAATACAGGAACACTAAGATCGGATATTCCAAGCACACTTTATTGGCAAAGAGCGCATAACCGTACAGCACGATGCTACTAACTATCAGAAGGAAAGAGCGTAGAAAGTTGGCCAGCTCACGTTTCTGAGCAATTACCTGCTGTACCGCCAGCAGAAAGGCGAGAAAGCCGCCGATACAAACGAAATATGTTAGCGCTACATCCAGCATTGACTTTAACCCATTACTAATTCTCGTACCATTTATCTGGCAAGTGGTACTCCCCGACTATTTATAGTCATCATTGACCACACCCTCTACTTGGATTCTATTTATAAATACAGATAGCTTGAGATAATGCCGATTATTCTAAGATGATCGGAAATTAAAATCAACTGCCGCTCGTGAGAATAAACAGCTTATCGGCAGAGGGAAAAGCTTAAACAGGGAGGGACGGCCAGTGGGATTTAGCTGAACTCACAGCCTTTGAGCAGGGCAGCCTTGTTCAATTCGAGCTGACGTTTGTTCTTGGAGAGCATCTGGTTGAGCACCTTGATGATGCTCGATGTCGTGGTGATACCTGAATTGGCAATTACGGCGCCAAGTGCGATCAGGTTGCCCACCGTATCGTCGCCGAGCTCCTTGGCCGTCTCGACGGTCGGCACATAGACGACCTTGATGTCATGCCTTTTGGACTTCGTTTTTATCAGCGACGTGTTGACAACCAGAAGCCCGCCGGTCTTTACCGTGTGTTCAAGCATTTTCATGGCAGCCGGGTTCATGGCCACACCCACATCGGGATGCGTGATAAAGATGGAGCCGATCCTCTCATCCGAGATGTTCACGAAGCAGGAGCACATGCCGCCCCTCTTCTCACCGCTGTAATAAGGAAGCCAGGTCGTCTCCAGGCCTGCGTTGAAGGCGGATTCCATGAGCAGTCTCCCTATGAAAAGAAGGCCCTGCCCGCCGAACCCGGAAATGGTTATCTCCCAGCTCAACTCCTGTCCCCCTTCTTCAGCGCCGCAACCCCCGGTAGTACCTTGAATTCGCCCAGGGGAAACTGCGGGATCATATTGGCCGTCATCCAGTCGGGCGCCTGCTCCGGCTCTACCCTCCAGTTGATCGGGCACATGGAAAGTATCTCGACCATGGCAAAACCGAGTCCGGCAAGCTGTGTGCGAAAAGCCAGCTCAACGGCTTTCTTGGCCTTGCGTATGTTTGCCGGGTTGTTCACTGCCACCCTGGCGATATAGGCGGGGCCGTCCAGCGTAGCCAGCATCTCGCTCATCCTGATGGGATAGCCCGACTGCTCGGCGGTGCGCCCGCCGGGGGTGGACGCCGTGTACATGCCCATGAGAGTGGTGGGCGCAAGCTGTCCGCCGGTCATGCCGTAGGTGGCGTTGTTGGCGAAGATAATGGTGATCTTCTCGCCCCTGGCGGCGGCATGTACGATCTCGGCGGTCCCGATGGAGGCCAGGTCGCCGTCACCCTGTATGGCAAAGGGGACAAGATCCGGCCTGCAGCGCTTGATGGCCGTGGCCACGGCCGGCGCGCGCCCGTGGGGGGCCTCCATACCGTCAACCTTGAAGTATTCGTACGAAGTCACGGTGCACCCGATAGAGCCGATGCATATGGCCCTTTCCTGAAGGTCCAGCTCCTGCAAAGCCTCGCCCACCAGGCGCTGAATAATGCCGTGGCCGCACCCCGGGCAGAAGTGAGTCGGACGGTCAACCATTATGTCCGGCCGGGCAAAAATCACGCTATCGTAATCGTTCATCTCTGCTTTGTCCATACCTGCTATTACATCAGTAAATCAATGGCTTCAAATATAGGATCGGCTTCCAGTGGCACGCCGCCGTAGGTGTTTGCCAGTTTTATCTCATTCTGGTTTCCCACAGCTATCCGGACATCCTCTATCATCTGCCCGCCACTCATCTCCGCCACCACGAACTTGCACCCCCGTTCCGCCAGGTCGGCCAGCGGCTGATAGGGGAAGGGGAACAGCGTGATGGGACGGATGAGGCCCACGCGCAGCCCCTTGCTGCGCGCCATCTTCATGGCGCTGATGGAGGACCTGGCTGCGCTCCCGTAGGCCACCAGGACGATATCAGCATCCTCTGTATTGAGAGCCTCGTAACGCACTTCGTTCAGGCGCATCCTTTCAAATTTATCCAGCAGCAGCTTGATCCTCCTGGGGTGATCGATGGGATTCATTTCAAAGGAGTTTATGAGGTTCTTGGGCCTGCCTTTGGCGCCCGTTATGGCCCACTTCTTTTCGGGAAACTTCTTCACCCGGTCGCGGATGGTGATCGGCTCCATAGCCTGCCCCAAAAAACCGTCAGCTATCACCAGCACAGGATTGCGGTATTTATCGGCCAGCTCAAAGGCCAGCATGGTCAGGTCCATCATCTCCTGCACGGTGGAGGGGGCCAGGTTGATCAGGTAGTAATCGCCGTGCCCGCCACCCCGCGTGCACTGCATGTAGTCGCCCTGTGCGCCTCCGATATTGCCCAGACCCGGCCCGGCCCGCATGATGTTTACGATAACGGCGGGCATCTCAGCCCCCGACATGTAAGAGATGCCCTCCTGCTGAAGGCTGAAACCGGGGCTCGAGGTAGAAGTCATGGCGCGGAAGCCTACTGCGGCGGCGCCGTAAACCATGTTGATAGCAGCCAGCTCGCTCTCGGTCTGGAGGAATACCCTGCCCTCTTCCGGCATGCGGCGCGCCATATTTTCGAGCAGGTCGTTTTGCGGCGTTATGGGGTATCCAAAATAAGCCTGGCACCCGGCGAGTATGGCGCCTTCTGATATGGCAATATTACCCCCCATGAGGGTCCTTTCGGGCATCGCTCGGCTCCTCGGATAAAGATTGTCAGGATATGGTGCCGGCTTCCAGGACACGGCTGCGGAAAACAGAGATAGCAAGGTCAGGGCACATGATCGCGCATGACTTGCAGCCTGTGCATTCGTGTGCTTTATCAGGAATCACCTCGGCATAATTTACGCCGAGCCTGTTAATCTCTTTGGATGTCCCTATGATCCCCCTGGCACATACTGCAATACAGTAATGGCAGGCCTTACATTTGTCCTTGTCGATGACTATGTAGTTGGTTTTCCTGCTTTCAGAGATTATCAATGCACCATACCTTCAATTTACTCATCGGCCTGAAAAAAGCGCAATCGGATCATAGTTTACAAGCATACAAATTACATGTCAAGGAGGCGAAAGCGGTGAAGCTGCCGGCCGTCCTCAAGCGCTATTCCTGCTTATCCAGATAGCGCCCTACGCATACCACGTACTGCTTGCCATCGCTGCCTGTGACCAGCTTGTAATACACCGATTTATAGAACAGGCCGATTTTCCCAGGCATGGTAAAGACGTAATCCTCCCAACCTGTGCCGTTCTTAAGCGCCCCCTCCACGATATTGTCCCTGAAAAGCTTCCCGGCCATATCGGGGACACCTTTGAGATTGCGGCCGACTACCGCCGGGTTGTCGGCATTGGCCGCCTCGGTCACGTATTTGTCAAAAACGTAAACGTAGAGGTCCGGCCTGTCCTTATCGCGATAGGGGCTTTCGCCGGCATTGATTTTCCTGATAGTCCCTGCAGCATCCGCCGCAATGGCGCCGGCCGTCTTTTCCACAAGCTGGATCACCACCTCCCTGGCGATGCTGTCCGCTGCATAGCGGGGCAGGGCATAGCTCGTAATAATCTCCTCGTAAACGCTGAGGGTATCGGGCGTGTCCGGCTTCTTCATCTCATCCAGGGCCTTCTGCCAGGTTTCGATGGTTGTATCCGGGGTCTCGCGATTAAAAGCAATGTACCATTCGCTGCGCCGCACATATGATACCGGCTCAATCTCCGCAGGATTTATGCCGGCCTGATAAGCCAGGAAAGGAAACCCCTGGGACGGTCCCAGCCAGAGGTCAACCTTGCCTTCCATGAGCTTCCTGATACACTGCAGGTCATTTTCGCTGACATCCAGGTTGGTAAAACCTTTCTCAATCAAGAACAGCTGGTTGGAATCATCCCTGTAAACGGCGATCGATTTAACTTTTTTGGCATCGTCCAGTGAGCTGATCCTGATGTCTGATCCCCGCTTGGCATAAAACCACTCATCGGCAAAGCCGATGGGGCCGACCCACTTGAACATCTCTTCCCTGAAAGGTATCCTGCCGGTGGAGTAGATCATGGTATTGGGCTGGTTCCGCACTATATCATATCCCCTCGACCACGCCATCATCTCGATGGACGCGTCGCTGCCCACCTGGCTCACAAGCAAATGTATGATCTCGGTTGACTGACCGCTGATATTGCCCCTCTCATCTGTAAAGTTATAGGGTGGATTTTCTTCCGTGATAATGCGCATTTTGCCATCCGGCACAACACAGTTATACCCGGAAAACAGGATCAACGCAGCCAGCAACAGACCTGCAAATATTTTCATCACACATGCCTCCTTAAGAATAATCCTTCAACTTTACAGCCGACTAATGCATATTTTTACACACGTCCGCTATAAATGTCCAGACCTTAACACGGACATAACCGTCCATGATATAATATTGCACTTTTTAACGGTTTAGAACGTGTGCAGATTTCTTATACCATTTACACATTTACATTGATTGATTGCACAATTAATAGAATTTCTATATTATTATTCAGAGCAGGGCCGGATGCGGAGGTTGGGACATGATCTGTATTGAGAGGTAGTATCAATGCCGCAGAAAAAAAGCAGGGTATTTCAGACGGGAATGGTCAGGAAGCAGGGCGACAAGCTTAACCGCACGCAGCGCGGAAAACAGATAGCCAGCTTCAGGAAAAGGCAGATCACCCGTGCCGCATATGAGATCATAGCGGAAAAAGGCTATTACAATTTCACCATGATGGATATTGCCAAGAAAGCGGGCGTTTCCTCGGGACTGATACACCACTATTTTAAAGACAAGGAGAATATGCTGGTCACGCTGCTCAGGGAGATGCAGCAAAACGTGCGTTCGTCATTGGAGAGGGCGATCGAGCGAGAGGCCGATCCCAAGGTCAAATTGGGCATCTTCATCGACCAGGGCTTTGGCCTTGTCGAAAATGAGAAGGAATACATCTATGTTACCTTTGACTTCCTGACGCAGATCAAGTTCAACGAGCGCATGCAGCGCATCCTGAGCAAGCTTTACAGGGGTTACCGTGAGACCCTCTCACAGATACTGCGGGAGGGCAAGGAACAGGGCGTTTTCAAAGAGGTTGACGAGCATTATATAGCAACGATTTTTACCTCTATCATGCTGGGATTTGAACAGCAGTATATCGTGGACAACACAGCGTTCTTTTACCGCGAGTATGCCGCCAGGGTAAAAAACTTCATCTTCGATATGGTACTGATCCAGAAATAGCTTCTCACGCAGGGATGACCGCATCATCCCTGCACAACTGTTTCAGCTCTTCAAAAGCTGAGCGCTCGTCCATCTTGCCCTGTTCAAAATCCCCTATAATTTTCTGCACCTCTTCCTTGATCCCCAGCGCTGCCAGCCCTTTCTCGTCCAGCGGGAATTCGGGGAAGAGGAAGAACAGGCTGGCTATCTCGCCTTTGCTGCCGCAGATGAGCTCTTCTACCGGTTGCTGCATCAGCTCCTTCTCGTCCCCGGTCAGCGGCGCTGCCGTGAACACCTCGTTGCAAAAGTGATAACGGCACTCGCGCGGCCTCCTGTCGAAGATGGGACAGGTGCTGAAATAGTCGGAGTAAAACATGCAGCGGATATTCTTGCAGCAGTAGCCGTTGCAGCCCGGGCAAATCCCTGCCGCGGCCCCATTCATGATACCGACCAGCCGGGCTATATTCGGTCCGAATAGCTCCTCGAATTCGCCGTCGGTTAAAAATATCTTTGTATTAAGCCTGTCGTTTACCACGCGCAATTACCTTTGCTGTCGTTATTCGTCAGCTTTGACAGCGACTCCCTTAAAGCTTATATTTTTAAAACATGCCTGAATATTATCAGATGTCTGGGACCTTGTGCCGTCCACGATCACGGAAGGGCTCAAGCTCTTCTCTGAAGTGTAACCTGCTTCACATCCACCTGCCCGACTTTCTAACCGGACGTTCAGCCGGTTTTACGCGATGAGCTCTGCAGGGATTTCAGTTCCTCGATCATATTGGTGTAGTTGTAGGCCTGCTCCTCGGTTATCAGCCCTTTCCCTATCAACTCGGCCAACGCCTGGTTAAGCGTCTGCATCCCTTCCTTGTGGAAAACCTGTATCTGGCTGTAAAGCTGGTGTATGCGCCCCTCGCGAATTGTATTCCTGATCGCATTATTGCTGAGCATGATCTCGCAGGCCGGGACCATCCCTGTATCGCCCTTAGAGGGTATGAGGAACTGGCAGATTACGGCCACGAGGATCTGAGAAAGCTCGCTCCTCACCTGCTCCTGCTGCCTGTCGGGAAACATATCAAGTATGCGATTGATTGTCTGGGCGGCATCTATGGTGTGCATGGTTCCCATCACCAGGTGCCCTGTTTCGGCTGCCCTGATGGCCGTCTGCATGGTCTGGATCTCCCGTATCTCTCCCACCACGATCACATCGGGATCATGCCGCAGAGCGTGTACCAGGGCAACATCAAACGATTCGGTGTCATGCCCCACATTCCTCTGGACTATCAGGCACTTTTTGTTCCTGAAGACATACTCAATCGGATCCTCGATAGTTATTATATTGCGCTGAACGTTCTGATTGAGGTATTCGACCATCGCAGCGATAGTGGTCGACTTGCCGCTGCCCTTGGCCCCGGTGATGAGTATCAGCCCCGACCGTTTCATGGCCAGGTCTTTTATCACCGGGGGAAGGTTTAACTCCCCCAGGCCGGGAATCGTATAGGGTATTATCCTGACTGCTATGCTGAGGGTGGAGCGCTGCTGCATCACGTTAATCCTGCACCGGGTATAGTCTTTGACGCTGAATTCGAAGTCCAACTCATGCCGGGCCGCAAACATTTTCCTCTGCTCGGCGGTTGTAACCTCCTCAAAATAAAGCTCGACGTCCCTGGGAGTCAATGGCCCCATGCCGGGTATGGGGGCCAAACCTCCAAAGATCCTCAACGTCGGAACTGACCCTACCCTCAAATGCAGGTCTGAGGCATAGTTATCGATAGCTATTCTGAGAAGATCCTGTATTCCCATGTGGCTTTCTTATGCTAAATTTTACCACTTACTATTGTATAGATTATGGTTTCAACTATCAATTGGCAATGTCATCGCTCGCAATATATAATTTCGCGTGATGCCCGACGGCGCCATCCAGTATATCTCTCCCGACGTTCAGACGTTTGAGCGAGGTTAGCTATGGTTGATAACAGTGAACTTTTAGAGAGATTTAAAACCGAGGCGACACTTACCGGGGCACAGGTTATCCTGGCTGGCTCGGTTGAAGAGGCGACCGAGTATGTGTTAAAGCTGGTCAGCGACAAAGACATAAAAATAGTCGTCAAGTCGGGCTCCCCGATTGCGGACAGGCTGGGCCTGACCGCCCGCCTGGCAGCCGCCGGGGTCAAGGTCGCGGAGACATCCATCACGCAATGGGCGGCACAGATGGCCAGGGGAAAGGATGTACCCATCGATGAACTGGCTGAACTCATCTCGGCCGCAGCCGGCGAACAGGTGCCTGCCGAACCCGAGGCCATCTTGCAGGCTGCACGGCGCATCTTGAAAGATGTGTATAAGGGCGCAGGACTGGGCATCACCGAGGCAGACTTCGGCATCGCTGAAACAGGCACGCTGGTAACTCTGGAAAACGAGGGTAATGCACGCCTGGCGGCCATACTACCGCAAGTGCACCTCACACTCCTCGACGGCAGACGCATAGCCGACAGCCTGGCAGATGCCGCTGAACTCATAAAGGGCTCATCCGGCGGGATACCCGGACACAAGGTCCCCACATTCATTACCTACCTGAGCGGGCGCAATACCACCGCCGATATACCCGGTGCAATTTTTTCCCGCGCCCAGGGTCCGTCCGAAGAGCATATACTGATATTAAAAGCCTGATTTACCGGCAGTTTTTACGGGATTTTCAATGGCAAGCAAACTGAGAAAACAGATCAGGCGGGCGCTTGCGGACGACACGCTGCAGGCGGCGCTGAGCCGCTTCACCATGCTGACCGGGTTCGGCCGCCAGATGGGCATGACGGGCATCGATTTCGAATCGCTGCGGCAGGACCTGCACGAGAGGAAAAAGAAGGCCATTGATGACCTTCCCGCCCTGGTCCGACAATTCAAGGAAAACGCCGCGGCAGCGGGTGCGGTTATCTTCGAGGCTGCAGACGCCGGCAGGGCCAATGATTACATCGCCGGGCTGGCCCGGGGGCGTGGGGTAAAGCATATAGTCAAGTCCAAGTCCATGCTGACCGAGGAGATCGGACTGCGCCACCACCTTGAACACCGCGGTTTCCGTGTGAATGAGACAGACATCGGCGAGAGGATAGTTCAGCTTGCAGGGGAAAAACCTGCCCATATCGTCGGTCCGGCCATACACAAGACGGCTGAACAGATCGCTTCCCTGTTTTCCGAGCTGCTGGGAGAACAGGTCAGCTCTGATTCGCAGCCGCTGCTGAACACGGTGCGGGAATCGCTGCGCCAGACATATTTAGATGCAGGCATGGGCATATCCGGGGCCAATATCGCCATAGCCGATACCGGCGCCATCGTCATCCTGACCAACGAGGGAAACGGACAGCTCGTGACTACCCTGCCCCCGCTGCAGGTAGCTGTCGTGGGCATAGAAAAAATCATGCACAGCTTTGTAGATGCGAATGCGGTCCTCAGGCTGCTCAGCCGTAGCTGCGTGGGCACCAAGATGACAAACTACACCTCGTTCATCACGGGGATCGGCCGGGCCGGAGAGGTTTGCGGCATGCCGCTTCCCGGCGGGCAGGGGCCGCGCGAACTGCACATCGTGCTGGTCGATAACGGCCGCAGCCGGATGAGGGATTCGGACGACTTCAGGGAAGCGCTATACTGCATCAAGTGCGGCGCTTGCCTCAACGTCTGCCCCGTCTTCGCCTCGCTGTCCGGGCAGATCTACGGGCATGTATACCAGGGCGGCATCGGCACGATCCTCACCGCTTTTTACCATGACCGGGAGCGCTCCCGCGAGCTTTCGGAGATGTGCCTGGGATGCATGTCCTGCAAATCCGTCTGCCCGGCCGGTATCGATATACCCGGACTGATAAGGCGGATGCGCACCCAGTATGTACGGGAGAAAGGCCTTGGCGCCGGTAAGAAGCTGGCCTACGGCACGATTTTGAAACATCCTGCCAGGCTGGAAGGGGTGGTCAGGGCCTGTGCAAAGCTGCAGGGACCATTTTTAGACGGTGATTCCATGATCAGGAGCCTGCCTTACCCCCTGAGGAGCATAACCGACACCATCAGCCTGCCGGGACTGCAGACTATTTTGTTGGGCGACCGCATGACAGCATACAAGTCACCCGTGGCCGGGAAGGCGCCGAAAGTGGCCTTTTATTCCGGGTGTGTGACTTCCTTCGCCTACCCTGAACTGGGCGAAGACGTCATGCGCCTGCTCGAAAGGTATGGCGCTGCCCCCTACTACCCACAGTACCAGGCCTGCTGCGGGGCGCCAGCCTATTTCGCCGGGGATTCCGGCGCCGCATTAGCGCTGGCCAGGCACAACATCGAAGCGCTGTCAGGGCAGGAGCCGGACTACGTTGTCACCGTCTGCCCGGGCTGCGCCGTCATGTTGAAAAAAGAATTTCTCAGCCTCACTGCCGGCGAACCGTCCCTGCATGAGAGGGCCCTGCGTCTGTCCGGCAAGGTGCGCGACCTGTCACAGCTTCTCTCCGAGCTCGGGCCGGGGCGGGGGATAAAGGCGGCGGCAGTGGGCAAAGTAACATACCATGACCCATGCCACCTGAAGCGCGGGTTGGGCATATCTGCAGAGCCCAGGAAGCTTATAGAAGCGGCCGGTTATGAGCTGGTCGAGATGAACGACGCGGACGCCTGCTGCGGCTTCGGCGGGGACACGCTGCTGGCGCATCCCGAGCTGTGCGGCTCCATACTGCAGCGCAAGCTGGCCAATATCGAGGCCACGGGCGTTGAAACAGTAGTGACGGCCTGCGCGCCCTGCGTATTACAGTTGCGCGGCGGTCTGCATAAGAAGGGAAGCCCGATCAGGGTTATGCATATCGCCGAATTGCTGGCCGGGCAATTTTAAGGCGGGCACTTGGCGCAGATGGAACGGAAGAGCGTGGTGCTGAGGTAGCGATCGCCCCGGTCGGGCAATATCACCACGATGTTGCCCCTGTCCATCCTGCCGGAGACCTGGACGGCCCCGGCCACGGCTGCCCCGCTGGACATGCCCACGAATATACCCTCCCTGATAGCCAGCATGCGGGTAGTCTCGAAGGCCTCGCCATCCCCGACGACGACTTTTTCGTCGAATCCCTTGCTGTCATAGATGCCGGGTACGATGGATTCGGTCATGTTTTTAAGGCCCTGTATGGTATGGCCTTCAGTGGGCTCCACGGCTATGACACGGACGCCCGGCTTCTTCTCCCTCAGGTATTTACCCGTCCCGATCAGCGTCCCTGAAGTGCCTAAACCGGCGATAAATACATCCACCTCGCCATTGGTCTGCCGGTATATCTCCGGCCCGGTGGTCTCGTAATGCGAAAGCAGGTTATTCGGGTTGTCGAACTGGTTGGGCATATAGTACTTGCCGGGCTCATTCTCGATGAACTGCCGGGCCCGGCGGATGGCGCCGTCCGTCGCCTCCCTGGCCGGTGTTAAAACAACCTCAGCCCCGAAGGCTTGAAGGCATATCTGGCGCTCTGTGCTGACACACTCCGGCATAAAGAGCTTTACCCTGTACCCCCTGGCCGAGCCGATCATGGCCAGGGCGATGCCGGTATTGCCGGAGGTGGGCTCAACAATGATCTTGCCCCGTGTCAACTGGCCGTTTTCCTCGGCTTTCCTGATCATGTAATAGGCCGGCCTGTCCTTGATCGAGCCACCCGGATTGCACCCCTCCAGCTTGGCCAGTATTTTGACATGCGGATTCACCCCGTCAATAGGCCCCAGCTCCACCAGCGGAGTGTTGCCGATTGCATCGAATACCCTGTATTTAATCTCATCCATGCCTATTATCTCCTTAGCCATCAGCGTGTTCAGCCCACCATTAACAGGACAATCGGCAGGACGGCTGACAACGCCCCGTTTCGTACATAAAGTAACTGCTCCCGCATCTTCACAGGCTTTCCAGGTAGGCGTCTTTGTTATTCATAAACTCCCTGTATATCTGGTAGTATTCCGTGTCGGCGTAATCAATGGGCTTGATGGGCACGGAGTCGAAATCATAGATGACGGCCCCCGGAAAGGCCAGCAGGATCGGAGAGTGGCTGGTGATGATGAACTGGGCATGACCGTCTGTGCTCATCTCTTTGAGCAGCTTCAAAAGCTTGAGCTGGCTCCTGGGTGAAAGCGCGGTCTCAGGCTCGTCCATAAAATAAATGCCCTTTATTTTGTATCTGGAACTGAAGAATGAGATGAGTGACTGGCCATGGGACTGGGTTAGCAGGGAGTCGCCCCCGAAGTACTCGAGCATTCCCGGGTCGGCATGCGCCCACTCATCGAGATAACGGGCAAAATCCTGGAAGATCTGCGAGCTGAAATACGAGCCCGGCACAGGCCCCTCCACCCACTCCACATCGATGTATTCGTGGAAACGTCCCTCGTAGGGATTATATTTGTAACGCGCCCCCTCGGTGTCCTCCCAGATATGGATGCCGCACTTCTGGCAGATGGCTTTGAGCAGCGTGGACTTGCCCGTCCCGTTCTCGCCAGCAAAGAAAGTAACCGGCCTGGAGAAGGTGACAGACGCAGTATTAGCAAAGATATCCAGGTTGAAAGGATAACAATCCCTGTCTGGATATCTCTCAGAATGAAGAACGACTTTGTTGATATGCATTGTAGATAATGATTCGGGCTGATATTATATCATAAACAGGCGCAGCTATATGATTAACAGCGTTGTACAATAGTCTTAAAGGGATGCAGGTTATGTCGGGAGAAGAGATACTTGATAACTTCGAAATAGCCATAGACCCGCAGGTCATACTTTCCGTCCACGGGTACGGCGCAGATAAAAAGCCCCGCCAGATTGTTATTGATATGGCCTCCCGCATAGCTGAGGAAGCCGCGAGCCTGGTGAGGCCGCGTGCGATCTATCGTGAATTCTCTGTGGCGCGGCTGAGCACGCAGAGCGTGACGCTGGAAAACGGGATTGAACTGAGCATCGGCAGCAGGATCAGTTCATTATGGGAGGGCAGCAGAGCACTGGGGATTGCCCTGTACACCCTGGGCCCGGAGCTGGAGGACCATGTTACGGCGCTTATTCAAGAGGGCGAGCAGATGGAGGCGATCAATCTGGATATAGCCGGCACGATTGCACTGGGTCTGGTGGGATACCAGGTCCAGCATATGGCCTGCGGGCGGTTGAGTGCTGAGGGAGTGGAGGCCGGGCCGTGGCTCAACCCCGGCTATATCGACTGGCCGTTGACCGACCAGCGCCTGATCTTCAGCATGCTGCCGGCGGGGAGCATCGGCGTGGAGCTGAACGATTCCTGCATGATGGTCCCCAAGAAATCGGTCACGATTTGCGCGGGTCTCGGCGTGAACGGATCAGAGGCGGCATTCAACCGCTGCCGCCATTGCGGTGTGGCCAAATGCCAGTTCCGCAGGGTGACGGTGTCCCCCGAGAGCGACGGGATTTAATAGGAAAATTGAGTAATGATGGGATCGATGAAAAGTAAAATAAAAAGCGAAAATATATTTGAGCAGCGTATTTATGCTGGACTCCGTAGTCTGGCGGAACTGCCGTATTTCGAGATAACCGACAAAGGTTTACTCAGGCTTACAGTTGATGACCTTAATAACGGCATTGATATTCACGTACATTTTGCCCTCAACGCTCTAGCGGGACCAAAACCAGATCTGCTGACGGCTCACCCGGAAACAAAATACTATCTCAATGTCAACAGTCCGATCTCAATGACTAACTACATGGGGCAAAACCAGACGGCTGATGACACAAAATATCATGGGGATGATTACGGTTACTGTCTCTGATTTGTCGGTTTTAAGTTAGAGAGACCTTGCAAAACATTATGCCGCTATCCTGGATATAGATTTTAACAGTTCAACCCAGGGACGGGATGCGTGTGGGCCGGATATTGCGGGCAGTCCCGTGCTAAAGTAACCGGCATAATCAAATTTCATCGTGCGGATCAGATCAATTGTCTGAAGCGTGTGGATATAGTAAACTGAAAATGTAACGGCAGACCACACTAAATGGATATATTTATCAAGTTGAATCCGGTCGCCCTCTGGCTGTGCATTCCTATCCTGATATCGGTTAGCTTGGCCATATATGTATTCGCCCGGCCTACTGTGTTGGGCTCACGCGTCTTTGCCTTCTTCATGCTGGCAATATGCGAATGGTCAGTTTTCTATGGAGTGGAGCTGTCCTGCCTGAATCTTGAGGGAATGCTGATCAGCTTGGTGATGGAGGTCCTGGGAGTTGTCACCGTATCAGTGCTCTGGCTGATTGTAACGCTACTGTACACCGGACGGGAAAAATGGGTGACCCGAAGAACTGTCGTTCTGCTTTTCGTGATCCCATCCATAACCATAGTAATAGCGGCTACCAACCAGCTGCATCACTTATATTACAGCGCAGTCAACGTAGATACCAGTGGCCCGTTTCCAATGTTAGCGCTAACCTGGGGACCGTGGCTTTGGGTAAGTACCATTTACCTTTATGCACTGATTCTGACATCCATCCTTTTATTGATTGAACAGCTGAGTAAACCAGGCACTTTTTACCGCAACCAGGTGATCGCCATGCTGGTCGGCATATCCGTGCCCTGGACAGTGATTATCCTTTATGTGATCTTCGGTCTGATGCCCCTTGGACACCTCAACCTGACACCTTTTGCCTTTACCGTTACCGGTGTGGTATTTGCCTGGAGCATGTTCCGTCACGGGCTTTTCAATATCGTTCCCATAGCCTACGATGCGGTTATTGACAGCATAGATGATGCCGTAGCGGTGCTGGATAGGCAGAATAGAATCGTGGGGTACAACAAGGCAGCCCATAAAATCCTGAAATTATCTCGGACCAATATCGGCCAAGCTGCAGCCATTGGCCTGAAGGACTGGCCGGAGCTTAGCGAGTTGGATAGATACACCCGCCTTGAAATACTATCCGAATGGCAGGATTCAACGCGTTGTTATGAGGCTTCATCCTTTAACGTAGCCGACCGTAATAAGCATGTCATCGGGAAAGTGATATTTCTGCGTGACGTCACCGAGCGCAAGCAGATGGAGCAAAAGCTCAAGGAAATGGCAACCCATGACTTTCTTACGGGGTTGCCAAATAGAGTTTTGCTTACGGACCGTTTCACCATAGTGGCGGCGCAGGCTCACCGCAACAGAGCCAGGATTGCCGTCATGTCGTTGGATCTTGACAAATTTAAAACTATCAATGATACCCTTGGCCATGAGGCAGGGGACCAGGTGTTGAAGTTTGTCAGCAAGCGGCTTACGGCAATAATACGTGCCAGCGACACGTTGGCACGCGTTGGAGGAGACGAGTTTATACTGATGACGATGGAGGCTAACCACATGGAAGATGCCGCTGCCCTCGCTCAAAAGATCCTCGATTCCTTTGCAGAGCCGCTGTTAATCGACGATCACCAGTTATATCTGTCTACCCGTATAGGCATCGCCATCTACCCCGAAGATGCAAAGGACCTGGAAACTTTGGCCAAGAAATCAGATGCTTCAATGTATTACTCCAAGGGTCACGGCCGCAACCAGTTCAAGTTCTTCAGCGATGGCGATGTCTGGGTTGGCGGAAATCGCGCAAGCATCACCAGGACTAAAAACCAGGCTCAAACTGGATATACTGCACCCCATTAAGACAGGGATCTGATTAAGATAGTAAAATGGCTGAAAATTAGGAGAAAAATAGCCATGGAAAGAAGAAAATGGGACCCCAAAACCAAGTTCAAAACTTACAGAGTTGACCTATTTTGACAAACGGATCAGGGTGTCAGCTCATAGGCCGCGCCGACACCCTGATTACATAACTACAGTCAGAGGATTATAAAATTGCGCTGGTACGCTTTTTACTAGTCGGAAGAAGGTAGGGCCTTAGGCTTCTGCAGCCCCATTTCCTTACCGTCACAATTTATGGTCCCATCGCCGGCTTTGGTGCAAAGAACCTCCGTGCCACATACTTCGCACATAAATCTTTTTCCAAGCTGGTTTGCCATATTATACCTCCTGTAAAACAATCACTAGTCTATTTCTTCTGTTCCATCGGCTTGTTGCAGCATATTAATGTTCCCTGCCCAGGCTTGGTCACGATAAACTCGGAGCCACATACTGTGCAAATGTATTTTTTGCCAATCTGGTTTGACATTGTAAATTTCCTCCAAAGTATTATTTTGGTCTGGTTTTTAGCTGCATACAAACTCACCTTTATAGATCCATCTCGTGGAAATCATCTGCTATGAGGAGCGGAGCAGCTGTCATTCTCTGTACATCTTCTGCAGTTACTCCGGGTATTGCTTCTTTGAGCATCAGTCCCTTCTCGGTGATACCGATTAGCGCGTAGTTAGTGACGATCACGCCCACGCAGTTCTTGGCTGTCAGGGGGTATGTGCATTCAAATACAATCTTCGGATCACCGTCGGTAGTAAAGTGCTCCATGGCAACGATCACCTTCCTCGCACCGACTGCCAGATCCATGGAACCTCCGATATTGCCCACCTTGCCGAGCCCACGTGATGGATTATTCCATCCTGCAAGATCGCCTTTCGCCGATACCTGGAGTGCGCCTAGTACGGCTACATCCATCCTCCCTCCCCTGATCATGGCGAATGATGTTTCAATGTTAAAATAGCTTGAACCCGGCATATCACAAATGTACTGGCAAGAGGCATTGATTCGGTCCTGCTCGATAGTAGCTTCCTCGGCCAGAGGTCCGCATTTGAGCATGCCGATCTCCGACTGGATAATGATGTCCCGGCCTTCTATCCAGTTGGAGACCAGGGTGGGTATGCCGATGCCCAGGTTGACATAGGAACCGTCCTCCAGCATGTTGGCTATGCGCAGGGCGATCATTTCCCGTTCCAGCGGAGGCATCTCCGGTATGATAACTTTTTTCATCTTGCTCATATCAATCTCCGGACTATAGACTCTTATACGGCCGCCTGGTAAAACTCGGGCCTGCCTGTCTCCACCACTCGCTTTACGAATATACCAGGTGTATGAATAAAATTTGGGTCCAGATATCCCACCTCCAGGAGAGTTTCGACCTCGGCAATTGTGACCTTCCCGGCCATTGCCATAACGTTGTTGTAATTGTGTGCCGTGCAGTTATAGACCAGGTTGCCTTCACAATCGCCCTTCCAGGCATGCACGAAGGCAAAATCAACAGGCAGCGCAGTTTCCAACAGGGTTTCAATACCATTGAATACTCTCACTTCCATCCCCTCTGCCATCACGGTACCCACACCGGTCGGGGTATAGAAAGCCGGCAAGCCCGCCCCGGCGCAGCGCAGCTTTTCAGCAAAGGTGCCCATGGGATATACCTCTACTTTTATCTTGCCCTGTCTTACCGCCTGTTCAAATGGATGATCGAGACCCTTGGTTGCTGAACGAGGGAATGGGTAGTTGCAAATGGCCTTCTTCACCTGTCCGTTCAGTATCAAATCAAGGATCTCCTCATTTCCAGTACCTACCTGCTGCACGACGATGGTAAGATTTTTCACCCGCTTCCCGGCTAGTGCCCTGGTTAATTCCAGCGGTCTGCCTGCTGAAAAGAACCCGGCAAAGCCTATAACAGCACCGTCAAAGACATCTTCAATAGCCGCATCGGCAGTGGAGTAAACCTTATCCATGAATGCCTCCTGTAAAGAACTCATGCATAATTGCACATTTCAGTCTTTGTTTAACTAGCAAAAATAGGCCTTAAATAGCGATCACGTTACTTCTATTTTTTACCCTGCTGTTTCCTAATAGTTTCGATTTTCTTGGCTGATCTTATATTTCCACGAGTCATACTAATAAATTGCATCAATAAATATCTAGAGAGATGCCCTCTTGCACTCTTCAATCAAAATAGGTAGGATTTCACGATAGTCACCGACAATACCGAAATCAGAAACGCGGAATATAGGGGCATCGGGGTCTCTATTTATAGCCACTATTCGCTTTGACCCCAGACAGCCAGCAATATGCTGGGGAGCACCTGACACTCCTATAGCGATATAAAGGTCAGGGCTTACGATCTTGCCAGTTTGTCCTATTTCTTGGCTTAGATGCATCCATCCTTCATCGCAAGGAACCCTGGTTACCCCTACAACACCACCCAATACGTCTGCTAACAACCGGAGAACCTTAAAGTCATCGGCGCTCCCAATTCCACCACCCCCACATACGATCACTCGAGCGTCCTCCAGCTTTATGCCAGAGTGCTCTTCTTGCATAGTCTCCACCAGTTTGGGGCCGGTCAACGAATCCTCAAGCTCCACCGCAAGAGTCGTGATCTTGCCCTCTGCGGACCTATCTGTCGACCTATCCAGAGGAGCAGCAATTGTAGATTTAGGCCTCAACGTGGCTATTTGCGGGCAGCTGGATGAAACAACCTCCGCTATGGCTTTCCCTCCATAAACGGGGCGAACATAAATCGGTAATTTACCATTGTCGGCAGCGTGGATATCTATGCAGCTGGTGAAAATATTTGTGCCCAATCTCGCTGCCACTCTAGGGCCGATCTCGCTCCCCAGGTCAGTGTGTCCTAAAAGAAACACCATAGGTCTGACTATTTGACAGGCCTTTACCACAGCCTGCGTATATATATCGGGATGGAACTCTGCCAAGAGGGGGTGGTTTACCTGGTGAATCTCATCCACACCCAAGGCAAAAAGTTTTTCAGCGACGCCCGGGGCTATACTTCCTATAATTAAGCACGCAACAGACTGATACCCCATGCCGTCGGCAAGCTTCCTACCTATGATTAATAGCTCTCGTGTTATGGGAGCTAAATCTTCTCCGTGCATTTCAGCGTGGACTAGTACATTTTGATATCCCTTAATATTAGTCATCATTAGTTATGCTCCGTCATTAACTTGACAGCTAGTTTGGCAGCGGCCTCGGCCAGGCTTTCACCGCTGATAATCACACATTTTCTTTCATAGGTGGGGGTGAAAATATTAACCAATTTACTGCGTTCAAGTAAGCCCTCTATTTTATGTGAGTCAACTTCAATGTCTTTCTCCCTCCACAACAAAATCTGCTTCCTTGCTGCTGATATAATCCCATAGCCAGAGGGTAATCGCGGTTGTCCCACCTCATTACTGACTGTTATCAAGGCAGGAGTAACCGTCTCAAATATCTGATAACCATTTTCAATCACCCTTTGTACCCTTAATTTCCCCTCGACTACTTTGACATCTTTAGCCAAAGTCACCAAGTTCACTCCCAAATCTTCGGCGATAATAGAGCCGACAATCTGCCTGTCCCAATCTGCTGCCTCCCGTCCACAGAGGATGCAATCGTAATTACCAATTTTCTTAATCGCTTGCGATAAGATATAAGCGGTGGCAAAGCCGTCTATATCCTTCAAATGTCTAACAACTAAGATCCCTTCATCCACTCCCATAGACAGGGCATGCCTGACAATATCAACGGCACTTTCATCCCCAACAGATAATGCGGTTATTTTCGCTCCATTAGCTTCTTTGAGTCTGAGCGCTACTTCTATTGCCTGGGCATCAAAAGGATTTATGACTAGCGGGATACCCTCTGGTGGGATGACCTCTCTGATGTGAGAATCTAACCTGAATTTAGACGCCGGAAGCTCCGGATCTAGTACTTGTTTAACGCAGACTACAATATGCATCGCTTTCTCCTGGTTAACCATACTCATAGCATATGCCAAATCCTCCACGGGGAAGGGACCAATTTATTGCTCCGTAGTCACACGCAATTCGACAGCTCCCACATTCAAGGCAACCCTCGTAAGAGAAGATAATATGACCATCGCTTGCCTGCTTGTAACACTGTGCCGGACAGATATATAAGCAAGGATGCAACGAGCATCCCTTACACATGTCTTCATTTATTGTGATATGAACGTCTCTATCAACGTCGTACTTATTTACCGCCAGTTTATTCTCGAGTTTGGTATGGCTCATATTGAACTCATGGCCTGCACAATATCTTTGGCAACTTGGGGCAATGAAACCTTACCCTTCATCTGTTCCCTAGCCAGTCGCCAAGTAGTTGTGCGCGGCTGCCCATCATTGGTTAGAACTTTTTGCATCAAGCTGCATAACAGGTCTGGATATTCATTGTATATCCTTTGGTTCTCTAAAAAATGTGGCGCCTTCTTAAAGGTTTTTAAATCTTGAAGTACGAAGCTATCTTCAAGTAGCTTTTGATAGTATGACAGGGATTTTACTGAGAAATCTCCTTTTTCCTTACATTTAAGCACTGTTTGCGCTGCTGCTATTCCTGACGCCGCGGCAAAGTTTCCACCTTCCAGGATTAAGCCTGTGCCGACTACCAAGGCGGCAGCATCGCCAGCTACAAGAAGCCCATTTGTACAAAGGTGAGGCATCATATTTATTCCAGAGACAGGAATCAGGTGTGCGGAGTATTCCTTGAGTTCACCCCCTCTGATAAGCTTTTTCACCGGCCAACTCTGCTTGAAATCCTCTAAGAGGTCATTGGCACTGCTCTTGTTCTCAACAAGAGCATTAAGTTGAACTACTATCCCAACTGATAAACTTTGCTTATTAGTGTAGATAAATGCCCCTCCTGGTAGACCTTTGGTGCAAGAGCCGACAAATTGCATAGAGATACCTTCATCGCCGCTTAAGTTAAAACGTTGCTCGATCGTTTCACTGGGAAGACTGATTATTTCCTTTACGCCCAGTTTTACTTCAATTGGCTTTAACTCTCCTCTCAGACCTGCTTTCCGTGCTAATATAGAGTGCACTCCGTCACAAGCAACCACCACATCAGCATGAAAGGTTTCGTTACCTGATTTTACACCGCGAATGTCAGGCCCATCCCAAATAAGATCACTTGCTTCAATTCCACAGGCTATAATTGCTCCAGCTTGACTGACTTTTTGTGCAAACCACTTATCGAAACGGGATCTGAGGAGTGAAAAACCATTATGCGGAGGGCTATTAGACGGCTCAGACTCAGAGGAGACAGAAAAACATTGTCCCTCTGAGACAAAAGACAGAACATGTCGTACAAGGTATCGCTCAATTGGCATTTCTTTCCATAAGGGTGAAATTAGATCATAAAGAACTGGTCCATAAAACGCTCCACCCCATGTATTTTTGGCACCGGCAAATTTGCCTCTCTCCATCACCAGAACGTTTAGCCCACTATTTGCCAGCTTATAGGCGCAAGCTAACCCAGCTAATCCGGCGCCCACTACAATGGCATCAAATTTCTGTTCCATGATCACAAATCACCTTGACAGGGCATCTATACCCAGCAAATGGCGTCCAATGGTCATTTTGTGTACTTCACTTGTTCCACCTGGCGCAAACAAATTTATCGCCTCGCGGTTTAAGCGCTCTACGGTATAGTCATTAAAGCCGCCGTAGCCTCCGTGAATTCTAATAGCCTTCACAGTTGCTTGCACCGCCATTTCTGTTGAGAACAATTTGGCCATTGATACTTCTTTGATAAACGGAAGGCCTTTGTCCTTATTGTAAGCAGCATGCCGAGTCAGCCATCTGGCTGCTTCAGTTTCAATTTCCATCTCAGCTATTAATTCCTGCATTAGTTGAAAACTGCCAATAGGCTTACCAAACTGATGCCGCTCCTGGGCATACTTGATACAAATATCAATGCAGCGCTGGGCTAAACCAACACCATAAGAAGAGATAGCGATCCTCATATTTGTGATACCTCCCATGGCTACCTTTAGCCCCTTACCGACCTCATTAATCAGATTTTCTTTTGGCACCTTGCAATCCGCGAGTCTGACCTGTGCTATGTCATCACAGCGCATTCCTGTTAGCCCGGTTATTGGCGTGACAAAGAGGCCCTGTGTATCTTTGTCCACTGCGAATAAAGCAAGCCCCTTGCTCCCTTTACTTTTATCTGTTTGTGCCAGCACGATAATCATGTCACCCACGGTGGCATTGGTGATGAATACTTTGTTGCCATTGAGTACCCAGCAATCTCCCTTGAGCACAGCCATGGTTTCTATATTGCTGCCATCTGTGCCAGCGTTTGGCTCTGCCGCCGCGACAGCATAAATCCTTTCTCCTCTACACATCGAGGGAAGATATTTTTGCTTTTGTTGCTCACTGCCTGCTTCTGCAATGATCGAGCCTGGAAGCATAGCATTTTGCGTGATCATAGTGATAGGCATACTCCCCCAAGCAAGCTGTTCTGTAATAATTATCCAGGTGAGCACATTAATCTCCATGCCGCCGTATTCCCGGGGTATCAGCTCACTCAGAAGACCCAGGGGCGCCATTTTTTTATATATCTCATAGGGGTATTCCCCGGACTGATCACATTCCTTAGCTGCCGGCATCAGGTCACGTACAGCGAACTGTCTGGCCATATCACCGAACATTTTTTGTTCCGCCGTTAGTTCAAACTCCATCTTTCCTCCTCATTTTTGATCTAGCTTATTCAATTAGCGACTAAAGAGTATGGTTATCCTTTTGTACCAATTCAATAAGAACACCATACGTCATACGAGGATGTAAAAAGGCTACCTTGCCCTCTACTCCCTGACGTGGCCTCTTATCTATCAGTTCCATACCTTTGGCAGATAAAGATTTCAGCTCCTGCTCAATATCGTCTACCTCGAAGCAGATATGCTGGATTCCTTCTCCTCTTCGCTCGATAAACCTTGATAGCAGCCCGTCAGTGGTAGCGGGTTGCAGCAGCTCAATATGAGAGTTTCCAATCTTCACCATTGAGACCAGCATATCTGGGAACTCTTGAGGTGGGGAAACGTTAAGGCCGAATATAGACCTGTAAGTCTCCATTGGCTGTTCTAAATTTTTCACAGCAACACCTATATGACTGATACCTTTGATCATCTATACCTCCACACAATTTTCTTAAAATAGCGTCAGAGGAGCCGACACTCGCTGAGCTTAGCGCCGCACATAATAATGGAGGTTCGAGTTGACGGTTCACTCTGAAGTCTGCCTTTAGTAACCTTTGTTTATTCTGGTGCTTGAGCAGTGTTTGTCGTCTTAAACGGAACAGAATGATTAGTTTTCAAAATAATATCAATAATACATGTTTCATGTCAAGTACTTAGATATTGACAAATATGCTATAATATAAAACGTTATAAAATAGTTAGATATCGAAATAAGTGAGAACTTATTGACGGTTATTTCACCTGAAAATTAAAAGGAGGTTAATTATGGATTTAGGTTTAAAGGACAAGGTAGCTTTAGTTACTGGTGGTGGTAGACACATAGGACGGCAGATTGCTCTTACCTTAGCGCAGGAAGGGGCAAAAGTTGTGATCAACGATTACTATGCCGACCGGGCTAAGGCGGTAGCTGATGAGATCAACAAGATGGGGGGGAAAGCAATAGGGATTAAGGCTGATGTGAGGGAGACTGCTGAGATTACAGCTATGGTAAATGAAGCTTTAGGCAAGTTTAGCAGGATAGACATTCTGGTACACAATGCTGGGATTATTCCTGAAGCGATAGCGCCAAAAGAGATGGGCACAGCCTGGAGCGGCACTCTTTTCTGTGATAGTACTAGAGAGGGGTGGAACGGCAATATAGATGTGAATTTATACGGGATGTTTAATTGCACCAGGGCAGTTATTAATCAAATGATTGAGCAGAAGTATGGCAAGATAGTTGGTATTGTTTCTGATGCCGCCAGGGTAGGCGAACCGAGACTGACCCTCTATTCTGCAGCCAAGGCAGGCATGATTGGCTTCACTAAAGCCTTAGCAAAAGAGGTAGCTCGCCATCGAATAAATGTGAATTGTGTTTCTGTCGGGTCAACTCCACAGAAGGGGGCTGGTACTGAGATCCCAGAAGAGATGATGCCGATGGCGATGAAATTTTGCCCCATGGCTAAAGGTTACCAGCGGTTGGGGTTACCTTCAGATATAGCCAATGCAGTGGCTTTCTTTTCCTCGGATGCGTCTGTTTGGGTCACCGGTCAGGTGCTTAGCGTCAGCGGTGGCTATTGTATGATAGGTTAAATTAAAGGAGGTCTTTTCATGCCTTACGAGACTATTATTTATGAAAAAGAAAATGCTGTAGGTGTAATTACTCTTAACCGGGATAATAGACTTAACGCAGTCAACTTTAAAATGTTTGGGGAGCTAGAGCAGGTATTCGACGAAATCGCCAATGATAAGTCAGTCAGGGTGGTGCTTATCACAGGAGCCGGCCGAGCCTTCTCGGTTGGCGCTGACCTGAAGGAGGTGGGGCCGGAAGTCTTTGCGGTAGCAGGAAGGTGGTTGGCTAGAGGTAAACCAATACCCATGTTTGCTAGGATTGAGAATTTAGACAGGCCAGTCATCGGAGCCATCAATGGTCTGGCGATAGGCGGAGGCTGTGAATTAGCGCTGGTATGCGACCTTAGAATTGCCTCCACCGCAGCCAAATTTGGATTTGGTGAAATCAAGGGAGGCAGTATTCCGGGTGGAGGTGGCTCAGTTAGAGCTGCTCGAATCATGGGCGTAGCTAAGGCTAAAGAGGTGTTGTTCTTTGGTGATTTAATTGACGCCGAAGAGGCCCATCGCATCGGGCTGGTAAATAAAGTGGTACCGCCTGAAAAACTGCTCGACGAAGCCAAACAGTGGGCCCAGACCTTATCAAAACGGCCGCCCCTGGCTTTGCAGGCAGCCAAGGCATGTGTCAATACAGGAATGGAGATGTCTCTGCCGCTGGCCTTGGATTTTGAAGCTGCTTTATCGGCTTTCTTAATGAAAACAGAGGATTGTATTGAAGGGCAGGTAGCATTTCGGGAAAAAAGGGAACCACAATACAAAGGGAAATGAGTAATAGGATTTGGGCCAACAGATAGTCGGTTTAGGATTATATAGCCAGGTGAGTCTTTTGTACTTATAACAAATCCAATTATCTTAAAAAATTAAATGGAGGTTAGTTATGGATTTAGGTTTAAAGGACAAGGTAGCTTTAGTTACTGGTGGTGGTAGACACATAGGACGGCAGATTGCTCTTACCTTAGCGCAGGAAGGGGCAAAAGTTGTGATCAACGATTACTATGCCGACCGGGCTAAGGCGGTAGCTGATGAGATCAACAAGATGGGGGGGAAAGCAATAGGGATTAAGGCTGATGTGAGGGAGACTGCTGAGATTACAGCTATGGTAAATGAAGCTTTAGGCAAGTTTAGCAGGATAGACATTCTGGTACACAATGCTGGGATTATTCCTGAAGCGATAGCGCCAAAAGAGATGGGCACAGCCTGGAGCGGCACTCTTTTCTGTGATAGTACTAGAGAGGGGTGGAACGGCAATATAGATGTGAATTTATACGGGATGTTTAATTGCACCAGGGCAGTTATTAATCAAATGATTGAGCAGAAGTATGGCAAGATAGTTGGTATTGTTTCTGATGCCGCCAGGGTAGGCGAACCGAGACTGACCCTCTATTCTGCAGCCAAGGCAGGCATGATTGGCTTCACTAAAGCCTTAGCAAAAGAGGTAGCTCGCCATCGAATAAATGTGAATTGTGTTTCTGTCGGGTCAACTCCACAGAAGGGGGCTGGTACTGAGATTCCAGAAGAGATGATGCCGATGGCGATGAAATTTTGCCCCATGGCTAAAGGTTACCAGCGGTTGGGGTTACCTTCAGATATAGCCAATGCAGCGGCTTTCTTTTCCTCGGATGCGTCTGTTTGGGTCACCGGTCAGGTGCTTAGCGTCAGCGGTGGCTATTGTATGATAGGTTAAAACTAAGAGTGTGGAAGGCAAGATTTCTAAAATAATAGCGAAAGGAAGTGAACGTTATGGCTACTACTCAAAAGGTTCCAATAAGGGAAGGGGTATTTGTTGAGGGACCACACGGTACTACATTATTAGCCGGTAAGTGCAAATCCTGCGGGCAAATGTTCTTCCCCAAACCTGTTTTCTGTTTGAAATGCAGGGGAGCAGAAATAGAAGACGTACATTTAAGCGGTCGAGGAAAGCTGTATGCTTATGCCATCGGGCGCATGCCTTCGTCACATTTTCAACCTCCCTATGCTATAGGCCATGTGGATAGTGTTGAAGGAGCGAGAGTTTTCGCACCTCTGAAAATAATAGAAGACAAACCCTTCAAAATAGGTATGGACTTGGAGTTGGTTATCGAACCGTTATGGCAGGAAAATGATAAAGAAGTGATCGGCTATATATTTAAACCTGTTTAGCACTCTTGGATTATAAATATTGAAAATTGAGGTATATGAATCATGAGAGAAGTTGCAGTACTTGGAGTCGGGCAAAGCAAATTTGGCAAGTTTCCTCAGATGACTGCGCCGGAGCTTGGTCGAGAAGCCGTTATGGCAGCAATCAAGGATGCAAACATCGGTCCGGGTGATCTGCAGGTTGCTTATGCCTCCCGGCTTTTGGATGCGTCCTGTACAGCCCAGGAAATACTGAAGGACTTCGGCGTAACTCTTATAGAGATGGTAAATGTGGAAAATGCCTGCGCTGGAGGGTCCACTGCTTTCAGACAAGTTTGGAAGGAGATAGCTGATGGGCATTATGACATCGGAATAGCTATTGGAGTGGAATCAATGACCACTAGCTTTTTGGCCGGTAAATTAATCTCACCGGCACCGGACGATTTGGAGGGGCAATTAGGAATGACTATGCCCGCTCATTTAAGCCTCCTTGCCAGCAGGCAGATGAAGGAACAAGGGGCAACTGTGGAAGATTTTGCCATGATATCTGTCAAGAATCATCACCATGGCTGTTTGAATCCCTTTGCGCAGTATAAGAAAGAATTCACTGTAGAGCAAGTCATTAGTTCCAGGATGGTATGCGATCCTATTACTTTGCTCATGTGTTGCCCGCAGACCGACGGGGCGGCTGCGGCAATTCTGTGTTCCATGAAGGTAGCTAAAAAATATACTACAAAGCCGATAAAAGTGATCGGTTCGACGTTACTATCCGGTTCGTATTCATGTCTTCAAAAGGATATAACTCATGCCCCAGTGGTCATGGAGGCGGCTAAGAAGGCTTATGAGATGGCGGGAGTCGGACCTGAGGATATAGACGTCGTTGAGCTCCATGATGCCTTTGCCAACGAAGAGATGTTGCGCTATGAAGAACTTGGCTTGTGTAAAATGGGTGATGGGGTACGCCTTACCAGGGAGAAAACGACCTGGGTGGGAGGCAAGCTACCGGTCAATCCCAGCGGTGGTCTACTGGCGTTGGGACACCCGTTGAGCGCCACTGGCGTTCGCAATATAGTCGAGATTACCTGGCATTTAAGAGGGCAGGCCGGAGAGCGACAGACACCAGGGGCCAAGGTGGGCCTGGCCCATATGACGGGGGGAGCAGTAGCTGGTCTTCAGTATGGAGCCTGCGCTATCCACATACTGGCACGATGAAGATTATCCCACAGTTAGATAGCCTTGTTAGATTATTCTCAGGTTCATGAAGGTGTGATATGACGCTAGCTCTCGAAGGAATAAAAGTATTAGACCTCTGCCACCTGCCTCCAGGTATGTATTGCACCATGATTTTGAGCGATTTAGGCGCCGAGGTATTACGAGTGGAGAGACCTGCTCAAGGTGCCAGCTCAAAGGATATGGGCAATTCTCCCTGGAACACAGAGAGGGTGAATCATGTAATTAACCGCGCTCTTAATCGCAATAAGAAGAGTATGGCTCTCAACTTAAAATCAGATGAGGCTCGGCAGATATTTTACAAGCTGGCAAAGTCGGCTGATGTTATAGTTGAAGGATTTAAACCGGGTGTAACTGCGAGGCTGGGTATAGACTACCATACTATAAAAGAGATAAATCCTAAAGTGGTTTATTGCTCCCTCAGTGGTTATGGCCAGGATGGACCTTATGTTGATCTCCCCGGACATGACATCAACTATATTTCTTTTGGTGGCGCCTTAGGTATGATTGGCGAGGCTGGTGGGCCACCGGCAATCCCGATGAATTTTGTAGCCGACCTGTCATGTGCCTCTTTGAATGCGACTATCGGAATACTCAGTGCCCTTATGGCCAGGAATGGGACCGGGAAGGGACAATATGTAGACATCTCTTTTACCGATTGTGTTGCCTCTCTTATTACCATGTTTGCTTTTGACCGTCTTAACAACGGCGTTGATTATCCTCGCGGCAGTACGCCTTTCAATGGTGGTTTCCCCGGATACAATGTGTATCAAACCAAGGAAGGAAAGTATATCTCCATCGGTTGTGCTGAGCCATGGGGCTGGGAGAGCCTGTGCCATTTTATAGGCAGGAAAGATTTCATTCCTTGCCAGTATGCTGATGGGGAAAAACGGGAGGAGATGTTTGCCTATATGCGGCAGTTTTTTACCACCAGGAATCGGGATGAATGGTTTGATTTGATTAAGGATAAAAATATTCCCGTGGGTAAGGTTTACTCAATTGATGAGGTTTTTTCCGATCCCCAATTGAAGCATCGCCAAATGCTTCATGAAATGGGTCTTGCTGATGGCAAAAAGGAGAGGACGGTATGTCTTGGTATCAAATTATCAGACACGCCTGCTGTAATAAGGTCCCCGTCTCCGGTGGCCGGCGAGCATACTAAAGAGATATTACTCGACTTAGGCTACACTGAAAAACTGATAAAGGAGCTTGCTCACAAGGGCACCATAGTTTTGGATAAGGTTTAAATTCGCTTAAATTTTAATGAAGGATAGGAGAAAAATCATGGATTTTGAATTCACAGAGGCACAGAAATTAATGCAGAAAAATACTCGAAACTTTATGGACAAGGAAATAATTCCCATCGTCGAGGATTATGAACGCCGGTACAGGCCATTCCCACAAGATGTAGCTATAGGGCTAATGAAAAAGTTAGCCCCGTTTGGCTATACCTCCGCGCTGATACCTGAGGAGTGGGGGGGCGCAGGCCTGGATACGATTTCCTACGGTATCCTGGTGGAAGAAGTGTGTCGTGCCTGGGGAAGTCTGGGTATCATGGCTGTAGTTTCCCACCAAATCAATCTGGAGATGTACAAATGTGGCAATAATGAGCAACGAAAAAAATATCTGCCTCGATTGATATCGGGGGACCTGATCCCCAGTGCTGGTATAACCGAGCCCGATGCGGGGTCTTCCCAGAGGGAGATTCAAACCACTATTACTGATGCGGGCGAGTATTATATTGTTAACGGCACTAAAAATTGGCTTACCCACGGTGGAATTTCTGATATGTGTATTGTGCTAGGGTATTTCGATAAAAGCAAAGGGTATAAAGGAATGTGCCGGGTCATAGTAGAACGACCGGAGTCTCCTTATGAGGTGAGAGAGTTGCCCAAGATTGGCTTACGCTCCTGCCCGACCGCTGAGGCAACATTCGTTGATTGCCGTGTGCCGAAGGAAAACCTGTTTGGTGCAGAAGCAGGTGGTTATGAGGATACCCAGATGATTTTCAACATAACCCGTGTATCAATGGGTATAGGATCATGCGGGTTAGCTCAAGCAGCTATAGATGAGGCTGTAAAATATGCGTTGGAGAGGAGGCAATTTGGCAGACCTATCGCTCAATTTCAACTTGTTCAAAATATGTTGGCTGAGATGGTGATAGAAACAGAAGCAATACGTTTGCTTTCTTTCAAAGCTCTTGACCTTATGGGAAAACGCCAAAAATGTTCCAAGGAATGCTCTGGTGTAAAGTTCTGGGGCACTGAGATGGCAGTGAGGGTTTGTTCCAGGGCAATGGAGATTCTGGGTTCTTATGGTATTTCTGAAGAATATCGTTTGGAGCGATACTTCAGAGATGCCAGAACGTTGTTGTCTCCGGACGGTACCAGTCAGATACAGAGACTTATTGTTGGGCGGGAAATTTTAGGTCTGCCAGCGTTTGTTTAAATCAAATCTACACGTGATGAGAAACAGGCCCGGCTACGATAATTATATTCCGAGAATAGCTTTGGATAAATATAAATATGGGAACCGATGGGCAATGCCAAAACTAAATGGCGCTTGAGCCGTTTGCTCTCCCGTTCAGTTTTGAATTGCCCATCCTTTTTACATAAATCACCCATAGTAAGTTGTTAAAGGAGACAATTCATGGAGTTCGAGAACCTGAAATATGATAAGAAAGATGGTATTGCCAAGATAACTATAAATCGTCCCAATGTAATGAATGCGCTTACACCGGCATTACTTAAGGAGATGAAGGTCGCTGTCGAGGATGCTGGTAAGGATACGAATGTACGAGTTGTGATAATTACCGGCATGGGGCGAGCTTTTTCTGCCGGAGTGGACCTGCTATCACTGGGTGAGATTAAGCTAAAAGGTGGAGCCGTAGGACCGGTACTTGATGATCCTGCTAGGGCAGTTATCGATATTATACAGACCATACCAAAGGTAGTAATAGCTGCAGTCAACGGTTATTGCATCACGGGAGCTCTGGAGATAGTTCTGGGATGTGATCTGATTGTAGCTTCGGAGAATGCAAAATTTGGTGATACTCATACTCGTTGGGGCCTTCGACCGAGTTGGGGAATGAGTCAGCGTTTGCCGCGGAAAATAGGGTTGCTCAAAGCTAAAGAGATGTCTTTTACCGCAGAGTTAATTACAGCCAAGGAAGCGGAGCGCATTGGTTTAGTGAACATGGCAGTGGCTGCAGATAAAATGGAATATATAGTGCAACAATTGGCCGAGAAGATAATAGCTAATAGTGCTGATGCTATTGCTGCCTATAAATATCTCTATAATCATGGAATGAGGGGCACCCTGGAAAATGGTATAGAGCTGGAAGCAAAGAGTAAGTTTGAAATTAATGATACCGAGGAAAGGCTGGAGAAATTCAGGAAGAAGGGCACGTAATTACATAGATGAAACAGTATGTGACGAAGTTCTTTAGCTGGCGGTGCAAAAGCCGGCTATCTTGAAAAAAAAGTTAATTATTGTGACCACTTTTCGTATTTTTTATATATGAAACTCTGAGGAGTAAAAATGATGAGAACAAAGATAACTGAATTATTTGGCATCAAGCATCCCATCATGCTGGCAGGCATGAGCTGGATTACCGAACCTAATCTGGTAGCTGCTGTATGCAACGCCGGCGGACTGGGAATCCTGGCTACTGCCCGGTTCGGTGCCGATAAGGAAGAAATGCGTAAGAATATCAGGAGAATTAAGGAGCTTACAGATAAACCTTTCGGCATAAATGAACCACTGATGTGGCCGGGTGCGAGGGAATGTATTGCGGTAGCCATAGAAGAGAAGGTGCCCGTGATTAACTACTCCCTGGGCAAGCCCTGGTTTATAGACCAGGTCCATGCCTATGGTGGCAAGGTGATTGGTACTACAGCCCTATCGCAGCATGCAGCCCGGGCTGAGCAACTGGGTTGCGATGCCATCATTGTAACCGGCTTCGAAGCAGCGGCCCATGGCGCCACTGGCACTTCGATGGTTTTGATACCTATTGTTACCAGCAGAGTTAAGATACCAGTTATAGCCGCTGGTGGTTTTTATGACGGCCGGGGATTAATAGCAGCACTGTCTCTGGGCGCCAGTGGTGTCTCCTTTGGTACCCGGTTTGGTCTGACCAAAGAAAGTATTGTTCATAAGAATTTCAAGGAGCTTTGTTTAAAAGCCAGTGAAGAAGACACATTGTACAGCGACGCCTTTGATGGTATGAATGGCAGGGTGCTCAAGACCAAAGTAACTGAGGATATGATGAAGAGCGGATTCCCGCTGCTTAATTCCGTACAAAGCGCATGGGAAATTAAAAAGATGTTGAAACTCTCTCTAGGTAAATTCGTCGGTCTGAGCTTTAGCATGATGAAGTCAAACGAGGAAAAAGAATCTAAGGATCTGATAATGCAAGCCAGACAGGCAATCAGCGGAGTAGCTCAGATGAAAGCGATATACGATGGCGACTTAGAGAAAGGCTTGTTGTATGCTGGCCAATGTATCGGTGGCATCGACGATCTACCCAGTGTCAAAGAATTAATCGAGAGAATCATCGACCAAGCCGAAGGTACACTAACGGATATGCAATCAACACATTGATTTATTTTTCTTCGTTTTTCAGCGACCAACCAGTTAAAAATGTCCTTGAACGGAGAACCTCGTCAGCCGCTGAATAGGGGTCGATCTCACCAGCCTCCACCATTTCTAAATATCGACCCAAGTCCCGGTCATGCTCAATCAACTTAAACAGCTCATCTCGGACTCTACGTTCCAATGTCCCAATGAATTCATTGCGTCGTTGTCTATTGCGCCGTTGCGTCAATTCGCCAGTTTCTTCCAGTATCTGACGATGCTTTTTAATCTGCCCATAAAGCTCCTGGATACCGACATTGTTAATAGCTTCGGCGGCCATCACCGGCACCTGCCACCAATGTTCTTCAGAACGAAGATGGATCATCGCCTTCAGTGCTGTAATCAGATTGTCAGCTCCGGCACGGTCAGCCTTATTGACCACAAAAATATCTGCAATCTCAAACAAGCCTGCCTTCATTGCCTGAATAGTATCGCCCGCTTCAGGAACCAAGACGATCACTGTGGTTTCTACATTTTTCATAATATCAAGTTCAGTTTGTCCTACTCCAACTGTCTCCACCAAAATGAAGTCTTTACCGAAGGCATCCAGTAAGTTAATTACATCACCTATAGATCTCGGCAGTCCGCCATGACTACCACGGGTTGCCATACTCCGAATAAAAACTCCTTCATCCAGATAATGCTGTTGCATTCGTATCCTGTCCCCCAAAACAGCACCACCAGTAAATGGGCTGGTGGGATCTGTGGCAACTATGCCTACTGTAAAATTCTGTTGCCTGATCAGCGCTGTCAAACGGTCAACTATGGTACTTTTGCCCGCTCCCGGCGGTCCGGTTATGCCGATACAGTAAGCATTACCTAAATGAGGATATATCAGCTTCATAATTTGTGGCACATCGGCACTACCTCTTTCTGCCTTTGTAATCAACCTTGCTAAAGATGGTATATCCCCCTTCAGCATACGTTTAACAAGCTCCATTATAGTAACTCCGAATCTTTCTCAAACCGGCAATAGAATCGAGGTAAACCACAGCAATAAATATCTTTGAGGACCTTCCCTTTTCTATACAACACATAATATTAGTTTTGTGGAACAGTTCATTGTTTGCTAATCTCGGAAGGCTTCATAGATCCATACTTAGCAAGCCGGCTGTGGAAGGAAAAGGCTTCCTCCAATAAATGAGGTTTGTGACCTCCAACATTTTTAACAGCCCTGTTGAAATAATCCCATAGCAAAGGCCGGTATAAAGGATGTGCACAACTCTCGATCAATCGTTGCGCCTTCTCAACCGGACACAGACCTCTTAAATCAGCTATCCCCTGCTCTGTGACGACTATATCAACAGAGTGTTCAGTCAGACTAACATGGGGTACCATAGGCACAACACACGACACATCGCCATGTCTGGTCATCGATGGTAATGCTAATATGCTAAGATATGCGCCTTGTGCGAAATCACCAAGGCCACCTATTCCATTAATTACCCTAGTTCCTCCTATGTGTGTACAGTTGGCATACCCATAAATATCTATCTCTATTCCGCTATTGATAGCGATGATACCGAGGCGTGCGGCTATTTCGGGGGAGTCCGCTACCTCCAGAGGCCTCAAAACTATGTATTTCTTATACGTCTCCAAATCGGCAAAGAACCTATTCTGTCCTTGCGCTGACAATAAGAGTTCCGTGCCAGAAACTGCTCTTACCTTGTGTCTATCAATTAGATCCAAGATACCATCCGGCACGATGGCTGAGTAGAACTCGAGGCTTTCAAATTCTGAATTATTGAGCTCCTCAAACACGGCAGTAGCTATTCGGCCAACACCAACCTCGATGGGAAGTAAGTGGGGAGGCAATCGCCCCGCAGCTACTTGCTCCCTTAAGAAGCCGACCAGATTCCGGGCTATCTTCTTGCTAACATCATCCACTTGTTGCAGGGGGAAAATCGTTCCAGGCTCGTCTGAGACTACGATACCAGCTATCTTGCTAGCATCGGTCGGTATAAAAGGTGTGCCTATGCGATCACTAACCTGACGTATAGGAATAGGCTCTTTGTGGGGGGGATTTCTAGGCATGTAAACATCGTGAATACCCTCTATCTTAAACGGGTAAGACGTATTCAACCTGACTATAACTTTATCGGCCAGCTGTACGAACGTGGGCATTTCCTTCAAGGAAGAACAGGGAACAATATTTCCATCTTTTGTAATGAGTGCAGCTTCAACAATGGCGATGTCTAATGCGCCGAGTTCTTTACCACGAATAGACTGACAGAAGGTCCCCATTGGAATATCACAATAAGTCACTTTGCCTGCGTTTATTAGCTCCTGCATAAGGTTTTGCTGGCCTGCGCGCCTTGCGATGGCTCCCCCTTCTCCCCACACCTTATCTACCTCAAGCCCTATGGAACCGGACCAAATTGTTAGGGCAAAATTATTACCCCGCTCGACACGTTTCATTAAGGCTTCAGTGATTGGTGAAATATTGCCTGTGACTGCAACAGTCATGCCCTTTTTCACAAAACTCGCTGCTGTTTCAACTGGCATCACTCTGCTTTGTAGCTCATTTGCTCTGATACGATCAGTTAACTTGTTAGACATCGTGAAATTCCCCTTTTATGGAATTTGCCTATAAATTCTGTTTATCCCCACGTCCAGTTTGTATTTTTCTATTTCCAATTCCTTCTTATTTTTTACAGGTAGATAATCGAGCATATGCTGTTTGACCTTTTCTACAAGCACTTTGGGTTCAATCTGTGCTTCTTTATGCCCTTTCACCTCTTGTATCATCGTTTCGAAATACTCTCTCATTAGTTTTACCAGTGCCTTATCACCCACCTCACCGTGCCCCGGCACAACATATTGGATGTCCATCTGCTCGACGTCTTGTAACAATTTAAGCCATGCCTGGAAGTTTGCCGCTCCCATGGAAGGATGCACGCCATTATCCACATTGTCTCCACAGAACAGTACTTTATCGGAGGGGATATAAATCAGTATGCTTCCTCTAGTATGTCCTCCACAAGATATCAATTGGATAATCTGGCCACCTAAGTATAAATCTAGCCTGTCGAAAAACACGATTTGAGGAAGTATAATATCAACCTTATCAAGCTCCTTTTTGTATTGCTGAAACTCCTCGGGGAAAAACATTTTTATATCAGCATTTAACATGTTCCTATCGAGATAAGCGTAAAATCCTTTCAAATCATGCTGTTGAACTATGATCTTTGAACATAGCAGAGAGTTCCCAAGAACATGGTCGAAATGGCAGTGAGTATTGATAAGGTAGGAAATGCCTTTGTTGCCGACTATCGAATTCAACTCTTTACGCCAGTGCAAAGCATCTTTTGGCAAAAATGGGCTGTCCACAAGTACAGCACCCTCCTCAGTCATAATGCACCCTACATTAGGTGCCAGATATCCCGTCTCCAAATAAATGCTATTGGTAAGCCTTTGCATGTATCATCTCCTGTGTTCGTTCAACTGCATGCATCGATATATACCAAGTCACTGAGATCCATAATCGAGCACATAGGCAGTATCACCCAGTTAGCAAATGCGCTCAGTATTCTACTCTGTCATATATAGACATTGTGGACTCATTGATATCACTGCAAATAGTGAATTGGGGAGTTTAATCAAGAAGTAGTAGTGAGAGAACACAAACACAATGCTATGTTAAACCGTTTATTGGACTGAGGAGCTTCCTCAAACTTATTAAGGGCTTTTCAGTTCCTACTAGTCTTTTTCGAACTGCTCTCTTTATTGTGCTTTTCGTGAGCGCACCTGACGATAAAATCACTCACCTCCAGTAGTGATGCCCCATTGGGGAAAACTCCCTTAACGCCCATCTCCTGCAATTTGGGTATATCCCTCTGAGGAATTACCCCACCTAATACTACAGGTGTATTAGATAGTCCTTTGTCTCTCATTTGCTTAATAAGTGCCTCAGCTAAGGTTAAGTGTGATCCGGAGAGAATACTCAAGCCTATGACGTCTACATCTTCTTGAATCGCACAGGCTACTATTTGTTCAAGCATTAGATGCCGCCCGGTGTATATTACCTCCATACCTGCCTCTCGCAACGCCAGGACTAAGACCTTTGCTCCTCGATCATGTCCGTCAAGGCCCGGCTTGGCAACAAGTACCCTTATTTTCCTTTCTTCTTTCAAGTTTGCCCTCCTGCTCTTTGATGGCTACTATCCTTCAGACGGTGCCTGTTTCCTCATATACTCCGTAAACTTGTCTCAATACTTCACATATTTCCCCCACTGAGCAATAGCTTTTAACAGCAGGAATAATGTAAGGTATGAGGTTCTGGCCTTCACGTGCCGCACTCTCGAGTCCATTAAGACACCTTCGCACAGCTTCGTTATCTCGCGAAGCCTTAACTTTGCTTAGACGTGCGATCTGTTTCTCTGTTACTTTGGGATCTATCTCCAGCATTTGGACCTCATACTTACCCCTTTCCTCTTCTATACGATATTTGTTAACTCCGATAACCACCTTTTTCCCTGTTTCTATCGCTTGCTGCTCCTCATATGCCTGCTTGGCCAGTTGGCGTTGAATAACCCCCTCTTTAGTCATTTCTACTATTCCGCCTTGTTTTTCGATATCCAATAGTATTTCTTTTATTGCTTCCTCCACCTGGTTAGTTAGCGCCTCGATGGCATAGGAACCTCCTAAAGGGTCTGCTGTAGCGCAAATATCTGTCTCATGAATAAGAATATGCTGAATCATGAGAGAAATTCTGGTTGCTTCCTCGCTCGGGATGTTATAGGATTCATCGTAAGAGGCAACATGCATAGATTGAGTCCCGCTTAGAGCAGCTGCCAAAGCCATTATTGCAATACGAGCGATATTATTTAAAGGCTGCTTATCCACCAACGGTAGAGTAAATACCCCAGTGCCCATCCTCATCATCATGGATCTCGGATCCTCAGCACCAAACTTCTCTCTGGCTATTTTAGCCCACAGTCTGCGTGCAGCTCTGTGAGAAGCAACACTCGATATGAAATCCATGGTAGTATTAGTTAGAAACGTAATATGAGGCATAATTTGATCAAATGTTAATCCCCTCTTCATGGATTCTTGAACGTAGACCGTTGTGGCGGCTAACATCAAAGCGAATGTCTGTATTTGAGTGGCTCCACAGTGCAACATGTGGCAACCTATATTGACAGCATTCATCCGTGGGAGATATCGGGCACAATACTCAATGATGTCAACTACCATCTTAGTAGATGGTTCCGGCGGGAATATGTAATTCCCTCGAGCCGTAAATTCCTTAAGCATGTCATTTGCCAATGTTCCTGCCAGTTTATCCATTTGAACGCCCTGCTTTTCAGCCACAGTAATATACATGCCTAAAATAATGGGGGCGGTGGCATTTATTACGAAGGAGCTCGAAATTTCACCGACGTTTATACCTTCGTAAAGCGTCTCCATGTCTGCCAAAGTATCTATAGCAACCCCAGTCCTGCCTACCTCACCGAAAGCCCTGGGGTCATCAGAATCGTAACCCAGTTGTGTGGGAAGGTCAAAGGCCAGATTTAATCCCCTTTGTCCCTGAGACAGAAGAAATTTCCACCTGGCGTTGGTATTTTCACTCACACCATAGCCAGCATACTGGAGAGTCCTCCAGGGACGTTTATTATAACCTTCGGTGAAAAGTCCTCTGGTATATGGATATTTGCCAGGATCTCCAAGATCTCTGTAGTAGTCTATATCTTTAACGTCTTCTGGAGTGTAAAGAGGATCAATATTTAATCCTGAGTCCCTAAAGGATTGACTTGAAGGTTTGGGCTTACTCATCTTTTAGCTCCTTTCTTGTTTGATATATACAGAGGATAAGAATCTGTGTATTCCATAATACTTCTCCCGCTATATGACACATTTCACCAATGGTCTCGATAGGCTTATCGAAGTGCGCTAATTGTGCAATTTTCTTATGGCGCTCGTAACATAAATTCTAGGAAAAGTTGAACAGTGGACTGATGCATAATTCAAAAATGGACTCTTGTGGACCGCTTCAATGAGCAGGCGACCGGGTGCGACACCTGTTATCAAGCCATACTCGAGCCGACCTGGATTAAGCTTTCCCTATTTCCTTTTAGATATCTGGGAAGGTTCAGATGGCCAAAACAGCTTTTCCCAGTAATCTTCGGCATGATTTTCGTCCACTCCTAAAACACTCATACTGGCATCCCGGATCTTACCCAGTAGAATTATAAATTGGTCCAACTCTTTATCTGAAAGAGTGTTATATACATCGACAACTGACTTACGCGTATCGGGAGCAAGCTTTTCCGCCAATTTCCCACCTTGCTCTGTTAGAGTTACCTCTACAGCCCGTCTATCATTCGGCATGCGTCGTCTCTTTATAAGTTTGCGTTCGGCCAAACGGTCAAGAAGCGAGCTGACAGAGGAGGCTTCGATCGGAACAAGCCTGGAGATCTCGCTCGGCTGCATAGGACGCCCCATGAGAAGTAGAATCCATAGGGTAACCAACTGTGATCCCGTGATTCCCATTGCTTGTCCGGCCTTTGCCGCTGCTCTTTCATAACTGTGAAATGCCTGAGAAAATACTGCAATAGTTTTTAGGGTCTTGCGTGGCAAATAAAAACGCTCGTATTCGGTGCGTAAGATGAGCTTACGCTTAACTTTAGCATTCTGTCTGTCGCTACCTGTCTTGCCAGCTCGAATTTTTTCGCTATTCATTTTTTACAATATATCAATAATGTATGTTTCGTGTCAAGTACTTAGGTATTGACAAATATGCTATAATAATAAACGTTACAAAATTATTTGATATCGAAATAAATTTCTCAGTAATTGACTTACGGATTTAAGCATGCACTTTTAGGTGGGAGAAGATTTAAACCATGTCTACTGGTTAAAGAAAAGGATCATCTTAAGAATCCCTAATTGCAGAAGTACTACATCAAAGTTCACTTTTCAATTATTTTCAATAAAGCGACTTAATGTATTGGCAGATAAATAACGTGGCACTATTATTAAACTAAAGAAAAGAAAGGAGCGTATTGTGAAAAAGACCCGCGTCTGTAAACTTCTTGGCATTGAATATCCTGTTATCCAGGGACCTATGAACTGGATATGTGGGGCTGAGCTCGTTGCGGCAGTATCCAATGCCGGTGGCCTGGGTGTATTTGGTCCCAATGCCGGGGCAAAAACAATAACCACTGATGTGGTGGAAACCGGGGAACGTCTGCGCCGACAAATTCAAAAGGTTAGAACTTTAACCAACAAGCCTTTTGCTGTCAATCTCCTCCTTCCTATGAAAGCCTACCCCCATTTAGAGAGGGGTTTCAGCGACCAGGCGGTCAAAATATGCATTGAGGAGAAAGTACCAGCCGTGGTGTTTGTGGGTGATGATGTGGATACCTATATTGACAGTATTAAGAAAGCTGGCATCAAAGTCATACACCGCTGCCAACCCATAAACGTTGAGATCGCCAAAAAATCAGAGGCCGGAGGCGTCGATTGTATAGTGGCTGTCGGCTTTGATGGCGGCGGGCATCTTTCGCCCTATAAACTACCCACGTTTGCGCTGGTGCCACAGATTGTTGACGCTGTTAAGGTACCGGTGGTTGCCGGAGGTGGTATCGTGGACGGGCGAGGGATGGCAGCAGCACTCGCATTGGGAGCTGAAGGAATTTATATGGGCACGCGGTTCATGGCAACGAAAGAATGCGATACTCACCCCAATGTCAAGAAGGCAATCCTTGAGGCTATTGATACCAGCACTGCTACTGCCACAGGGCTTGTCGGGGTGGTCAGAAACCTAAATAATCGCCTGATGCAGAAATGCGTTCAGACAGAGGCCAGCGGCGGCTCCGGGTTGGATGTGGCCAAGCTTTACGGGAAAAGCTGGTTATCTGGATTGGTAGAGGGAGACATAAACGACTCTGCCATAGCCATTGGCGTAGGTGCCGGTATGATCAAAGATATCAAAAGCGCCGGGGACGTAGTGCGCGATATAGTTAAGGAAGCTGACCATATAATAGCCGGCTTAAAGTGATATCGTGGGTAGATCGAAATCGCTGCATTTTGTCGCTGAGGTTATCAAGGGTGGGGGCTTGCCTGCCCACCAGGTGTTTTGTTGCTTCGGTGGTTGTATTTATCGAGATAGCCCATTAAGCTAGATTGACTGAATAAAAAATCACAGGAACAGGCTGGCCATATGATTAATCTCTAGGTTGGGAAAGGGTAGAGCACCTTATTTTGCGTTGTTTCTGAGAACAAAAATAGATAGCATAGGGAGGAAACAGATATCATGACTGGAGCACTAGATGGTTATCGCGTGGTCGAATTTGGGCACTACATTCCTGGTCCATATGCTGGCATGTTGTTGGCGGATCAGGGTGCAGATGTCATCAAGGTAGAACCTCCCGGGGGTGACCCCTACCGGGAAGATAAAGGATTCATGGTGCTGAACAGGAGTAAGAAGAGTATTACTGTAGACCTTAAGAATGAGGAGGGAAAAGAAATCGCCCGGCGTCTTGTTCAAGGATCAGATGTACTCATTGAGAATTATCAGCCTGGGGTTGCTGAAAAACTGGGCATCGGCTATGACAGGATGTCCGCATTAAATCCAAAGCTGATTTACTGTTCAGTCTCGGGATTTGGTCATTCCGGTCCTTATCGAGATATTGAGGGATGGGAACAGGTCGTCGCTTCTGTTTCGTCATACTATACAGAGGAAGGCAATGTGGCCAACCCAATCTATTTTCCGGTCCCTTTTGCCAGCACTTATGCAGCTTTTCAGGCGGCCTATAGCGTAACCATGGCTTTGTACGCCCGTGAAACTATCGCCAGGGGACAGAGAATAGATGTCACGTTGTTTGGAGCGGCATTAAAAGGTTTTGGTTATTTCTTTCCGCAAGTTTTTGGCAGATACAGAATTCCGTTTCACCCACAGAGCACATGGCCGACTACTAGATTCTACCAAGGTAGTGACGGTGAATGGTTCTTCTTTAGTGCGACAACTCCTGCCTTTTTTGTAAAGTTTTGCGTAGCTGTAGGCAAAGAGGAATGGCTGACTGATCCAACATTTGATGGAGCTCCCTTTTTCATATTCCCTCCCAGAAATGTAAAGGCGACATCCTTACTTACAAATTTATTTCAAACCAGGAAAAGGGATGAGTGGCTTGAGTTTTTAACCGCGGCCGATGTCCCGGTTGCTCGATTGAATACTCTGGAAGAGGCTATGGAGGAACCCCAGATACTGGCTAACAACATGATCGTGGACGTATTGGAATCGGATTTTGGAACCGTAAAAGAGATGGGACTTCCGGTAAACCTTGAGCTCAATCCGGGGGCAATCAAGGGGAGGTCACCCCGCCTTGGCGAGAATACGGTTGAAATTCTGACAGCAACTGGTTATTCCAAGAAAGAGATTGCTGCCCTGAAAAAGAACGAAGTTATTTAAGCATCAATAAATATGAGGTGGGAAATAAGATGATACCGTTAAAAGGAATAAAAGTATTGGATTTCACTACATTTGCAGCAGGGCCTGCATTTCCATCCTTTTTAAGCGAATTCGGGGCAGATGTTATCAAAGTGGAACCTTTTGATGGCGACCTGTTTCGCCTGCTTGGCGCCTCATTCATGGTAATAAACCGGGGGAAAAGGTCGCTTTCAATCGATCTTAAGAAAGAACAGTCAAAGCTGATAATGAAAAGGCTTATTGAGAAGACAGACATTATTGTGATGAATACAAGGCCTGGAATTATGGAAAAACTTGGCCTGGATTATCCGTCCGTCAAGGCGATCAATCCCCGTGCTATTTACCTACAGTCGCCGCCGTACGGCACAAAAGGCCCAAAAACAAAGCTCGCGGCTTTTGATCCTATCCCATTGTCGTTAGGCGGCATGTATTTGATGCAGCGTGGCCCCGGTAACCCGATGTATTATAAAATTCCTTTCTGCGACGCTGGTACACCAGTGCTATGTTTTTTCGGAGTTGCTCTTGCCTTGCTTGCCCGTGCAAGAACGGGGCAGGGACAACTAGTAGGAACATCTCTTTTAAACACAGCAATAGCCTACCAGGCAACTGAGTTCATGCAGTACAAGAAAATAAAACGCTCATATGTAAAAGACATGAATGCCAAAGGACGCAATGCGACTGACCGCCTCTACCTGGGGCTTGACGCCAAATGGTTTTATGTGAGTTGTAAAAGTGACGAACATTGGAAGAAGCTATGCGACGCAATAGACTTGGATACGCTGAAGTCGGATCCAAGGTTCAAAACCAGGGAAAAACGTCTGCAAAATGATGCTGAATTGGCCGAAGTGCTATTCCCTATTTTCTCTCTTGGAAATGCTTCGGACTGGGTAACCCAATTACAGAAAATTGGGGTTCCGTGTACGATGTCCGTCAAAGAAGACGAGCTGTACGATGATCCGCATGGCGTTGCAACAGGCATGTTTCATGAATTCAATGATCCTATGTTGGGGCCTGCCAAGGCCATCGGTCATACCCTGAAATTTTCCGAATTCGATCTGAGCTTTGATAGATTGGCGCCATTTCTTGGTCAGCATTCCAGTGAAATATTGAAGGAAGTTGGTTATACAGATGAACAAATTCAACAGTTCATTGAGAACAAGATCATCCAACAGTCACAGGATAAGCCGTTGAAGGAACTTTCAGACGAGGCGTTGAAACAGCGGGGATATCCCCCTGATTTCATCGCCAGAATTCGGACTATGCAATAATCTCTCACCTGGGCACAAAAATAGAATATATCCCGCATTCCCCATATCAAACTGATATTTAGATGGGTTGTTATGATAAAATAGCTTCAAAAGCCCGCAGGTTTACCTGAACGGTAAAGGGCTTGTTGGAGAAACCCAATGGGTGAAAAATTTCAGGAGTCGCTGAAGCTTCAATTCGATAAGCGGCTGAAGCTGGAGTTCCAAGGTGCCAGGATCACCTCGGATGCAGGACTGCTGGTGTTCCGGGAACTCGATGAGGCACTGGGGTTGACGGAGACGGCACCAAACTATCTGCGAGACAGCCGCGGTGGCAGGAATGTACAGCATGAACTGGTGCCGCTTTTGCGGCAGTCGGTGTATAGCCGCCTGACGGGATATGAGGACACCAATGATGCTGAGAAGCTGGCCAGAGATCCTGCTATGCAAGCTGTGGTCGGACGCCGGGCGTTGGAGAAGCAGGCAGCCAGCACCAACACCCTGGGCCGGTTTGAGACTGATGTCCTTATTACCGTGGAGAATGAGAAGGGGCTGGAGCAAATGAATGCGGCATGGGTCGATCGTGCCATGACGCGAACCCGTCACCAGAGAATCATCCTGGACTTGGACAGCTCCGAAAGCCCGCTCTATGGGGAGCAGGAGGGAGCGGCTTATAACGGCCACTTCGGCTGCGTGTGCTATCATCCTCTCTTTTGCTTCAACCAGGTCGGTGACTGCGAAGGGGCGATGCTGCGGACGGGCAATGTCCACAGCGCTGAGCGCTGGCTGGGGGTTCTGGAGCCGATTGTAGAACGATACCAGAAAAGAGAGGTGCGGCTGCTGTTCAGGGCTGATGCTGCCTTTGCCCGACCGGAGATATACAGATACCTGGAGTCACGTGGCATTGGCTATGCCATCCGGCTTCCTGCCAACGATCTGCTGCAGGAGCATATCAAGCATCTGCTGAAGCGGCCAGTGGGAAGACCGCCGCAGAAGCCTATCGTCTGGTATTATAACTTCCGCTATCAGGCCAAGAGTTGGGATCGCCCCAGGCGGGTGGTGGCCAAGGTGGAGTGGCACCAGGGAGAGCTATTCCCCCGCGTGGGTTTCATCGTCACCAACCTCTCTGCCAAACCCAAGGATGTGGTGTGATAACGGCATAATAAAAGAGGACCAGTTTTAGGAGAAACGGCAGTCGAAAAGGGTACCACCTGAAGAATACAAAATCCAGTATGCTGGATGGAATACCAGCTGCTGGAGGAAAGGATGATTCAG
>Ga0265594_1000241_pt1 | contig 44981 bp, 37 predicted proteins | sample saktaG_11_FD_190147 | JGI IMG/M metagenome (GOLD analysis project Ga0265594, IMG submission 190147) | Saline water microbial communities from Sakinaw Lake, British Columbia, Canada - sak_2011_5_24_80m | ecosystem: Environmental > Aquatic > Non-marine Saline and Alkaline > Saline ... | reverse complement strand
AAAGATATCAGTTTTATTCACAATGTTACTGGAATTGCAAAATATGTTGTCAAACAATATGTGGAGATAATTAATAATGCTTAAATATCTTGTCAAAAAACACTTGACTCGCCATTTGGCGATATCAGGGGAGTCTCTTCGAGATGAGGAACAGACGCGTGGAAGGTTTTGCATTTCACAAATAGTTGTGTTCCGAAGAATCTGCGAAGGTCGGAGTGATTGTGCATTGTGGTGCGGGGATTCTTCGGGGCTCAAACAGCAGCGCCAAGTCTTACCTGAATACCATATGCCCCTCAGAATGACAGATTTTGGGAAGAATTACTTCTAAAACAAAAACTCATTCCAAGAATGTCATTCTTGAGGAGCCTGCCCCGAAGAATCGGGTAGGGGCGAGACTTCGCTTCGTTGCGTTACATTTTTAACAGCCAATTATAATCCACTATAAGGCTGATATTTATGAAGGGATTTGATCTTTTACGACCTTCAATATGATCTGAATTTTCTATCTGCTCAAATCCGATGCTTACATCCGACTGGATATGAGTATTGTATTCATAATGAATAGAACAACTAAGATTATTTGTCGTTTCAACTATACCATAAGGGATTTTTTCCTCATATCCGGTTGCCATTGTAACTTCATCGTCCATCCAGGGTTCGGTAAAGGTTCCCCGAATTGTGCCTTCGCCCTTACGAATCAGAACATACTCCAAACCTAATTTTAAGCGATTCCCGAACCAACGATCGAATTTGCAATTGAAACTTTGAAAATCTGTGCCTAACGGATGACCGATCGGCAGGTTCTTATGTAAATATTTCTCAAAAGGACGCGCATCGGGAACGTTATATGTCCGATTGCGCACCTGGGTAAATTCACACCAGCCGTTTATTCCGAAAATCAGATCAATTCCCTCAACTCCAAACAGAAACGCCAGTTCGTTGGGCTCAAGATCTCCCTTTTCTTCGCGATCTATCTGAAAATCATCAATTAAAAATTCTCCATAAAATTTATACCTGTTTCGAAAATAATATGCAAAATCCGTATATAGCATCATATTCATCGGTTTGTGATCATTATCCTGAGTAAAGGAATAAATAGCGAGGGGATTTGACATTGTAAAATCAAACGCCTGATTCTGTCCGCCATACAATGCTAATTGCCCGGCGCCAATATAGACTTTGTTTTTCAACTTTATCTCAGCTCTTGTTGCAGTCAAATATCTATTGGCGGAATACATATTATCTAACTGACTTATAAACGTATTAAAAGACATCCATTTAGTTTGGATTTTTAAAGTTAGCATATCGAAAGCACGTGAATTATCCGATATAAAAAGTCGGCCGGAATTACCATAGCCCCATTTCACATAATCGCGCCCGTATTTTAAACTGAAATTATCTCTATTATAGGCAATATACATCTGCTCCTGGTAACCCTGAAATCCCCGCCATTTATAGCCATTATAAAAAGGATCGTCATTCAGACGCTGGTCAATATAGGCGCTGTACTTCAAAGTAAATCCGGATTTAATATTTAGCGCACCGGATAGACGATAGAACAGATAATTTTTTTTATCATTATATATATCTTTAAACATTGAAGATAAGCGAATATTATCCTCTTTAAACGACTTACTGTTTTCTAAATACGCTATATCCCGATTGAACTCTGTCACCAATCTCTGATACTCAATTTCAACGGATTTAGTATCCATCATTTCATCATTGATTAAGATTATTTGCTGCGCTATTTCCTGTCGAGTATAGGGCTGGGCGCCCTGATCAAGGTCACGGAAATAACCTGATATTTGAAGAATTTTTACAGACTCATAAATCCAGATGTCAGTCGGAATTGATTCACTGAACTGTGCGAACCCGATATTGCTTAGAAAAGTGGCGAGTAGAAGTAAGTTTTTTATGTTTTTCATTGTTTTATTATGAGGTGAGTGAATCACTTTGTGGTACGGAGATCCTTCGGTCGTTCCTCCCTCAAGGATGACAGATAGGGGTTCAGGATGACAATATGGGAAAAAGATGACAATCAAATGTGTCATTCTTGAGGGACAAATGCAGAAACTGTAAAACCTTGCGAAAATGTTTATGTCCCGAAGAATCTGGTTGGGAGAAGCTTTGGACTAACAAGATTCTTCGCTCAGAATGACAGATAGGGTAGTGCGTTGGTCTTACCCGATCCTTCAGTCGTTCCTCTTTCAGGATGACAATATAGGGAAAGCGCATTGGGATGATGAGATTCTTCACCCCCTTCTCACTCCGATTATAAGATACAATACAATTTGAGCATTATCACACTGCCATAGTATCCTGGGGTTCAGAATGACAGATAGGGGGAAGCGATCCTTCCCCGATAAATCGGGGTAAACTCTGCTTCGCTTACCTCAGGATGACAATATGGGGGAAAGATGACAAAACAACGTGTCATTCTTGAGTGAGGCACGAACGAAGAATCTGGTAAGTAAAGCGCTTTGGGATAACAAGATTCTTCGTCGCAAGCTCCTCAGAATGACAGACAAGGTAAGAATGAAAGATATGGGACCTTTTTCAATTCAATTATTTTTCATTGTTATAAAATTCCATTATAGAGTCTGAAACGTATTTTACATGATCTTCTGTCATTTCCGGGAATATTGGGAGACTTAATATTTCCGATTGATAGCGACTGGAAACAGGAAAATCACCCGGTTTATGTTCCAGATATGTATAGGCTTTCAGGTTTGGAAGAGCTATAGGATAATGTATTCCACTGGAAATATTGTTTTCAGCCAAATAATGCTTCAGGCTATCACGTTTTTGCGTCCTGATTACATATAGATGATAAACCGGTAAGGTTTCTCCCAATTCAAGAGGAGTTACAATATCACCTACGTTCTTCAGCAATTCATTATAGAGATAAACCAACTTTCTACGTTTTTCGCTCCACTCATTAAGATACTTTAATTTCACACTGAGAACAGCCGCCTGAATGCCATCCATCCGGGAGTTAATTCCCTCAAATTCATGATTATATTTTTCAATACGACCATGGTTGGCAAGCATTCTTGATTTCGTCGCAATATCTTCATTCTTGGTTATTATAGCTCCGGCGTCACCATAGGCGCCCAGATTTTTTCCCGGATAAAAACTAAAGCAAGCAATATCACCAAATGTTCCAATTCGCTTACCTTTATACATTGCTCCGTGTGCTTGAGCTGCATCTTCTATAACAAAAAGATTGTGTTTTTTTGCAAGAGCATTAATGGCATCCATATCAGCAGGCTGACCATAAAGATGGACGGGAATAATTGCCTTTGTTTTTTCTGTAATTTTCTCCTCAATTTTCCCAACATCAATTGTGTAGTAATCGGGATGGCAATCAACGAAAACGACTTTCCCGCCAGCGGCAGTAATGGCTTCTGATGTAGCGATAAAAGAATTTGCCGCTGTTATCACCTCATCGCCGGATTTAATTCCTAATGCTTTCAGAGCAATAATAAGCGCGTCGGTGCCATTCCCCACTGCAACACAGTGATTTACTCCACAATAATTAGCGAATTCTTCCTCAAATATCTTTGCATATTTTCCACTGACAAATGCGGTATCAATTATGACTGACTGAATTGCAGCATCAATTTCTAACTTTATATTTTGGTATTGAGCTTTCAGATCAACAAAAGGAACATTCATTTTAACTCCAAATTAACCACCGATAAACACCGATTTTAATATACTAATCTTTTAAATTCTGACTTATTTTTGCTACCAAAATTCAGGAGATAGCCAAGTTTCAATGGGATCATCTACTCTGTACATTCTGAATCATGTCAGTAGCCGGATGAAGAATCTTGATGGACTTTGCGCAATTGTCAGCGCAGATTCTTCACCCCTTATAACTCCGATTATATGATAAGACGCAATTTGAGCATTAGTACAATAACATAGAATCTTGGGGTTCAGAATGACATGATAGGGTGAGACAGATGCATTGTGGTGCGGAGATTCTTCGGTCGTTCCTCCTTCAGGATGGCAGACTGGGGTGAAGTGCACTGAGATGCGGGGATTCTTCGTCGCAAGCTCCTCAGAATGACAAGAGATACATACAAGAAGTCGTTGCTATATATCTCTTATCTTCCTGGCGGGATTTCCGGCATAGATACCTGGCTCGTTTATATCTTTTGTTACTACTGCACCTGCGCCGATGACAACATTATCGCAAATGCTTACCGGTAAAATAGTCGAGTTGGTTCCTATAGAAACATTATTCCCAATTACAGTATTTTTCCACTTTGTTTTATCTCCTCCAGCCGGTCCGCCTGATTTAAATACATCATTGATAAACATAGCGCCATGAGAAATGAAGCAATTATCTCCAATTGTTACTAATTCACAAATAAATGCATGGGATTGGACTTTACAATTACTGCCAATTACAGCATCTTTTTGGATTTCCACAAAAGGACCGATAAATGTATTGTCACCAATTTTACAGCCATAAAGATTAACCGGCTCAATAACGGTAACATCTTCACCAAAGGATACATCTTTAATTGTAACGTTTAATTTTTTCATAATTTATTCAAATACGGGAGGCGGAATAGTCGGTCGTTCTCGTCGGAAGATTAGAAGATTCTTCGTCGCAAGCTCCTCAGAATGACAGATAAGGGTTCAGAATGACAATATAGGGGAACTGCATTGTGGTGCGGAGATTCTTCGTCACTTCGTTCCTCAGAATGACAGATAAGGGTTCAGAATGACAGATTGGGATTCAGGATGACAGATAGGGGGAAGTGCGCATTGTGGTACGGAGATTCTTCGGTCGTTCCTCCCTCAGAATGACAGAATGGGGTGGCTCAGAATGACAGTTTTGATTCCATCAACTATAACTTTGTATCGCTATCCGTTGTCGTTTGGCTTTCCTAACTTACAATGTCTCGGTTTAAATTTCAGAAATACTTCTTTACCGGTTTCGATTGATTCATAGATTGCATTTATTAGCTCAAGGGATTTGCGACCTTCCAATCCATCTACAAGAGCCTTTGTATGATTTGTCAAACTATTACAGACATTCTCCAAATATCGGGCATGCCCAAAGCCATATACATTCGGCGGCATTTCGGCAAATCTTTCAATTACAGTTTTATCCTCTTCAGTTTCATCAATAAAATTCCATGTCTTCATTTGATTTACTGCAAAACCACCGATCTCAACACTTCCTCTTTCACCAAGAATAGATAAAGAACCTTCTAAATCCTTTGGACGAATGGCAGTAGTAGCCTCAACTATGCCGATTGCTCCGCTTTTAAATTGTATGATTGCGACGCCGGTATCTTCCGTTTCAATATCGACAAGAGCAGTTTGGGATTTAGCAAATACCGACACCGGTTCGCCAAGCATCCATTCCAGTAAATCAATATGATGCGACGCCTGATTGGTAAAAACGCCACCATCCATCTCCCAGGTACCCCGCCATTTATCCTGGTCATAATATTCTTGTTTACGACACCATCTTACCCGAACCGTTCCCATAACAATTTTTCCGAAACGGTCGGTTTTCAGCGCTTTTCTCAATTTCATAACGGGAAGGTTGTAACGATTCTGCTTGACTACATATAATTTAACACCGGCTTCATCACAAGCCCGGATCATGTCATCAGCTTTATGCAGATTCAATGCCATTGGTTTTTCTACTACCACATGCTTTTTATATTTACCGACAATATCAATGGTATGCCTGGCATGGTTGCCGCTCTCAGTTAGAATATTAACGACATCTATATCCGGATGTTTTTGTAGCATCTCATCATAACTTGAATAATATGGAACATCGTATTCTTTGCCGATTTTTTCCGCACGATCATATTTTATATCACAAACAGAAATTAATTCCGCTTTGTTCTTAAGATGTTGAGTAATGGCATCGGCGTGTTTCTTGGATATTCTTCCACATCCGACAAGGGCAAATTTTACTTTTTTCATGAAGACCTCTTCTTTAGCAACGAACAATCACGAACAGTTATTTTATATTTTTCTCAGAACGGAAATTAGGAACACGAATTATTTCAAAACCTTTGTTGTCGTTACGAAAATTAATCAATATTCAAAGTGAATATCCAGTAGCAACAAGATAATTCAATAATTGAGATTTATGTATAGGTAATAATTGAGAAACAGTTTTCAATTCAATTATTATATTCTCATTGACAATTAAATCGGCATAATATTTTCCAACAACTGTTTCTTTATAAAAAAGGGCTATATTTTTTTACAACTAACAGAATGACAGATAGGGGTTCAGAATGACAATATTGGGGAAGTGCATTGGGATGCGGGGATTCTTCGGGGCTCAAACAGCAGCGCCAAGTCTTACCTGAATACCATATGCCCATCAGAATGACAGATAAGGGAAAATGACAAAAAGACGTGTCATTCTGAGGAACAGACGCGCGAAAGGTTATGCATTTTACAAATGGTTGTGTTCCGAAGAATCTGCAATGATCGGAGTGATTGTGCATTGAGATTCGAAGATTCTTCACCCCTTATAACTCCGATTTATAAAATACGATGAAATTTGAGCCTTATCACACTGCCATAGAATCTTGGGGTTCAGAATGACAATATTGGGGAAGTGCACTGTGGTGCGGGGATTCTTCGTCGCAATCTCCTCATCTCACCAGAGACCTCTTCGAGGGAATGACAGACTGGGGGAAATGCATTGAGATTCGAAGATTCTTCACCCCTTATAACTCCGATTTATAAAATACGATGAAATTTGAGCCTTATCACACTGCCATATAATCCTGGGGTTCAGAATGACAATATTGGGGAAGCACATTGTGGTGCGGGGATTCTTTCCCGATTCACTCCGTTCTCGGGACTTCGCTTCCCTCAGAATGACAGATAGGGGTACAGCTCAAATGACAATATGGGGGAGTCAGGATGACAGAACGGGGAAAGCAAATTGGTCTAAAGCGATCCCACCTGTAGTACCGGGACTCCGTTTTACAAATTCATTCACCATTCAAAATTAAAAATTCAGATTTTCTATAAGTCAGGAATTAAATCAACAATTCTAAGAGCAAAATCGGTAACTAAACTATCACTCACTACGGATTTTATTAGTAGCAATATTATACACTGCTTTAGAGAAATATCGTATATCCGTCCAGAATGGATGCTTTTCTTTATCAAGTAAATAAATAGTCTCCGCTTCGATAAACCCATCTTTGCTTTGTTTTAAGAGAGAAACATAAGCCGGTATGCAGCCGGGTTTGTGCTTTGCACGTAACTTGCGAATATCTTCCGGAAATTCTTTTAAAAAAGTTTTGGTTATTGGTCGGATACCCACTAATTTCATTTCACCTTTTAGGACATTAAGCAACTGGGGTGTTTCATCCAGCCATAAATGCCGCATATATTTACCCCAGCTGGTTACCCTGAAATCATTCGCGGATTTGCCTTTTTCGTTATATCCGAAATTGGACACCATATAGTCATGCACGTATTCAGAATACGGATGCATCGTCCGAAATTTATATACATTAATTATTTTTCCGTTCTTGCCTATAGCACGCTTTTTATATAACGGACCATAAGACGGATTTGGGTTTGTGTCGGGTTCTTTTTCTTTAACGGCTATAAAACATAAGCAATTATCTATTTCTTTGGTGGCAATCACATTAAAGCCGCAGTAATACAGCCGCCCCACTATTTCACAGCGTGAGACCGGGCGGTTTTTCCCCTTTGTGATGGAGAAGTAGATACCTTTGAGAATATCCAGCTTTGGGAAAACCCGGTTGAAGATAAAATCAAAAAACAGTACAGGATATGCCAATATCTTTATGTATTTCTGCTTTATCTCGCGCTGACGTTCATCTAACGTCTGTCCGCAACTTATAAAAACAGCGCCTTTTTGTAAAACACGATTTACTTCAATGAAATATTCATTGATACGCCGAAAATCATTGACAATATGCAGATTTAATAAAAATTCTTTAGATGATTTATCATATCTCTGGATATTAAACAGTGTTGAGGAGTCCAGAATTTCTGATTTGTCCCGGTCAAAAGAATCCAGATCAATTGAAGATTTAATAAATTCAAAAAGCGAACTGCCATCTACAAGGTATCGATATTTTAGATTTTGGGTAATTGGTTCATGTCCAAAACTATTGGAAAAAGGGGAATGATATTTTGAGCCATTAATCAGTGTGTACTCCGACTTTGTATCAAGCTCGCCATTCTCCAAAACCTTTGAATGCGTCATCAGACCGGTAGCGGCGAAATCGGGATCCTGTAAAATAAATTTACGGGAATAGTAGTACGCCCAGGATACAAATATTTCAAGCAACGTCGCAAAAAATATAGTACCCAAAACAATCAGACGTGAGTAGGACATCTGTTTAAAACTGAACATGATTATCGTAATAATTGCTGTCGATATAAAAGCAACTGATATAATAGATGACAAAATTGAGCTGTATCTGCGTTCCTTGAAGGTTCTGTATTTTTGACCCGATAGTGATACTAATATCCAGATCAATAAAAATAGAGCCATTGGTCGCCAGTAATTGGGAATGTAGATCCGGACTGTTGCCGGTTTAATCCAGGCGGCAATAAGAAATGCGGAAGCAAATATACCTATATCAATAAGACATAATAACCAGCGATTTAGACGATGTTTCATTGCTCTACTTGAATCTCAACTGGTAATCGGGGTTTTCTTTCATTATCCTAACGCTTTCGGGATAGTTCTCTATAAACCAAACCATAAAGGCAGTAACATCAATTTTGTCTGCGAGCATTTTCTGGCGGCGAGATTGGAATTCTTGCTTGAGATTAGGAGTGTTTAAAAATTCTTTGATTTTTTCAAATAGTTTATCAGGTTCAAAAGTTTTTATTCCATAAGTTAATTCATATTTATGTTCCAATTCTTCAAGATAACCAAGTTTTCCAACAAAATCGTTGAAACGCAAAGAAGGTGTACCTAAGACAGCCGCCTCAGCTGCCATGGTTTGACTGTCCCCTATATACATATCAGTATAAAAAAGGGCGTGATGTATATCCATTGGATCAATTTGAATACAGTACTTCTCGAATTCCGATTCCAGCACTCTTTCTGATGTTATATAGACTCTGCCTTTTTCTGACAATATCGCAATAATTTTTCTAGCAATATTCGTTGAAATACCCTTCTTCCCTTTATCATGGTGCGCTGTTAGTTTGGCAAATCTCAATATAAAGAATCGTTGTGATATGTCTATTTTATCTTTAATAACTTCTAAATTTGGCACAAAATAATTTGGGTGAAGATAGGCAAGCTCATGATAACCTTCATAATGAATAGTCTTCTGTTCCCAATTGCTATCGATTCCTCCAGTTCTACAGCTTGACGGTGCTAATATATTTGTAGCAAGTGGATAACCGATTTTACTGAAAAAGGGGATCGCGTCATAGTCATCTTCATTTACATTTATTGAAGGTATATTTAATAACTTTCCGACATGGGTCAACTCTGCAGATGTTCCAAGCATAATATCTGGACGAAACCGACGGCAATGATGCAGAATTCTATAATCTCGCTTTAATAATCCAATTGCAATTCCAAATTTATTGTCTCGTCTTCCTTCAGGAAGAATATTGGTATAATTAAAACCAGATGATTTTAATAAATAATCCAATATATCTTTTTTCTTAGTAAGGATGTGAACATTGTGACCATGTCGTATCAGTTCAGAAACACTGTTTTTAAGCAAATGGAAGTGAGCTGGATGTCCTAAGTAAAATAATATTTTCATGATTTGAAATTCAGCCTATACAAAAGATATGATAAAGCCAAAAGCATCCACGCATTTGACCAGCGCATATATGAAGTTTTTATAGTATAGTGTTTATATTTCCTATAAAAAAAATGTCCATCATGAGCCTGCATATTAATAATCATCCATTCTGCCACTTGTAGAGCTTGTCTGATAAAGCCAAATTCTAACAGTGTTATTATGGATTGAGAGGCAGCAGTGCAATCTATCGGATAAATGCTTTTATCATAAAATTTGGGAATTTTATTATCAATAAAAAAATTATTGAAATAATGTTCAATCCCCATCTCTAAATTCCTATGATATTCCATATCTCCTGTAAGTTTACAATAGTCGTTCAGACAGTTCAGAATATAACCCGTATGATAATTATCAACCCAATCTCGTTTATCATTATGAGAATAAATCCAGGCTCCATTGATATTTTGATGCTTCATAACGAAGGCAACAGTTCGTTTAGCCTCATCATACAATTCCATGTCTTTGTAGACACAATATATCTGTGAAAGTAATCTGGCTCCTTTCATAGTGGCGTTAAACACAACCTGATTATCATTTGGCGAGTACGAATAACAAAACGTATTTCCCTCATATATTTTATTGAGGTCATATCGAATAAAATCAACCGAACTGCGACACATATCCAAGCTTTTCTTGTCTCCATTTAAGACATAATTTTTATACAATGCATTCGTGATGATTCCAGTAGCAACTACCGTTGGAGTAAACGCCGGAATCGAATCGTATCTCGATTCCCAATCGAAATCATATCCCCAACAAATACCACTAAATCCATTTGATTTTATCTTTGTAAGTTCGTTTTTTAGAAACTCAATCTCCGATAAGAAATATGATCTTCTTTCTGGAAAGGTTTTACTTAAATACACGTATGACTGAAGAATTAGTCCAAGAGTTACAGGATTATATCCCTTTGGAACTTGCAAAATTTTTCTGGTATTTAGGGGTATCCTTCTATCAAGTTGTTGTAAATAAAATCTAACTTTTCTGAATTTCAATAGAGGAAATTTAAAAACAGGAGACATTAGAATATCATACGGATCATATCCTCTATATTTTTCTTTTATTATATATTCGAGTAGTTTTTCTAAGGACTTTTTTATCATATTATCAAGGTATTTGGATCATCTGGTTTTTATTTATCGACTCTATGATTTTAAACGGAAGTAAGCTTGACATACATATCTCCTCAAAACAAATTGGTGTTGGTTTACCCTCTTTAACAGAAGTTATAAATTGTTTTATTTCTTCTGCATGGCCTTTGTCTTGTTTAGAGCTTTTTACATACTTCTTTCTCCCATAGATTTCATATGATTTAAAATCATGTATAATTGCTGTCATGCCTTGAGCATAAATTTCCAAATATTCTTTTTCAAGTTGTTTACTGCCGTTAGCAAAATAGGATATAGAAGCAATTGAGCCATTTTCATATTTAATATTTATTATAAGTGTATCATTTAAATTTAAAGCTGAGTCTAATGACATTGCGTTGATTGAAATTGGTTTACTATTAACAAGATACATACATAAATCTACAAAATGGCAAACTTCACCAATTATTCTTCCCCCACCAATGTCCTTATCTTGAGTCCAGTGATCAGGAGGTATATGCCCTACATTAATCCTATAATTAATTGCTTTTGGTGTATCTTTGCCAAGTATTTGTCGAATATTACTAATTATAGGAGAGAACCTTCTATTGAATCCAACCATAAGATGAATATTGTTTTGTTCATATTCCTTTTTTATTTGTATTAATTCATCTTCAGTCAAACATAATGGTTTTTCAACAAATATATTTTTCCCCGCTTTGATAGATTTAAAAACATAATCAGCATGTGTGTCATGACGTGTAGCAATGAATACCGTATTAATATTTTCATCTTTAAGTAAAGCATCGACTTCACTATATACCATCTTAAACTTGTATTTATCAGCAATATTACGACTCTCATTTCCCAAAGCAGTGATAACTCCTACCATTTCACCATATTGGACAGCATTCGGAAGAAGAAATTTCTGAGCAAAATTACCAGCGCCGATAAATCCAATTTTAACTGTTGAGTTAATTATCTTTTTTCTTGATTCGTAAAACAATGTGACATTTTTATCTACTATTCTTTCGGTATCATATTTAAGCAGAATACCACAATATGGTTCATTTTTATTAGTAATTAATTCATAGGCGGCAAGCGCTTGATTAAAATCAAACAAATGTGTTGTTAGTATCTCTATATTTAATTTATCTGTTTTTAGTAGATCTAAGAAAGCCTGCATATTCCGGTTTTCCGTCCAGCGAACATAGCCAATTGGATATTCCATTCCCTTCTGTTCATAATTATCATCATATCTTCCAGGACCATACGATGAAGACATTCTCAATTCCAATTCTTTTTTATAATAATTAGAACGAGAAAAACCTGTTGGCACAGCCCCCACTATTATTACTTTGCCTTTTTTCCTGCAAAGTTTACCCGCAAGTTCAACTGGATCCAAACTAGTAGTGCCCGCCGTGATTATTACGGCATCAACACCATAGCCATTTGAGAATTCATTGATCATATTCTCAAGCTTTTCGTCCGAACGATTAATACTTAAATCTGCGCTAGATTTTATTGACAAATTTACCATATCGTCATCAATATCAACTCCGGCTACTTTAATACCGCCGGCATGGAGCATCTGGACGGTTAATTGACCGATCAACCCCAATCCAATAACGACACAATTCTCTCCCAATCTTAAATCAGCTTGTCGAATACCTTGTAACGCAATCGATGCTACGGTTGTGTATGCCGCATATTTTAAATCCACTCCCTTAGGGACTTTAACACATAGATTTTTGGGAACAGATATCACTTCTGAATGTGGTGATTCAGCTCCACCACAGGCAACATAATCACCGATATGAAAACCATCTACACCAACACCTATATCGATAATTTCGCCAACAGCACTATATCCTAATGGTGATAAGGAATCTAATTTATTCATGACTTTTTCATAAGTAGATTTTAATCCTTCAGACTTGACCGAGTCGATTACCTGCTTCACCTGTTCCGGTTTTTGTTTCGCTTTACTGAGAAGCGATGATCTAGCCGTTTTTACCTTTCCGCCCTCAGTGCCAGCACTAATTAATGAAAAATGATTTCGAACAATGATTTGTCCTCTATTCATCACCGGATAGGGTACTTCAGTTATATCCATTTTTCCAGATTTTAAATTTTGGGTCAATTGTTTCATTTAAAGTCCTAATATATCCTTGAATGTTTTTAAAATATTTTTTTCAAAATGCTTTATTTGATATTTTTCGTTAAATGTAATTACATTGTACTTTGATATTTCACTTAATAATTCTTTATTATCATGTAAAACATATATATATCTGCATATTTCATCAATATTATTATTCTCTACAATATAACCATTTTTCCCATTTTGAATAATATCAGGAATACCACCAACATTATTTGCAATAACTGGTATTCCTGCTTCAAAAGCTTCAATAGTAACTAAACCAAACGTATCAATTTTAGATAAAAAAAGTAAAATATTTGACGAATTTAAAATTTCAATTTTCTCACTACCGTATTTTGGACCTAAAACACAAACATGATCATTTAATTTCCTTATTTTTATCTCTGCTATTAGTTCTTCTACTGATATATCAGTTGTAGCATTTCCAACTATTAGGGCTTCAAACTCGATTTTATTATCTCTGATTAACTTTTCAACAACATCAAGAAATTCTATTATACCTTTTGAATAATATAAATTTGATAAAAATAAAATTTTAAACTTACCCTGTAGTTTATTAGAATAATTATTTTCATTAGGTATTATACCATTCGGTATAACAAATGGCATAGAATCATATACATCTTCTATATCACAGATTAACCTTTTTGCAAGACATATTAAATGACAATCTTTAAATAGAAACTTATAATATATTTTGTAAATTGGATTTCCTATTAGACTTCTAATACCCCCCCCATGAAGATGAATAACAACATTTTTACATAATAATTTAGATATCCAAATAAAAACAGAATCTTTTATAAATGGTAATCCTTTTGGTGCTATTGTAATATAAACAAGATTGATTTTTTCACTTAATAACAAATATAATGTCTTAAATAAAGCAATAAAATATTTAGGTAATTTATATAGCTTAATAGTTCCGAATTCATTGTTACTTTCTGTTAATCCATAGTTAATGTAGTAATTATTAAAATTATTTGTTAAAACCTCACTTTCACTAACATATTTATTCATTGTAGTTGCCCCATTTACCGGCGGGGGCAATTTAATAATATATAAGATACTATACATAATGTTTATTCTAATTCTATTATTTTTTTTGTGAGATTAAAATATGAAAACTTCTTATTCCACTCATATATATATTTTCTTTCAAATTTCATACTAACTAATTGTAATATTAAATTTCTTCTATTGCTGTAATTATAATATAATCCATTTACCTTCACGTTAATTAAATGACTGACTGTAGGGCTTTCTTTTAGTACTACCGGGAGTCCGGTTCCCATTGCTTCTATAATGGAAATTGTCGCTTTATCCCAAATTCCAAAATCTGCCGCATTGAATAATTCATTTATTTTTTCATTATCAACAAATTCAAAACAAATAACATTATTTTCTAATCCTAATGAACTAATTTTCGCCTTTATTTTATTACCGTAATCACCTTCCGTAAATCCGACAATTATATATTTAATTGGAAATAATTTATTAAAAAAAATATCATCAATTATAAATTCTATTTTCTTCGATTGATCAATTCGAGTGACAGTAATAAATACTTTCTCATTATCACCAATATTTAATCTGCTCCTTACTGTTTTTCTTAAATTAACATCATAGTAGTATGTTTTCTGGTCAAAACCAAGATGTATATTTCTTACTTTATTCTCAAATATTTTATGAAATTTAATATTAGTTCTTTTTTTAATTACATCTTTTGCCTCAGGTATAGTCAGTAGTATTTTATCTGACAGTTGTATTGCCTTGTGATAATATTTCCTTTTAAATAGAATAAAAAATATATTTTGTATTAAACTAACTATAATTTTATGAATATTATAGTTCAATCTATATTCTAGCGAATCTCCAAAGATACTGAATATTTTATATTTATTATGATACTTTTTCTTTAGTAGATCTACACCAAATATTTTTCTGACACCAAAAAAAAGAATAAGATCTGGAGAAAATTTCCTGATATCTTTTTCTATCGGTTTCGAAATAACTGTTGAACCAAATGATATTATAGGCCTATATCTACAGACATTATAACCAAGTCGGCAATTGCCAATATTATATTCTTTCTTCCCAATTGCCTTTCTATAGACCTTAGGAATATGATTTGTTGTAAATACTTGAACATCATGTTTCTGCCTATGAAATTCTTCAGCGAAGTAATATTCTTGATAACCCAATTTATAAAAAAAATGTCCTGTTACAATTGCAATTTTCATATACGTTCTGTCGCCTTATTATATATTTTAAAATAGGAATTTACTACTTCATTCAATGTATATTTATAAGACAATCTTTTAGCATTTTTCCCAAGTATGTTAATTAACTCAGGATTATTAAAAAAACGTAATAATACTTTAATTAATTCGTCTTGATTATCATGATTGACTGAAACGCCTTCGACCCAATCACTAAAATATCCATATGCACCTGAGTCTTTTGCACAGATAATAGGAAGACCTACGGCCATAGACTCAAAATATACACGACCAAATGACTCTGGATAACTAATTAAAACAAAAAGATCATTTTTTGATAATATTTGTGGAATGTTACTATATGGTATAGAATCAATAAAGGTAACTTTATTAATTATCTTGCTATTTTGGACAATCTTATATAAATGCTCCTTCTCTATACCATTTCCTACAATCGTATATTCGAACTTATATTGCCATAAATTATTTAATGCTAATAATACCTTATCAATATTTTTTAATTTTATTAAAGAGCCAATAGTAATTATCCTAATTACATTATTATCCGGCCATACTACTCTATTAAATTTTAAGAATTTTTTATCTAATCCAATTGGAATTAACTTACTTTTTTTATAACCTTCTTTATATAGCTGTTGATACATTTTACAGTTTACAGTGGTAATTTGAAAGGCATTATTTAAAATTATTCTCGAAATAAAACAAGATATTTTACCATGAAAATATTTATATTCGCTTTGTAACGTAATTATATAAGGGATGTTAAATTTATATTTAAGAAATAACGCCAAAACACTATCTGGAAACAAGAAATGACAATGAATAATATCTGGTTTATCTTTATATACAATATTATTAATTTTTCTAATATTTAAAAGATACAAACTTATTGACAAAATCGAATGAATAAAAGTATACTTCCGAATTGATAAATAGGGTAATAGATAAATATTATCATCTATTGATTTTAGCTCTGTTAATTCAGAATACCTTTTCCATTTTTTCGATATCAGTCCCAAAATTTTATTTGAGTATAATACAGGCTTTATAATAGATGTTTTTATCTGATAATTTATTCCTATATATTTTACATATCTTAAAACATAATCATTATAATGACAGGTATTTGTGATTGGAAGAATTGAGGCTATAGTTAGGAGATTCATAAAATCTTTAAAACATTTTTGTATACTGTTTCGTACACCCTTGCGCTAATACTCCAATCACGATTATTTAATATCCAAGATCGTGCAGCTTTTCCAATTTTCACTCGGTTATTATTGTGTACAATGTGATATAATACATTAATAAAATCATCTATATCATCGTTTCTGTAAATATATCCTGTGCTATTATTTTCGATACAGCATGTTAAACCTTTCACATCACTTATCAAAACTGGAGTTTCACAGCTCATTGCTTCTAAGACTTTTAATGGTGTTATTGATTTAGTTTGATAATTTTTTACTCTCGGAATAATAAATAGGTCAAGTTGACTATAATAATCCGGCATTTTGTTAAATGAAATACCATTTAAAAATGTCATCCATTCATTTGATTTCAAACCTTCTTTATCACCAATAACATAAAAATGAATATTAGGTATTTTCTCATTTATCTTTTCCATATTGTTATAAATAAAGCTGAAATTTTCCAGTATTTTTGACTTATCAATACCTACTTTAAATTGATTTTTTATGTTGCTGATTTGTACTTTGCGAAAAAAATTATTATCAACACCATTCGGTGCGACATATATTTTTTTCTGATCAATTGTATTTATTTTTTTTATAATCTTTTGTTTCAATAATTGATCGATAGCTATAATTGCATCTGCATTATTAATAATCATTGTTTCAAAAAAGTTTTCCAGTTTTCGCTTAATAATATTTTTATCTAATTTTTCAAAATCAACGGCATGAACATCATAAACAAATGGTTTATTAAAACATTTTGCTAAAATCATTGCTGAAACACCATTCAAGAAAGTTGAGTGGCCGTGTATTACATCATAAGCGTCAATGTTAATATTTACACAGATCTTACACGTATTAATAATAATGTAAATATATTGTGCAACAAATCTAATAAATGGTATTTTTTTAAATATTTGATTAATTATAAATATTCGTTTTGAAAGCATGTTATAGTATTTGCGTTTATTATGAATAAAATGATTTCCTTGTTTTAATTGTTCAAGACTATTTGAAAAAATACTAGATACAACATCAATTTTATATACATTGTGATCAATATTATTTAATAAGTTTTCTGTTCTTAATACGTATCCACATAAAAAAGGATAACCTTCTCGAACTATATGGAGAATTTTATACATATTTCTTGACTTTTTGTTTGTAATCTCTAACAAGTAAGCCAGCAAAAACCCAAAAGTAATATTTACTATGAACTGCGAATGGTGAATTAGGGATTCCAATTATAATAAATGTAATTATTGGAATGAAATACCTAATTCTATTTTGATCACACATCTTGTATAAATATATTATACTTATAAAGAATGATATAAAACCTAACAATCCTAATTCGAGAATTTGATTAAAGAATAAAGAATGAAATCCTCTATATACTTTTTCGATTCGATTAGGGTAAAATCCAAATCCATATCCAAAAATAATATTGGGACTATTTATTAGTTTTAAATAATCTGCCCATCGAAAATATATTCTACCTTGCATTGTACCCGCTTGCAATGGATTACTCATTTCTCCTAAACGTCTTAATTTTAAACTATATGAATATAACAACTGATCTTGGAATTTTACTAATATAAACTCCACAACAATAATTGTAATAATTGCTAAAAATATATATTTCTTATTTTCACGTACACCTCTGAGTAAAAAGTATATCGATAGACTTAAAATCAGCGCAAACAAGGGAGTTCTTTCAAGTATTAAAACTAATAAAATAATACTTGTAAAAATCATTAACTTATCCGCAATATTCGCTTTACCATTGATTAATTTTGTAGTTAGATATACAGTAATAATACTGATTGAAAATGATAGATTATAACCATTCAAATTCTTATAAAAACCCTCAACTCCTGATTCTCTCGCTTGAAAATAGATAGTGCCTATACCCCCCTCTTTAAAAATTTTTAAGTATAAAGTCTCCCAGTTAAAAAATCCAAATATCTGTTGATATATTTCATAAATATTTACAATTATAAAAGAAATTATAATGGTTTTTAATAATAAGTTAACATCAATTTTTTCATAAGATAAAATAAAATAAATCGCAGTTGGCAATAGGATTAATCGTGTCCCGTGAATTGATGCTTTAATTCCCATGGTAAAAACAGAATTAATTGTACACAAAAATATTGCGGCTACATATATAATGATCCATTTATCAACACGATTGTTAATGTAGTATTGCTCAACTAGTATATTTTTAAGAATTATCCTTATATAAATCATGATTAGTATTACATCTACAGAAGCAGATAACAGATTTGTACTATTAATATTACCTGTTATTGAGTACAAATATCGAACAATATTAGGTAATATGATTATAGATGGAAATAAAATATAATACAGCATTCTGATATCTACAATAAACATTACTAAAAATGCAAGTACTAATATAATACCTAATGAGTATTGTGGCTCGTTGCCGAAGTATTTGATTTTATTTAAAACAAATATAAATATCGGAATCAGTAAATAATAAAATAATGATCTATTTAAAATCTTGTTTTTAATATTGTTCATTTTTTTATCAATATTTTTATTCTAATCTCATCACATCCTATAGCAGAAAGCATTTTTGCATCTCTTATTGAACCATAAGTTTTAGAATATTTATATGTATTTAAATTGTAAATTCCTGATAAAAACTCTAATATTATTTTATTATCTATTATTATCTTTTGATTATTTATATCTTTACAAATATTTAGATTTGGATTAAAAAACAATCTTGTTTTAAAAGCTCCTCCTGAATGATCAATTATTTCAATATTTGAATCCGCTAAATTAATTGTTCTTTTTATTATTCTATCTCTATAGTAAATAATAACTACTAAATGATCATTTTTAAATTTTTCAATCTTAAATTTAATATCTCTTTTTAATCTCCAAAAATCTTTCAAATCATTAGGACTCTCATTATATTGATTTTCAACAGGAAGATTATGATAATGAATACTTCTGAAATTATTTCTATTAGAAAGACTCCTTGTATATGTGTACGACCCTGGATCAACAATTATCGGCTGTCCTTTATATGAAAGAGTAAAACTCCCCATATCATAATGATTATGTCCGCCTACTCCATTTTGACCGATAGGAAAACAAGTAACCATTAATGAAAAGTTTTCATTTTTTAAGAAATAGGCTCCACCTTTTTCAAAGGCAATACTTTTATCAGTTTCTCTATGGTTTACATTTAATTCATCAACATTTATTTTTTCTATTTCCGGCAACCATTGCTTTAATTCAGGATTTCTTTTCCTACACTGTGATTTAAACTTATAATCAAAAATATGCTCACATATATCTAATAAATAGGAATGATCATGCTCATCAGAATCATGAAAAATTAAAATCCGTCCGCTGTCGTTGTCTCCTACTTGCGGGGCATTACCATTATGATCCATATAGGCGGCAGTATATTCAAACATCTTAAAAAGCAACACGTAGTATTTCTGAGAAAAATCTACTCCATTGGTTCTGGCTACAATAGCAGAATAGGCAAACATCTCCAGAACCAATCTATGATATGGTATTGATGCTTCAAAATTAATTCCATCTTCATAAGTTTGACATCTGATACATTCTTCTAATCCTTCGGTAGACTGCTTTAACCATCTTTCCGATTTATGATGATTTTTCAAAGTTAATGCTAAAAATAATAGTCCTGTATAATCTGCTGTAGTATGGTTTGTTGTATGACCATTATTATATATCTCCGGAAATGCAGAAATATATTCTGCATGCTCAACAAGCGATTTATTAAATATCTTTTTAAATTCATTATCTGCTTGAAATACTTTATCGAATATATTTACAGCTACAATCCAATTAATAGCCCGTATCGCCACTTCCATTGTGCAAACCCAGTTCACACCATAACAATATGGATTTTTATCTATCCAATCTAAAACCAATTCTTTGAATTTACTATAATATTTTTCATCTTTAGTAATTACATAGTTCTGAGCCAACCGAATTGCAAAATAAAATCTGGAAACCTCCCAGGGGAACTTTAAATCTATTCCCTTATCAAACCATTTTGAAATTTTTATTTTATCAGAGCGTTTCACGGGATATTCAAAACCTGAAACATAGTCTTTGTGCCAGTTGATATTATTTAAATCTATTGGAGTACCGAAGATTTTATATTCAGACAAATTAAAAAAAGAAATTGCTTTAACATTACCTTTTTCTAATCCCCAAATATTGCTCAAAGGCGAGGATAAAATATCTCTATTTACCAATTCTCTAACACTATGAGATTTGGCGATAGATTCTTTAATAGATGATATTTTGTTGATGTATTTTGAGGACTTAAACAAATTTGATAGTTTCATTATATTTTAAGCCCTTTGAAAATTTAATAGGAAACTTATCTTTCTTTTTGCATTGAAAATTACTCTCTTGCCTTTTTTGAGTTCATCTTTTGTAAAATATCCACTGACAAATAATATAGTTAAAAATATAAGTAGCAAGCTAAACTTTGAGATAATAGCAAGAATTAATGTAAAATTTAAACAAATTGATATAATATAGGTTAGAGAAGTAAAAACAGTAATTAGAATAAATTTTGTATATTGGAATTCAATAGGATATACATATTTTAGAGATATTAAATACAGAATAATTACCAATAAATATGAAATACTTGTAGCAATTGAGGCTCCAATCATTCCGTAATATGGAATTAATAAAAAATTCAAACCTATATTAACCAATGCAGCAAATATCCAGAAAAGCGCTTTAAGCCAAGTTTTCTTAACAATATCAATTCCAACTGAAAAAACATTACTTGTTCCATAAAATACATAGGATAAGCTCAAAAGATAAACTACTGTCCAACCGGAATAATAACTTTTATCTGCCATTATCATGATTACTTCCCTGGAAAACATAGAAACGACAAGAGTTATAATTAAAATACCTGCCACATAATATCTGCTAAAATCTGCAATTGTCTTTTTACATTTTTTAGTGTTATCTGTTAAAGAAAAAATATAAGGACCATAAGCTCTTAATGGGATAATAGCAAGTAATGGAACCAATGAAGCAAATTTGTATCCCATAGAATAAAGTCCTACTTCATTTAGGTTTTGATACTCTTGTAAAAAAAAACGATCAGATAGATTTAAAACAAAAGCTGCCATTTGTAATGGAATAAGTGGAATAGAATATTTAAGCATCTCTTTGATTGCCGATAATGAAATTTGTTTAATTGACACTCGCAAAAGTAATATTGAAAGAATTAAAAATTCTACTGAACGACCAATCAATTGTGCTATCAATACACCCTTAACAGCCCATCGTAAGAATACAATAAAGTAAATTGTTAATCCAATTGTTAATAGTAAAGAAATGATCTGTATAGTTATATATTTTCGTGATTTTTCCCTAACCATTAATAAATTATAAAATATAATACTATGCGCATGTATTGCAGTAGATATTGTTAATAATTTTAAAAATAATTCACCATTCTCAAATTTAAATAATAAGTGTGATAATTCTCTCGCAAAGACAAATATTAATAATAAAAATATCATTGTATTAATAAAAGTAAACCAAAAGGTAGAGCTTAATAACACTTGTCTATCATGTTCATCTTTGCTTACATAATATTCTCTTATATATCCGCTTGAAATCATAAAGCCATATAAAATAGCAATTAGACTACCAATCATATAAACAAGTTCAAGTGTACCATAATCTGCAGGAACTAATATTCTGGTATATATGGGTAACAAAAGAAAATTTATAGTTTTGGTTATTATCCCACCAAAACCATAAATAGACATGTGTTTAAAAAGTCGTTTCATTAAAAGTATTATTATCCTTTGTATCCAATTTCCCTATATATTTCTAAAAGTCTTGGCCCTACCACTTCAAGTGAATGATATTTTTCTACATACTTTCGACTTTTTACTCCTATTTCATGCCTCATCTCTGCATTTTTTATTAATTCTTTCAATTTTTTGTAAATATTATCAGGATTTGCGTTAACTAATGGTAAATCAGATGGATATTTTTCTAATAAGTCATCTCTAATATAAGTTATTGTAGGTTTACCAGACGCCATTGCTTCCACGGCTGTTACACCATAGGAGCCGCATCTTAATTCATCAGCATAAATATCACAAGATGAAATTAATCTTCTAGTTTCTTTCTGTGTTAAGTTTGGTTCCATCATTATATAATTAAATGATAGTCCTTCATTTTTCAATTTTTCAACTGCTTTCTCGATATATTTTGTACCTTTAACTCCTGGATGAGTTGGTATATGTAATATTTTAGGGTTTTTATTCTTAACTTCTGGTAATGAAAGACATATTTCATCTAAGTCAACAGGTTGTTTAAGGATAAATACTTTTTCAAAATATGGATAACTGTATTCAAACATTTCCGGATCTGTTGCAACATAATGCACATATTTTGAAATATTTTCAAGTCTATTGATTACTTTTTTATCCCACTCCGGATTGTATTCTCTATAAAAATATGGATTATTCTTACGTGCTTTTTCTACTATACGGGCATCACCACCTCCCCAACTGATAATCATTGGAATATTTATTTTCCCAAATATTAAAGCATCATACGCATCCCTAAGTAAAGTACCACCATGATAATGTATAAGATTCAAAGAAAATAAAGTCTTAATAAAAAACGAATATTTCCTTAAACGCTTTAGAAACCGGTGATCTCCTTCCTTTGATAAGGTAATATCTGATGGCAATCTTCTGTTTTTAAGAGATACACCTCCAGGATAACCTCCGCTTTCTTCTTCTAAAGGTTTAACACTTATACTATTTATACCCATTTTTCTTAATGACATAGCATAATAATATGGCCATCCAGCTAAGTTCCCGTAGTGCAAGATATTTTTAGACATTAATTATATCCTGTTTCCAATCGTTATATTTACTGAATGCTAATTTTAAGAATATTTCCAATTAAAATAGATAAATTTATTGTGATAATACATCACATAATTAATAATAACGGTAAAACATTTTAAACAGAGATCACTTTCTTGTATATTTCAGATAAAATGTTTTAGGAACCAGATCAAGTTTCATACAAAGCCAAAAAAACCATCTATATCTCTTAAATAACGGATGATACGTTTTAAAATCATGGTGTGTTTTTTGGGGCAAATTCATCACTTCATTGAGCTCCTCGTCTCTGAATCCAAAACGTTGTTTTACTTCTTCAACAATCTCATTATTTTGTGATAATGGTTTTTTGATTAATTCAAGTGCTTTTTCCCGAGTCATTTTACCAGAACGAATAGCTGCACTGTAATCCAGATAACGTTGGTCTCTATTAAATCTTTTTGGATTGAAATAATTATGGAAGAAAAACGTTAATCTGTTTTCAAAATGATGCCCCCCATACCATTCCCATTCAAATCTGTTACTTAATTCTTTTTTAACTTTTTCTTTATCATAGTCAAGATAGTACATTGGACGAACACGTTTTATACGATTAATAAGCATCCATTTCAGTTGGTTTTTCAACCAAAGATTTTTGTATGTTTTCATTGGTATTGTACCAAATTTATTATGTATACTTTCTATGTATTTTGCATCCATGTAAATAAAACCAATCGGTGCAGAACCTTCAGTCCTAAAACTATGACCATCAACAATATATTTACATTTATATCGGGCTGCTGATTGAAGTAATGCTGTTGCAAGACCAATATCAGCTGGTATTTCAATATCAGGAACACCAGCCAAGAAAAAACTACGGACTATATTATCATATTCCTTTTTATCAACTGTTACACGAAGAAAATCAATACCTAAACCATCAGTTATTTTATAAAGATTTTTAACTGCTGTTTCTGCACCCCAATGATTGTCAAAATTTACTGCCAGAGGATTTAAACCAGCGTCTACTAATTTGGTTAACAGATAACTACTATCACAGCCACCGCTAACTCCCATGATGCAATCATAATATTTACCAGAACCCTTCATTCGTTTTAGCAATGCATCAAATTTTTCTTTACTGATTGGGTACTGTTTATCAATTTTGTCATGTTCTTTACAATAGTTACAAACACCATTAGAATCAAAAGTTATATTCGGTATATGTTCATCATCATATATGCATCTTGTACATGTTTTCATTTTTTATTCTCCTTATTAATTACATTGGTTTATTTTTCTTAAGAACTTGGCAGGATTTCCAACAAAAATACTATTATCAGGTACATCCTGAAGTACATTACTTCCCATTCCAATCATTGAATAACTACCAATTTTAAGATTCTCTTTTATTGAACAGTTAGTTCCTAAGTAGCACGATTTTCCTATTTTTACTCCACCAGAAATGCAAACTCCACCAGTAATACAGGTATAATCTCCAATAATATCATCATGGCTTATCACTGAATTAGGTAAAATTATGACATGATTGCCAATTTTTACATTTGATGTAATTGTTACATTTTGAAATATGACATTTCCATAACCAATTTGTGCCATTTTTGAAACACTCGCGGTAGGATGAATAATATTTTCAAATCGTTCTAAGGGTAAACCAGTTTTTGAAATAATAAATTCTTTTTTTGCATAATTATGAGAACTACCAATTCCATTAATAAAATAAGAGTTTGGATATTCAATTGCAGATTCGAGTGGCCCTAATACTTTAATACCCCTAAATTCTTTACCCCAATTATTTTTACTATCATCAAGGAAACCGATACATTCATGTTTTTTCTTTTTTATAGTATCATTTATATCATTAATAGTATCAAGAATATCAATACAATTTCCACCGGTTCCTAAAATTATGATTTTCTTTATCATTATTAAATACCTCAATTTATATTCTTAACGCATTTTTGAGTGTTATTAATGCTTCTTTTGGTCTAACTAAAATTTTATCTTTCCCTTCAATTGATTTTATAAAATTTGATAACTCTAAAAGCAAGGGTTCTTGTTTATATATTGGATATTTTATTGCTTTACCAGATTTAATTAATCCATTTCGTAAGAATGTTTCGGTTTCTCTTATATTATCATAATCATCATTTTCATAAAACCATACGTCTTGACTATAGAAATCTCCAAAAATCATTCCTTCATTTCCATATATTTCAATATTCCGCTGCATCCGGGGTGATATCCAGCTAAATTCAGAAGAACCTTTAATGTTATTTTCTATATCAAGTAATACTTTTACATATATTTCCTGCTTTTTTGATTTTATTATTTGCGATTGAATATTTTTAATTTTCCCACCCAGGTAGTTTATTATATCAAAATCATGAACTGCAAGATCAATTAGAACACCTTCAACATTTCCTAATAATCTTTTTGGAAAAGGTCCAACTCTTCTTGTGTTAATCAGGTAGATATTACTTAAAGTCTTATTATCTATAAACTCTTTTATTTTTGTTACAATCGGATTGAATCTTTCAACATGCCCTACAGTAAAGATAATATCTTTATTTTCTGCAGCTTTTATCATTTCTTCCGCATCTTCAACTGTATGTGCTATAGGTTTTTCTACAAGTACATTTGTTTCATATTTAATTACATCTAAAGCATTTTTCTTATGACTATCAGGTGGTGTTGCAATAATAACTCCATCAGGTTTTTCTTTTTCCAGCATTTCAAGATGATCTTGATATTTTTTTGATATTCCAAATAGTTTGGAAACATTTTCCAAATTATTTTTATCAATATCAGAGATTATTACTTCATCAACTTCAGGGATGTTTTTTAATACTCTCACATGATTTTTACCCATAGAACCTGTGCCAATAACTGCTATTTTCATTTTTCTTTGCTCCTTAATATTTATCTGGGTTATTAATAATATCTTTTGCTAATTCTTTCATACCATTTTCCACAGAAATTTCAGGTTTCCAACCTAAAAGTCTTTCGGCCTTGGAATAATCAGCTCTTCTTTCATTTACAATGCTTTTCTTGCCTGTAAATATTGGTTTTATTTTTTTTTTGCCACTTGCTTTAACAAGAATATCTGCTAATTGAGCAACTGTTGTTGATTTATTTGTTCCCAGGTTAAATATTTCATTTTTCACATTCGTTTCCAGAGCTAGTACATTTGCTATTGCAATATCTTTAACATTTATAAAATCCATAGATTGTTTACCATCACCATTAATTATTGGTGATTCGTTATTCATTATTCTTTTTAGAAAAAGAATTACAACATTGGTATAATAGGCGTCCACATTTTGTCTTGGACCATAAACATTAAAATATCTGAAACCGATATAATCAATATTATGGAATCTTGCATAAAATTCTGCTATTTTTTCTGTTGTAAATTTACCAATGCAATAAGGAGTTATTGGCTTTATGGGGCTCTCTTCAGTTATTGGAAGTTCATCAGGGTCACCATAAACAGAAGCAGAGCTGGCAAAAATTATTTTATTTATCTTCTTTATTTTAGCTGCTTCAAATACATTACTTGTTCCAACAACATTTATATTAAATGATTCAGTTGGATTTTGTAAACTTTTATTTATACAATCAGCTGCTTCATGGTATATGTATTTAATATCTTCGCAAGCCTCTATTAATCTGGATAAATATCTTATGTCTCCCTCAACAAATTCTACTTTACCTTGTTCAATTAATTTTTCAAATTTAGACTTATCGCCTCTATATAGATTATCAAATAAACGAACAATGTAACCTTTTTCTACTAACTGTTTTGTAATGTAATATCCGATAAAACCAGCTCCACCGGTTATTAAAATTTTCCCTTTTTTCTGCATTTTAAGATTCCTTTACTTATTATTAAAATAATTTTCTTGATTTATTTCTTGAAATTCTTCAACACCATCACTTTTAGTAAGTAATTTGATAAGTTTATCTTTTTGAGATCGAAGTAACCATAGATTAAGGAATTTACCTCTCGGATTATTACAATTTTTAAAATAAAACGTTATAGCATCATAATTATCTTTAAATTCATTAAGCATGGCAAATTGATGTGGCGAATCCCAAAAACCACCACCAGAATATACAACTATTTGTGGCTTTTGAGACACGACATATTTATAGTCACGTGTGGTCTGTCCTGAAACTCCTCGGGATAATCTCTTCCCTTTTCTACCAATATGCTCATCAGTTAGACCATGCATATCTATGGTAGGTAATTTTGAATGATATGATAGAGACCCATTAGCTGTTACCGCTACTATTGTTGATTCTGGAAGAGAAGAATTAAGCCATTGCCCTATTTCTGCAAGTCCAGTTATTTGATTTTTCCAAACACGAACCTCTGGTATATGATCATATACTAAGAACGAATTGTAAAAACAAATTATACAAGCTATAAAAAAGAGAGATACTCCTATTTTACTATTAAGCTGTAAAAAAGTTACTTTAATATGACGTTGCCATAAGCTCAGACTTAAAATTACAAAAGGCGGTATAACAACATAAAGGAACCGACCTGTAGGCATCCAATCTCCTCCTATGAATATAATATAACATATATATGTACCTGTCACTAGGAGCAGAAGTACTTCCTCGGGTAAAAATGTTTCTTTTAAAGCTATATAAACTTTCTTTATAGAAATTGTATCTATTTTTTTTACTACAGCCGTGATGAAAGCATTGAAGGCAGCGATAAACAAAATAATAAGTGTACCGTAGGTTACAAAATAATTACCGATATAACGTACTCCATTAAAGATACGATATAGAATTGATGAACAATTTTTTGCTGCAACAGTATTCGGAATGAAGTAACCAAAATATGATATTCGCCATATTGTATAAATTAAGTAAATAACAAAAAAAGGAACTATTAATTTTGTTAATACTTTAATTCTTTCTGTTTTTGGTGTATAAATACAAGCGAAAATAAGAAATGGAGGTATAAATACTACTCCATCAATTCTTGTTAATGCCATTAGTAATAGTAAAATGCTTGTAATCCACCAATGTTTATCAAATATAGAATAGATAGCAAGCATAAGCCAAATTGCAAATAAGGGATTTTCTAAACCGCTAAGCCCCCAAGAGGCATACGCTCCAATAGAGCCTGTTATCAAAACTGTAAGAAGTGATATATGCAGGTTTTTTGTAATCCGCCAAGTAATTTTATAGGAGATTAAAAAAACAAAAATACTGAGGATACCACCAAAGACTCTTGCTGTAGTAGGAATATCCAAACCAAAGAATCTTTTTGCACTAGCTAAAAGAACCGTCCATAAAAAATTTGAATATCCTTCAACACGTTCTCCTATGTTAAATACAAGACCATAACCGTCAGCAAGATTACGTGAATAGCGAAATCCAATAAATGCATCCTCCGCAATAGTGTGAAATGCAAGCTGGTGAATTATTCCAATACCTATTATACAACAGAAAGAAAGAAAAAATATCCAGCGTTTTCTTTTAATATATGGCCAGCAACAAAACACCACGATTACTAGCATTACAAACAAATAAACAAGATGCCTGTTTTTTAAAATATCTCCCATCCAATTGAAAAGATATAAAGAATTCATAGATTAACTCCTCATTGCTATATACTAATTAATATAAATTTGTATAACCACAATTTGATATAGTAAACTCATAACTAAATTATATTTTAATGAATATCGAGACCCATTATTTCTCTTCAGATATATCAATTACAACCATATCAGATAATGCAAGAATAATATTTTTTTCATAAGGATTTACAATTCTACAATCTGGGTATGAACCTGCTGTTGTTTATACATTATTGAAAAAGACCCAATGTATTTTTTTAATTTCCTAAAGATATTATCCATATTCCTAGTATTATAACAATTAATCCAACAATATGCATAATGGAGAATTTTTCACCAAAAAAAATAAATGCACCTAAATTTACCATTACAAAACATATACTTGTCAAAATAGGGTAAGCAATGTTCAGATTAACTTTTGAAAGTATATAAGCATATAGAATAAAAGATAAACCAAAAAACAACAAGCCGGTAAGCAGTGGTAGATTTAAAAAAATAACTTCAAATATCTCGTAAATTGATTTCTGAGCATGAATTTTTCTGGCTCCTAATTTAATTAGTAAATTAGCAGAGGAATTAATAATTGCAGATACTACTATTAATCCTATAATCTTATAACCGAACATTATTTCACCTACTTTCAAAAAAGCAAATATCTATTTGTCAACCTTTTTTAAATCTTCTATCCAAATATCCAATAGATTGAGTTCTTTAGAATCAATAAATCCTAAATGAACTATTTTCTCATAGCATATTTTTAGGTTATCAAAAAGTTTATCAGCCCCGCTTTTAATGCTAAGTTTATCAAGTTCATTACATATTTTTTCATTGTATAGATATCCTGGTAATTCATCATTAAAGTCTTTCATAAGATTATGATCATTACGTTCTTGCCAAACAGTTGATCCATGAAATAATAACTGCCAGTTATTTTCCCAGGCAATTCGCTGCGCAATAAAACTACGCCAAATATCTGTCATGCGAAAAGAACAATATGATGGAAGATATAATAATGGAAATGCATCTTTCCACCATGTCGTATTTTGGCTGTTAAACGGACACCATACTCCTTTTGATAGTGCAATTTTTCTATCTTTTCTTTCAAAATTCTTTATACCTGGAAAAATAAGGCGATAAATTGAATCAACATCTGGATCTCTATCTGCAAGTCCTTGTTGAATCGGAGAATCCACATTCTCCCTTTGTAGATTATCAAATGGTATAATATCATCATTGATTTTATTAAGTGGCAAACCACGAGGCCAAATTATGTCATTGGAAAAATAGCGATAAATATTCACCCATCCTTTTGACTCAATAATTGGTAATGTTTGAATTCTTTGCCTTAAATCCCAAAATGATTCATAGGGTAGATTATCATCATCGGTGTCAACAATTATATTTGCACCATTCTTTATTGCCAAGAGATAACCTATATTTTTCCGAGCATAGTGACGCATTGGACATGCTTTTGCAAATTTAAACTCTGTTTTGACTTGTAGATCGATACTATAAAAATTACACCCCTTAATATTAAAATTACTTGGGCTTGTAACATCACCAATAACAATAAAATTGTAGCAATGTATTACACACCCCGAAGCTAATCTTTGTAGTGCTTTATTAGGTTTGGAAATTGATGTAACTACAATTGAGATTTTGTCTATCATAAACGTACCCTTTAAAATCGACTCTTAAATAATCGCCAAAGATTAGTAAAAGCATCAAAAATAACATTACTACTGATATTATGACTTGCTCCCCGATAAATAATTGGCACTTCTGTTATTCTGAACTGATGTGCATATGTTCTAATTTCTGTTTGGAAGAATGGGCCTTGCGAATAAATGCCTTTATTTATAATTTTATTAAGCGCTTCACGTGTAAAAAGTTCAAAGCCACTTGTCATATCATTGAGTTTTGTACCTAACAATAGATTTATCAGTATTGTACCACCTCGACTAAGAATAAATCTTATCTTCTTACTATCAGTAAATTTTCCGCCCAGACAAAATCTACTTCCGAAAACACAATCATATCCTTTTGACATAGTATTAAAAAACTTTATCATGTCTTTAGGCTGATGACTATATCCTGCATCAATTTCCAAAATCCAATCACATCTTAAATCTATGGCTTCTTGATAACCTCGTATGTATGCATCTACTACACTTCGGTTATCAGGTACAAATATAACTTTTAGGTAAGAAATATAAGAAATATGTTTTGACAAATTATGCATTATATCAATAGTCCCGTCCTTACTTGCATTATCTAAAATAGCAAAAAATTTAATAGATTTAAAATGGTACTTTTTACATCTTTCTATTACTTCTTTTGTAAAATATTCGGCGTTATCCTTCTCGTTCGCCATAGGACAAACAATTCCCAAATTAATATTAAAATATTTAAAATTATTTGTATTCATTTTACATCTCTAAAAAGTCAATACATCTTAAATATATAAGTAGTACTATTATATTATTCAAACTGTTCAAATCTGGTTACACATTGCTCACATACCATTCATAAATTCTACTTATGCCATCATACAGTGAGATAAGCTTTTTCCATCCTAAATCATGTAGTTTTTCTAAATCTATCAATTTTCTCGGCATTCCGTCTGGTTTACTCTTATCCCACATGATTTTACCTTTAAAACCTACAATATTCTTTATTGTTTCGGAGAGTTCTTTAATTGTTAAATCTTTTCCTGTACCGATATTTACAAATTCGCCAATATCCTCAGCATTGTAGTTGTTCATAAGAAAGACAACTGCATCGGCGAGGTCGTCAACGTAGAGGAATTCGCGGCGGGGAGAGCCGGAGCCCCAGAGAGTTAGGACAGTTGGCAGTTGGCAGTGGGCAATAGGCAGTGGGCAGCTGACAGTGGGCACGTAGTTCTTAGAGTTTGCAGACTGCATACTGCCTGCTGCTAACTTTGAATATCCTATGCTAAAAGAATTTAATACTGATAGAATCTCTTCATTAGAGGCGGCGCCGTCAATTCCACGGATGGTGCGTTTGTCAATATCTTTGCGAATACCTTCCATGTCGTTGTTTTCGAGACATTTGGCAAGGTGCATTTTTCTGATTAATGCGGGCAGAACATGGGAAGTTTCAAGGTTGAAGTTATCGCCCTGTCCGTACAGATTGGTCGGCATTACTGATATGAAATTTGTGCCGTATTGTTTGTTGTAATAATAGCAGAGTTTTATCGCTGCTATCTTTGCGATAGCGTAAGGTTCATTGGTAGGTTCGAGCGGGCCGGTGAGCAGGTATTCTTCTTTTAATGGTTGTGGTGCATTTTTGGGATAGATACAGGATGAACCGAGGTTAAGCAGTTTCTTCACGCCGTTTTTATAACTGGCATGAATAATATTCGTCGCTATCATCAGGTTATCGTAAATGAAATCCGCCGGATAGGTGCTGTTTGCTAATATCCCGCCAACTTTCGCCGCTGCAAGGAAGACGTATTTGGGTTTTTCCTCCTTGAAAAAATCATCCACCTTCTGTTGGTTTCTGAGATCATACTCGGGGTAGGGTGTGAAAACCAGATTATCGTATCCTTCGGATTGGAGTTTGCGGATGATGGCAGAGCCGACGAGACCGGTGTTACCAGAGATGTAAATCTTAGAAGTTTTCTCCATAATGGGTCTTTTCTATTAATTTAGTTTTTTAGCATATGGGAGAATAGTAGGCAGTTGGCAGTATAATCATGATCTACTTCGGTATTTTTCAGGATATGCTATCATGTGATTTAATAATCGTCCTACTTCTTCAGATCTTACAATTAAATTATCATGTGTTTCTTTTGATATATAGTTTTATTCGTGGGAAAAATCCAGCCAGGCCTGAGTTTCGCTATTTTCCATATCTGCATCAGACACTTTTGAAATAAATTTCAGTTAAATTTGAACAGACAGAACGAGACGATCTTCTTATTTGGTCAGTCAATGAATATTTTTTCTCAGCAGGAAAGTTTTTACTAATATGAAAAATCTCCATTGCAAGTTCAAACGCCTTTTTATATGCTATCAAATCTTTGAAACTCTTCATCATATTTTTACTGTTTACCGCCAACTGCCTATTGCCAACTTCTCAATATCCTATTTTTTGTACTTTTTCCCAATCAGCAATTGCCATTATTTTTACCAATTCATCAAACTTTACCTTCGGTTCCCAGCCGAGTTTTTCTTTTGCTTTGGAAGCATCACCGATAAGCAGATCAACTTCTGTAGGACGATAGTAGTGTGGATCAACTTCCACTATTACTTTCCCGCTTTTTTTATCTAATCCTCTCTCTTTTTCGTTTTTTCCGTGCCATTCCAGCTCCATATCGAGTTCTTTGAATGCAAGATCGACAAACTCACGAACGGTATGGGTTTCTCCGGTAGCCATAACGTAATCATCTGGTTCATCTTGCTGTAACATCTTCCACATTCCTTCGCAATATTCCGGTGCATAACCCCAGTCGCGTTTGGCATTCAGATTGCCGAGGTAGAGTTTATCCTGTAGCCCTTCTTTTATACGAGCGGCTGCGCGGGTTATTTTGCGGGTTACGAAGGTTTCACCTCTTCGTGGTGATTCGTGGTTAAATAGAATACCGTTACAAGCAAAGAGATTATACGCTTCGCGGTAATTCTTCACGATCCAGAAGGCATATAGTTTCGCAACACCATAGGGTGATCTTGGATAGAATGGCGTTTTTTCTGTTTGAGGTATTTCCTGTACCTTACCATATAATTCACTGCTTGAAGCTTGATAAAATTTAGTGTTGATACCTATTTCTTTAATAGCATCCAAAAACCTCAATGTACCAATCGCATCTACTTCTGCTGTATATTCAGGTACTTCAAAAGAAACTTTTACATGACTCTGTGCCGCAAGGTTATATATTTCGCCGGGTTGAACTTTTTCTAATATCCGATTAAGATTACTTGAATCTGTCATATCCCCGTAGTGAAGAAACATTTTAATGTTTTTGTTGTGAGGATCTTTATATAGATGGTCAATTCTCTTTGTATTAAAAGTAGATGCACGGCGAATAATGCCATGTACTTCGTAGCCTTTTTTAAGGAGAAGTTCAGTGAGATAGGAACCGTCTTGACCGGTTATTCCTGTTATTAATGTTTTTTTCACTTATTACTCCTACATATAAGTTTTTATTGGTTATATATTATTTACTAATGTATAAATGTATAGGACATTCTTCTATTAAAAAGGATTATAAAAAACAATAATGTTACATTTTATTGACAAATTAATTACTGATATCCAATTAAGTATTTATATGAACAATGTAAACTGTAGAGAAAAGTTCATAAAAATATTTGCTAATTCGAAATAACTTTTTTTTAATTCCGAAAAGGAGCTTAGCAACAGATTCTTTTATAATTGCATCACACAAGTGACTACCAATAAAACCAGCTCCACCTGTAACCAATACATTTTTATTTTTTAAAGTTGCCATTTAATCCTCCAATTGTTTTTTAATGTGAAACTCTATTTTCTCAACAACATAGGTGACTTCTTCTTCTTTTAATTCGTAATATAGTGGTAAGGCAAGAGATTGATTATAAAGGAACAAGGAATTAGGACATTTATCTTCACTTTTATATACAGGTTGAATATGAGAAGCATAAGTTCCAATTTGTGTTTGAATACCGTCATCTCTTAAGAATAATATTAATTTATTTCTATCTATTTTTTTATCCAAGACAATGGCATAAGTCTGATATACATGATAGTTATATTTTTGCTCAATAGGTATAGTGATAAATTTATTATTTTCTAAAAGTTTATTATAAAGCTTAACAAGTTTTCTTTTCTTCTCTAAAACTTTTGGATATTTTTTCAATTGTTCCAGGGCAATAGCCGCATTTATATCCGATAACTTATAATTATAACCTAAAGAATTAAATGAAGGAATTTTAAAATCTTTTTGCCGATTGAAGGCTGATTCCATACCAAAACAGGAAAGTGAACTAATAATATCGGCATATTTCTCATTATTAGTAACTACAATTCCGCCTTCTCCGCAAGTTGCATTTTTCCGAGCGTGAAAGGAAAAAGCAGTAATAACACCAAATGAACCAACGGGCTTCCCTTTATATTTAGCACCCATTGCACAAGCAGCGTCTTCTATTACTTTCAAATTATAATTTTCAGCAATTTTCAATATTTTATCCATCTCAGCCATTTGCCCAAATTCGTGAACTACAATAATAGCTTTTGTTTTATCATTGATTTTTTCTTCTATTAATTCAGACTCAATATTATATGTTTTTATGTTAACATCAACAAATCGGGGCTTTGCGCCACAAAACATAACCGAATGTCCGGTAGCCGGGAAAGTATAGTCAGAGACTAAAACTTCATCACCAGGTTTTATACCTATTGCCAATAAAGATAGATGAAGTCCGGCAGTACAATTATTTACCGGAATGGCAAAATTAGTATTGGTAATATTTTTTATATATTCAGAAAGTTCATTACCTTTTGGTCCCTGACCAGCTACCCAACCTGAATCAAAAGTTTCTTGGACTGCTTTTATTTCATCTTTATCAAAATACGGTTTTGTAAGATAAATCATATTTACCCTTTTAAATTTTTTTAATTACTTTATATACTTTTTCTATATCACTTTCATTTATTGCGGGATGTACAGGTAAACTCATAACTTTTCCTGAAATTTCTTCTGCGATAGGGAAATCCCCATCGTTATAGCCATCATTTTTAAATGTTGGGATTAAGTGTAAAGATTGGGGATAAAAAATAGCGGGGTAAATATCATTACTATTCAACTTATTAATTAATTCTGCTCGTGAATATCCAAAAACCTTATAATCAATTTTAATTGTGTATTGATGATAAACATGTCTATATCCTTGTGGAACATAAGGTGTAGTTACACCTTCAAATTCATTAAGATATTCATCATAAAGTTTTGCATTTCTAATTCTTATAGCATTAAACTCTTCCAATTTTTCAAGTTGATTCAAACCAATTACTGCATGGATATCAGTCATGCGAAAATTATAACCGAAGTCAATATAATTATATCTTTTATTAGGTGATTGACCATGATGTCGGAAACTTTTAATTTTTTCAATATAATCTTGATTATTTGATGTAACTAATCCTCCTTCTGCAGACATCATATTTTTTGTGGCATAAAAACTAAAAGCTCCGATATCACCCATACTTCCAGCTTTTTTCTTGTCAATTTCAGCACTATGGGCTTGAGCTGCATCTTCAATTACTTTTAAATTATATTTTTTCGCAATTTTATTAATTTTTTCCATATCAGCCATTAAACCATAAAGATGAACAGGAAGAATCGCTTTAGTCTTATCAGTGATCTTTTTTTCAACCTCATCTGGATTCAAATTAAATGTTTTTTTATCAATATCCACAAATACAGGTTTAGCACCTACCATTAGTATTGAGTTTGCAGTAGCTACAAAGGTAAAAGGAGTTGTAATTACTTCATCACCAGAACCCACACCGGCAGCGTATAATGCTGAATGTAAGGCAGCAGTACCCGAATTAACCGCAGCACAATATTTCGTTCCACATTTTTTACTAAATTTTTCCTCTAATTCCCTCACTTTAGGACCTTGTGCAATCATTCCAGATTTTAAAACTGATACAACATCATTACAAATTTTATCGTCAATATACGGTTTTGCAGTATAAATACTCATTTTTACCTCAACTTATTTTGTTATAAGTATATAGATCAATATTATACTCATTCTCACAATTGTTACATACCATTCTAACATAAACATCTGTTCTTTCAATTTCTTTTAATCTATGTGCACATTTACACACAAACCCAATTATTCTAGATGGGTTTCCAACGACTAAAGCATAGTTTGGAACATCCTTATTTACTACACTTCCAGCTCCAATCAAAGCGTATTCCCCAATTGTTACACCACAAAGAATGGTAGCATTTGCCCCAATAGATGCTCCCCGTTTAACTAATGTTGGATATATCTTAAAATCGCCTATAAACGATCTTGGATACAGATCATTAGTAAATGTCATATGAGGTCCAAGAAAGGCGTCATCTTCGATTGTAACACCCATATAAATGGAGACTCCATTCTGTGTTTTTACATTATTACCAATAACAACGTTCTCAGCGACATAAACATCTTTAGCTAAAATGCAATTTTTCCCAATTTTTGCGTATTCTCTGACTTGTGCTTGATTCCAAATCTTGGTGCCATTTCCTATTTCCGCTAATTCAGATACATATGCTGAAGGGTGAATGTAAACATCTTTAACTTCTTCCAATGCTGCCATAATTTTTTACTCCTATTTTTATCATTATACTGTTTGTATATATTTTAAATATTTTCATTATTTCTATCTCCAAACCTTATCGGTAATTCCTGAATCAAAAACCTATATTTGCCGTTTTTTGTTCTTGGAATTTGATTAACGAATTTGAGAATTATTCGCAAACTATTATCCGAAGCATTTTTCATTTTACTAATTATTTCATTTTTATCATTATCTTGCAATTTTTCATTTTCTATAATTCTAACAACAACTTCACCTTTTATATTTTGAAAAAGTTGCATATTTTTAATTTTAGAGAATGCTTTAAAATGTTGTGCAAATATTAGAGCGGTTAATGTAATACTCTCATTATTTTTACCAATTACATAATCTTGCAACCTGCCTTCAACATTTTTTATTAATTTCCAATTCCTACCACATTCACAATTTTTATTGGTATTTATAGCAATATCCTGCGTTTTATATCTAATAAATGGCATTACATAATTTGTAAATCCGGTAGCAACAATTTCACCTTTTTCATCTTCTACGGTACACCATTCACCTTTATCATTAACTAACTCTAAATAACCATATTGTGGGAAAGAGTGATAATAATGAGATTGCTCACATTCACCGGCAAGGCACACTCGTTCACTATGACCATACCATGAATAAACCCTTGTTTTTAACACTTCTTTAAATAGTTTTCGTTGCCATTCATATATATTTTCAGAGCCACAAAAAATTGCTTTAACAGATTCAAATGGTTTTATATTATTTACTTTCATATAAGAAACAAAAATCTGTAAAGCAGAAGGATATGCTTGAATAAACTTCGGTTTAAATTTTCTTATTTTATTTATATATAAAGGTATTGTATTATCTGTTAAATGATAGGAAGACATAATAAGCCAATTATTTGCCCAATCCATTTCCCAATATTTTTTATTTTCAACAATATATTTTACTACATTTCCTCTTAACACAACACACTTATCTCTGTATTTATATCCAACTCTCTTCCATTGGTGGGTCATATATGCCCATTCTACAGAAGCATATGTTCTTTTATCAAAGTAAAATCCCATTGGAATACCTGTAGAGCCACCTGTGGTCCCATAGCCTAAATATTTTTTAGGGAAGTTTTTATCAATCATCTCCTCTCTATGCTGATTGATAATATCTTTTGTTAAATAAGGAATTTTCTTCAGGTCTTCAAAATTTTTTATGTTCTCAGGTTTAATGGAATTTCTATCAAATAATTTTGTGTAATAAGGTACATTTTGATATGAATGATAAATAATATTTTTCAATTGTCTCAATTGATATTCTTTTATTTCATCTTCTGTCAAAAATTCAGTTTTATTCAATAACTTCCAAGTTTCTACAAATGCCTTTCCATACCTTAATCTAATCGGTTTATAGTAGCAATATTTACCTAATATATATTTTAATGGTATATAACATATTGAATTTTTTATTTTATCTTTAATCATACCAAAAAAGTCGTTTTCGTAGTTTGTACCATATCATTAAATCCAATTGGCAAATTTTCATTTTTACCAACTATAGTGTCATAGAATTCAATCAATTCCTGCAAGTGTCCCTTGTCTTGCTTTTCAAGAGCTATTTTATTTATTTTATCTCCAAAAATTTCCAGTTCAAGATAATCAGTCATTTTATAGATTTTATTATCGCAATAGAGTTCAAGATTTTCTTTGGGATATTTTGAGTTACCCAGAGCCGTATATATAAGATTTGCGACAGAACCATCTTTATATTTAATATTTATAGAGACATTATCAGTAGAAGAAATTGCTTTTGTATTGGGATTAATTTTATCCACAGAAACAGATTCAATATCAGATCCTGTAAAATAATTAAACAGGTCAATAATGTGGCAACCTTCACCAATAATTCTGCCGCCGTCTTCATGCACCCAAATATCAAGAGGAATATAGCCAGCATTCATGCGATAAGAAATTATCATTGGATTTGTACGGTCTATTATATGTTTCTTTATTTCTTTAGCAAATGGAGAAAAACGTCTGTTAAATCCGACCATAAGAATTGGCAATGTTGAATGTTGAATTTTTAATTTTGAATTATAGAAATCGGTTATTTCATCAAGTTCTTCTTTTGTCGTGCAGAGTGGCTTTTCAACAAAAGTGCTTTTCCCTGCTTTTAATGATTCAAGAACCATTTTTCCATGCAAATTATGGCGGGTGCAGATCATCACCAGATCAATATTTTCATCTTTCAAGATTTCATCATAATCTGTTGTGGCAATATTGGCATTAAAATGTTTTGCGGTTTCCTTGGCATTCAATGAATTAATATCACAGATGGCATAAATATTATATTTATCTTTTAGTTTTAGAAGATTTGGTAGATGCATTCCCTTTGCAAATCCGCCGGCGCCAATGATGGCAACATTAATAATTCCTTTATCTTTTTTTATAAATGGTTTTAATTCAATTTTATTTGGAACAGGTTCATCAATTTCAGGATACTCAAAAAGAGCGATAATCGGTTTTTCAGATAAAGTTTGTAATTCTTCATAGGCGTTTGTTGCTTCAGATATGGGATATATTTTCTCGATTAAATCATCAATGACAATTTTACTGTCAGCAACCAATCTCAGATACTCTTCCATATTGCGATTTTCTGTCCAACGCACATAAGCATAAGGGTAATCAATTCCTTTTAATTCATAATTTTCATCATATCTGCCCGGTCCATAAGAGGTAGAAATCAGAAAATCCAATTCTTTTTGGTAAAGGTCATTTCTATCAATTTTATCTCCGGCAACACCTACAAGCACCACCTTCCCTTTGCGTTTACACATTTTGAAAGCGGAAGATATTACTTCAGGATTATTCGTAGCGGCAGTAAAAATCACACCATCAACACCATAGCCATTTGTAATTTTTCTGATTTTTTCTTCTATCTTATTGAACTCTTTTGAGTTTAATACAATTTCAGCGCCATTTTTTTTGGCAATTTCACAACGTCTGTCGTCAATATCTATAGCAATAACTCTACAACTACTGGCATTTAACATTTGAACGGTGAGTTGTCCAAGAAACCCTAATCCAATTACTGCAACATATTCACCGAGTTTGAAATCTCCCCGTCGCACTCCCTGCATAGCAATTCCGCCAAGAGTAACAGTAGAGGCAAGTTTCAAATCCAAGTTATCAGGGACTTTCATCACCAAATTTCGGGGGACAACAACATATTCAGCATGATTGGCAATACCGGCGCCTGCGCAGGCGACTTTATCACCTTTTTTTATATCGGTTATTCCTTCGCCAACTTCTTCAACAATACCGGCTATACTATATCCAGTTGGATTTGATGTGGTATTTGGTTTTGTTGCTGATTTATATTTACCATAAACACTTGAGAAGCCTTCCTCTTTATATAGATCAATAGCCTTCTGAATAGCCTGCGGTTTATCTTTTATTATTGATATTATTTTTTCTGTTTTACTTTTGCCACTGGTTTTTATTCCAGATATCTCTGTCCCTTGGCTAATACAGGAATATGCAACCTTTACAAGTACAGTTCCGGGTTGTACTATTGGTTTCGGTACATCTTCTAATAATGTTTTTCCGGATTTAACTACTATTTGATGCATATTGATTCGCTTTCATGTTTAATTTTTTTATTGTGTGGATCTTTGTAAAGATGGCCGATTCTGCCCGTATTGAATGAACTGCTGCGGCGGATTATGCCGTGGACTTGATAGCCTTTACCAAGCAGTAATTCTGTCAAATAGGAGCCGTCTTGGCCGGTTATACCTGTGATAAGTGCTTTTTTCATATAAATCCTTTTGTCCACGAATGACACGAATTTTCACTAATGTTTTTATTATTCTCTGTCCACGAATGTCACTAATTTGCCCCGGTGGAATAGTATATTTTGAATAGTTTTTATGTGTCAAGTCTAGTGCAATTCCACTGGGCAGGCACGAAATATCTTTATGTATTTATTTTTAGTGTCTTTTCGTGAAATTAGTGGACAGTTTTATCTCACTATGCGTTTATATTCGAGTTTGGGTTGTCCGAAGTTAACCAGGAGTCCTAATTTGAATTGCGTGGCTTTCAGATAGTTCAATACCTGCCCGAGATGGTCATCAGTTAAATTTGAAAGCGCTTTGGTTTCGACGATGATTTTATCATAGCATATAAAATCGGCATTATATCTTTTTCTTAATTCTATTCCTTTGAAATATATTTTAAGTTCTTTCTCTCGTTCATATGGGATGCCTTGATTATTAAATTCAATTTCCAATGCTTCCTGGTAAACCGCTTCTAAAAAGCCGCATCCTAATTCTTTATGGACCTCCATGCAGGCGCCGATGATTTTGTAGGATTCTTCTTTATAAATCAGATTATCCACTAATTCCTCCTAAGTTTTTTTATCCACTAATTACATTAAGATTCTTTGTCCACTAATTACACAAATTAACACGAATTGTTTTTTCTGTTTTTAGATTTATTTAGTTTCGCAGGTTTATCGATTTTATGCAATGAATTTTTTAATTTGAATCGACAGTCGAACACTTTTCTTCTCCCAACGGGATTCTTCGAACAAACTTCCACCCTGTCAAATAGGGCTCTTTAGTGTTTAAATTTTCAATTCAAGGAAAGCACAATCAACAAGCATTTATGGTTAATATGCATAATATATTTGACGGGGCAAATCTTTCGATCTTTCTATTCCTTCCTGCCGCCTGTTTCCTGCTGCCTGTTTCCATATTATTTTTTTCATTTTGCATTATTCATTTTGCATTTTGCATTTTTTCGGAGGCTTGGCGGTTATTTATTGTTTTTTTATTCTATTCTTCCAGCAGCCATTTCCAGACGGGTTTAACAGTGAGAATTTTTTCGTCAATTTTCATCGTTGACTCCTGGTCATTGGTCAGAATGAGTCCTTCTTTCAGATCAAAGGTTTTCAATGCGTTGAGCAGACCGCTGAACTCGCGATTTTTATTTGCGGAGCTGAGTTCATTCGTCACCTGAATGGCGGATGTAATTTTGTCATCCTCCCGAACAATGAAATCGCATTCATTTTTATCACTGAAATAAAACAGTTGTCCGGAAGCGTTAAGTACATTAAAAACCAGGTTTTCCAGCAGCCAGCCGATATCTTGTGTCATTTTTGCCGAAAGCACATTAAAGAAACCGTTATCGACGATATAAGATTTTTTATCATTGACCAGTTGCTTTTTGAGGCTATAGTCAAATTTATTAACCGTTGTGATGAAAAATGTTTCCGATAGATAATGGATATAGTTTTTGATTGTTGTAATACTGCCGATACCGCTGATGGTCTTGAGTTTGTTGAAACTGAATTTATTGGCGGTATTGGTAATCAGATAGAGAAAGATGTCACGCATTTCGTAGAGATTGGCAATTCTGTAACGAACGGCGATGTCTTTAATGATTATATCTTCATAGATGCGGCTGAGAATTTCCGGTTCTTTATACAGCAGATATTCGGGCATGCCACCGCTGATCAGATAATTATGGAAATGATTTTTAATTTTGGTACGTTCTACTGTATGATACACCATATCTTTTTCAAAAACGACATCGTTCAGGCGCAGGTATTCCTTAAATGAAAATGGGTAAACGACCAAATCAACATGGCGACCGGTTAGTTTCGTGCCGATTTCCCTGCTTAGGAGGCTGGCATTGGAACCGGTAATGAAGAACTTGAAGTCTGCATCGTAAAACCTACGAACAAAATTTTCGAAGTGTTCGACATTCTGAATTTCATCGATAAAAAAGGTTTTCTGCTCGCCGTACAATTCAATCAGCGCTTCATAGAGGAGATTAAAATCCTCAGCCTGGAATTTAAACAGGCGTTCATCTTCAAAATTGATATAGTAAAAGCTCTGATCATTATAGTATTTTTGAATGATCTGACGCAGCAGCGTGGATTTACCGACTCGTCGCAATCCGGTGAGGACAATTATATGGGGGAGTTTGATTGTTGTGTCAATATCGGACAAAATGGACCGTTCAACACCGATTGGTTTATTGAGGATAGCGGCGCGTTGATCTGCCAAAATTTGTTTGATTTGCTCTTTATTGAATATCATTTATTTTCTTCATTGTCACTGAACAATTTAACCATATATTGTTCACCATCACAAGATAAATTACAGAAATTTTTTAATTTATTCTCTCGCGAGAGACACCCCGGTGAACTATGTTCCCGCTGGTCACATTTCACGAGGCGGGCTCTAATTATTTTTATTTATTTTCGCGTAATTTGCGCTCCGAAGGAGTCTCTTTGAGACAATTAGTAGTTTTATTATTTTTAACTACGAATTATCTCAAAGAGATGCCTTTGGCACGCAGAGATTTTTTAACTACGAATTATCCCAACAGGGATCCCTTGCGGGACGCGAATTACTCTATTTTTTTTTATTTTTTAAAGGGGGATTATAGGAACTTATAGAGATACCATATTTTTCTAATATGTGAAGAATATCTTCGTCAGAGGATTTGCCGTCTATGTTTTCGATATCTTTGGTAACATCTTCACTTGTATTCGTTTCTATTGTCACCCAAAACGAGTTTGTGAAATCGAATGTATAATTTGTTCATTCGATTATCTCCCAATATCCTCCTTTTGCAGGTCCTATTCGTTTAATGATTCCAATTTCTTTTAGTTTAGAAATATTTTCTTGTGTTTTTCGATGAGAAATTCCAATTGCAACCGCTAATTCACGTGCTGAGATATACTGATTTTGTTTCACTAATTCTATTATCGTTTTCTGATTAAGTGTAAGGTTATCTACGACCTTATCTACGACTTTATCTACGACCTTATCTGCGACCTTATTATTTGAATGAATAGTTATCCAAAACGCATCCGTAAATTCAAAAGTGCAAGTATTGCCATTTTAAATTCATCCGTTACCAATATTTGATTGAATCGAATTATACCTCTTACGCAATATGTCTGTGGCTATTTGCAAAATATCTTTAGCAGCAACTGTGAAATCCGGCTCCTTTTCCCAGATAATATTTGATAAAAATTTGACCGGAAATTCCACCAGAATTTTGCTGATATCCAAAGCATCCAAATAGACAACCTTCTGCAGACCTTCATTAAATATATCGTTCCAGTGAAAAGAAAAATTTCGGGCTATGAATAAAATATCGGCTATATCCTTCGGTTCGCGTCTTTCCAGTGCTGTTAGTTTATTGGAAAGAATGTTGCGCCAGTTATCGACTCTCGGGAATAATGGAAACTTTTTATAGCCTCCATAGTGGAATGCCACATCATTGACAAAATCAATTTTTAGATTTACATCTTCCTTTCGGAGTAATATTCTTACAAAATCAGCAGATTTAATCCCGAAGGAAAATTGTACATTTTGTTGTTTGAACGCATTAGTAACCCGGTCAACTTGAAGTGCAAAATCTGCTGAGTGATTCAGAAAGAAGTCCAGGTCATCAGAAAAGCGATGATGAAAATAGAAACGTCCCAGAGCAGTGCCGCCGGTAAGATAAAAGTCGTTTTTAACATCCGCGATGATTTTAAGTCCTTCATCCTGGAAAGGATAAAGCTTATTGAAATAGTAATCTTTTTGCAAAATGAT
>Ga0265594_1000240_pt1 | contig 45005 bp, 33 predicted proteins | sample saktaG_11_FD_190147 | JGI IMG/M metagenome (GOLD analysis project Ga0265594, IMG submission 190147) | Saline water microbial communities from Sakinaw Lake, British Columbia, Canada - sak_2011_5_24_80m | ecosystem: Environmental > Aquatic > Non-marine Saline and Alkaline > Saline ... | reverse complement strand
TTCACTTAACGTTGTAAAAATAATCAAAATTTTAAACCTAAAAATAATGTATAATAAAAAGAGCATTAATTTTGTCCACTTGAAAGAATATACTCTAAAAAAGCATTAAAAATGTCCTTTATACCTAAAAAGGCAATAAATTTAAAAGAAAAAAATTGTAGAACTAAAATAAAACATTCAAAAATATTATTATTTGGTAGCGGTATTCCTGTGCATAATAAGTATGTTTTTGTTTTCAATGATACAATAATAAATCCATTAGTATCTAAAAGGATCCTCAGTAGTAAATTAACTAATGCTTTTGGAGAAGTGTTAAGTATTGATGAACTTAAAACAAATTATTTTTAAAATACAAACAAGTTTAAAATAGATAATAATTTAAAAATTGACTGATTATTTATTTGCAAAATTTTTTTTCATTTTTGTATTTCACGGATTCTAAATTACTATATAGCAACAGTCCTTAACATCGTGTATATTTCAGGTGGGTTGTTATGCGATTTTGAAAAGTTGTAGCAATTTTGTACCTTTATCACGGGTGGACAATGATACTATTTCAAACCCCGCACGACACCATACCATAACACGTTAGCCCAATATCATAACAAATATATCAATCAATTTTAGAAAAAAAATTACAGATATTGCTATTTCCCCAAGATTGAAGTTTTTTGTCTATGGCTTATCAAAATCCAGATTAATACTTATGCCTCCGCGAATCCATGTTCCCGGCATTTCAATATTGCCAATATCATAATATTTAACATCAAATAAGTTTGAAGCTTCTAAATAAATGTTAAGATATTTTCTTTTCCAGAAAATACGAGAGTCAATCAAACAAAAAGGTCTGTATTCTACTTCTTTATTCAAATCAAAATCAGTATATGTTCCTGCCCTGTCCTGAAAATTAAACCTCCAGCTTGCACCAAGATTTTTATATATCCTGTGTTCTGTAGTAATTGTTAACTTATGCTTTAAATAATCCAAAGCATAGTTTGATATATAATCAACATTGCTTTGTTTTTCTTTGTCTGTATATGAATAACTAATGTTAATATATTTAAAAGGGAAGTTTTGATTAAATAATTTTTTTGTCTTTATGTTAGCCGAAATTTCAAAACCATTAGTAATAAGTTCTGTGATATTTTTACTTTCAAACAAAGAAGAGTCAGGTTGTTTGACCCAGTCAATTATGTTTTTGCCATATCTTCGGAAAACAGATATATGTGCAGATAAAAAATTATTAACATATTTGGTTCCTGTTTCATACGACACAGATTCTTCCGGTTTTAAGCTGTCATTTCCAAGATTGCAAGGACCTTTGTAATACAAATCAGTAAAAGTTGGCAATCTAAATGACTTATTTACAGATGCAAAAAACTTTACTTTTTTTGTTAATTTATAGCTAATATCAAATCCCGGATAAATATTCCGGTTGATATTTGTTCCCTGATACCAGTTTGCTAACAGACCTATTGAGAAAGATATTTTTTTAAAAAATACGCTATGGTCAATAAAAGCACTTATATTTCCTCTTGATGCTTTATGTGTAAATTTTCCGTTTGGTTCGCCCGGGACAGATAAAGTATGGAACATTGGTTTTCCCAGTGTGTTGCTTAATATATTTTCCGAACGATAAGCAGAGCCAAAAGCTGTTTTGCCAAATTTTGAACTAAAACCTGCATTAAAATCTGTTCCATATACATCTGTCAGATGATAATTATGTCCTGCATACCATGATGGTGGCTTATCTCTGAATAGTTCAAAGCAGTCCTGATGTCGCCGCCAGTAAATGTTAGGAGTAAAACGAATTTTTCCTTTTGTTGAGACCCTTATGTTGGCAAAAGTTGTTTTTGTATGTTCAAATTGGTTGGGATATTTAGGAGTATAAAAGCTGTTGGCTCCAAAACTTTTGTCCATATATGCTAGCTGAACATCAATTTTTTTAATTTTTGTTCGCTTAGGCGAATAAGAGGTCTGATAAAACAGATTTGATACATCAAAGTCAGTATTTTCAATATATCCGTCAGATATTTTTTTTGTTAAAGAGATATAATTATTCATTTTACCAAGTTTATAAGAGCCGGATAAGGAAGCATTATAAAAATTATGTTCTCCTCCCATTAATGAGAGTTTTACACTTTTATCTTTATCACTTCCTGTTATAATATTAACAGCACCGCTAAAAGCATTTGGTCCGAATATTCTTGACCCGGGACCTTCAAGTATTTCAATTCTCTTAATATCATCAATTTCTATTGGTATATCAAGGTTATGATGTCCTGTTTGAGGGTCATTAATTTCAACGCCATTTAATAAGATAAGTGTCTGGTCAAAAGAACCGCCACGAATACTAATATCTGCCTGAACACCTTGATTTCCACGTTGACGCACATCTGCATTTAAAGCATATTCCAACAAATCCTGCAAACTCTGTACAGGTGCATTTTCAATTTCTTTTTTTGAGATAACAGATACAATTCTTGCTGTCTCTGAATATAAAACAGGAACTCTGTCCGAATTTATTACAACTTCATTAATATGTATTGTATCTGTCTGTGCTTTAACAAGATAGAATGGTATAAAATTAAGAAATATAAAGAATATTATTTTAAAATTTTTTATCACTATTATGCAATTTGAGATTTACGAAGTTGTTAATTTTTAATTGTTTAACAGGATAAACTTCATATTTTTACATTTTCCATCCTGAAGGATAACCATAAATATGAACAATATTAATGGCTTTTGAACATGAAATACTTCCAGGATTAATACCTAATTTACTTTCAGGAATATTTATTTTTAGTTTTTTAAAATATTTTTGCCATACAGGAAAAGTATTATTTGTCTCAGTATCTTTGAAAGTCATAGGACTTAACTTAAATATTGATTTATTATTATATAAAAATATTTTATAGATAAGCTCAGAGCAGTAATAAGCACTATCATCCATACTGAAAATATTATCGTATGGTTTGCCTTTTGATTTCAAAGCTCGTGTTATTGCATCTGAAATATATTTTTGATATTTAGATTTGACCCGCCCAACAACGACTTTAGGTTTATTTTGAGAATTAAAACTACGATTAAGAAAAGTGTCAATAGGAGTACAACATACACCTTTTGAAATAGCTTCAATAACAATAAATTCATTTTTGTCATTTTTAGCTACAACACCAATATGTGAAAAATTTGCTTCTTTATAACCTGTTGTTACTTTTTCAATAGCATCACATAAATCCCCACAGTCAAGATCTTGAAAAAGTAAATCACCTTGTTTTAGTTTAAAGTTTTTTGAATTAATATTATTATTTGAACAAGAAACTAAAAAAAAAATATTGATAAAAATAATAAGTATTTCATTTTTGCATTCAGTATTAAATTTTATTATAACGTAAATGATTATCCCGTAGGGATTTAGTTATTATAGTATTCAAGTTAATGTAAATGATTATCCTCGCTACCGCACGATTGTATCGTGTGGTATTTATTTTTATTTAATAACAATAACATTATCTAATATTCCTTTTTCTTTTTGGCAATAATGTAAACTATCAATTATTATGTCTTTATATTCGTTTCTTGTAAATACATCTAACCATTCAACTACTGCAAAACTAACAAAATAAACTCCTTCTGCATTATGAAATTTGTAATTACTACTCATGAGTCAAATGTAATAAAAATTATTGTTTTTATTAACGAACATTAAATTATTATTTATGTTTCTAAACCACACGATACAATCGTGCGGTAGCGGGGAAATATTAAATTATTACAAAATCTAAAAATTCTCACAAGGTATAGAACTAATAAGATTTTTTGTATATTCGGTTTTAGGATTTGAATATATTTGGTCCACGTCGCCTATTTCCTGTATCTCACCATCTTTCATAACTATCATTCTGTCTGACATAAACTTAACAACAGACAAATCGTGAGAGATAAAGATATAAGTAAAGTTAAATTCTTTTTTTAGTTTGTTTAACAGGTTAAGAACTTGTGCCTGTATAGACACATCTAATGCAGATACAGATTCATCGCAAACAATAAATTCGGGATTTAAGGACAAAGCACGTGCAATGCAAATCCTTTGTCGCTGTCCGCCAGAAAATTCGTGTGGATACCGATAGAAATGCGATTCATCCATATCTACTTCTTTCAGCAGTTCAATGGCTTTATTTTTACGGGCTTTATAATTTTTAATTATTCCATGCACTTTCATTGGCTCCATAATTGCTTCTCCAGCAGTAATATGAGGATTTAAAGATGAATAAGGGTCTTGAAATACAATTGAAATATTTTTTCGCAGTTTACGCAGTTCTCTGTTAGATAATTTTGTAATATCAACGCCTTTATAAATAATTTGTCCTTGTCCTGATTTTATAAGTTGCAATAAAGCTCGTCCCAGTGTTGTCTTTCCGCAACCGGATTCGCCTACCAAGCCCAATGTTTCACCAGGATAAACGTCAAAACTAACATTGTTCACAGCTTTTATATAGTCAGTTGTTTTGCCAAATATATTTTTATTGGTTGGAAAAAAGGTATTGAGATTTTTTACCTGTAAAACAGGTTTTTTTGTATATATCTTTTCTGTCTCCTTCTTTCTTTGTTCATCAGTAATTATCAAATTGTTCACAAAAGCAGTAATTGATTTTTGTTTTTCTGTTACCACACCATGAGCATCGGTTTTCATAAAATCCTTTATTGTAGGCAGGTATTTCAAATGTTTGTTTAAAGGCGGTCTGCATGCCAAGAGTCCTTTTGTATAAGGATGTTTGGGATTATGAAGTATATCATAAGTATTTCCTTTTTCAACAATTTTTCCTTTATACATAACAATAACATAATCAGCAAGTTCAGATATAACGGCTAAATCGTGTGTTATAAAGATAACGCTTGTGTCATACTTTTTTTGTAATTGTTTTATTAAATCAAGTATATTTTTTTGCACGGTAACATCAAGTGCTGTTGTTGGCTCGTCAGCTATAAGAATGCTTGGCTTACATGATATTGCCATTGCAATCATTACCCTTTGTTTTTGTCCACCGGATAACTGATGTGGATATGATTTGAAAATATGCCTGGGATTGTGTAGCCGGACTTCCTCAAATAAAGATAATGTTTTTTCTTTGGCTTGTTTTTTAGATGTTTTTTGATGTAACAAAATTGCCTCAGCAACTTGATTTCCACAAGTAAACACAGGATTAAGAGAAGTCATTGGTTCCTGAAATATCATTGCCATTTCTTTGCCTCTGTATCTTTGCATTTCTTTTTCAGATATTTTAAGAATATCAATACTTTGTCCATCATCTTTATGATAAATAATTTGTCCGTCAGTTATTTTTCCATAAGGGAAAGGGAGCAGTCGCATAACAGATAAGGAAGTAACAGATTTTCCGGAGCCGGATTCACCTACAATGCCAAGTATTTCAGCTTTATTCAAATTAAACGAGATGTTGTCAACAGCTTTTATATACGTGCTTTTAGTTTTAAATTCTGTTGTCAGATTTTTTATTTCTAAAAGAGTTTTTGATGACATTGTGTAAATAACAGATTAAGTAGTAAATAAATAATAGGATTAGATTTTGGGTTTTAGGTATTAGGCATGGGATGATTTTGGCGATATTTGATTAAATTTGTTAGTTTTTTAGATATTTCTGTGCAATCTGAAATAATTTTTGATAAAGTTTCTTTTGAAATATAACCAATCTTATAAGCTATTTCTGCTTGAGTTTGGACTTCTGCCGAGGAAGCTTTAGCTATATTAAAATAACGGATACTGAGCTTATTGCTTCCTGATTCTTCTCCTTCAGAAATATTACTTGGAATACTAACAGATGCCCGTCGTATTTAATCTTTTATTTCTTGTTTTTTTTCTTCAATATTAATTTCATTCGTCAACTTTGCCCATTCTCTCATTTTTCTATACAGATGTTCTTCAAATATAGGTGCTTTAGCTTTTATTCCTTGTCTCTTTTGTTTATTATACTCTAATATTTCCAGAGCCATAGAAGAATAAGCTTTAACTTCTTTTTCAGAAAATTTTTCTATTCTTTTTTTTAATGTCTCTATATGAATACTTGATTTATGTGTATCTTCATACATATCAACCATAGCATATATTTCAGCCAATTCCTTTTCATCCTCAGGATTTTTACTTTTCTCTAATTTGCTGATTAAATCTATAGCTTTAAGATATTCTTCTTTTGTTTCTATTTCTTCCATAGTTATTTTTTATTTATATGTTATAATTAAAGCAAAAGTAATAAAAAAGAGTTTAATAAATTAAAATTTAAAAAAAATATAACAATCTGATGTAATGTAATCTGCAAGTAGTGTCGTGGCAATTGTCCAATGTCGTTTTAAGTAAAATTTATGTTGTTGATTATTATTGCATTGTTGTTGTGCCGACTGTTGACTGCCGACTGTTGACTGCCGACTGTTGACTGCCGACTGTTGACTGTTGACTGTTGACTGCCGACTGTTGACTGGTCGGTAGTCAATCGTTTACAATATAACTCACCGCTATCTTCCTTGTCTCTTTGTCAGTTAATACATAATCATTATATGTTGGCTTTGCAATAAAACTCACTATGTGCATACACTTTTCAATAATATCTGACATTTCAAGAAAACCAATTTTGTCTTTTAAAAAAGCATCAACAACGACTTCATTAGCAGCATTCATAATACAAGGCATATTGCCTCCTTTGTCTAACGACTCAAATGCTAAAGCAAGATTGCGAAAACTTTTTGTGTCAGGCATCTCAAAAGTCAAGTTTGGATAATCTAAAAAACTAAAACGCTCATAATCGGATTTTAATCTTTTAGGATAAGAAAGAGCATACTGAATGGGTATCCTCATATCAGGCAGTCCCATCTGAGCTTTCATAGAACCATCATGAAACTGAACAATAGAATGAACTACTGATTGCGGATGTATCACAACATCAATTTGATTATGCTTTAACCCAAATAGCCACTTTGCTTCTATAACCTCAAGACCTTTGTTCATCATAGTTGCAGAATCTATTGTTATCTTATCTCCCATATTCCAGTTAGGATGTTTTAAAGCTTGTTCTTTTTTTACTTTACAAAGAAACTCTTTCGTCTTACCTCTAAAAGGTCCGCCGGAACTAGTAAGATAAATTTTTTCAACAGCATTATCAGATTCTCCTGAAAGACATTGAAAAATAGCTGAATGTTCAGAATCTATCGGATAAATATTAACTCCTTTTTCTCTTGCTAATCCTGTTATCAACTCACCTGCAACAACCAAGCTCTCTTTATTGGCAAGAGCAATCTGTTTTCCTGATTTAATGGCATTTATAACAGGACGCAATCCTGCAAATCCAACAATAGCAACTAACACCTTATCTATTGAGTCCATTTCAACTATCTGACTTATTGCATCTATACCTGCATATACTTTAATGCCAAATTTGTGAAACAAAGCTTTGGAAACTTTGTCATAAAACTTGTCATTGCCAATGACAACAGCATTAGGTCTAAACTTAACAGCTTGTTTTATAAGTAAATCAGCATTATTTTGAGCTGTAAGAACCTCTACTTCAAACTCTTCGGGATGTTGGCTTATAACTTCCAAGGATTGCTTTCCTATTGACCCTGTTGACCCTAATATTGCTATATGTTTCTTCAATATGTTTTTTTTTATGTTTATATTTTTAAACTGCCTGAAACGGACAAATTTACATAAAAAACCGTATATATATTATCAATGGCTAAAAATAATTTTATTTTACAATCTGCCTAATGCATACGGTTTGGTATTAACACATCAAAATATTATTAAAAAAATAATTAATGATTTAGATTTATAAAAAAATTATATATTTGTTTATTATTAAAAAATAATTTGTCTTTGAATAAATATTAAATTTGCATTTTTATCCATAATTTGACATAATTCACATAAAAATTATATAAAGAAATCGCAATGAAATACACAACTAAAGGCAATCAAATTATCATAAAAATTCCTGCATCAAATGATGGAAAATTTAGATTTAAAACAAGAAGCAATAATTTGTATTTGGGAAATACTTTTGCTACAAGAAAAAATAATTTTGATAAAAATGTATATTTGGAATGGCAAATCAGTTATGATGCAACAATTGCAGATGTAAATAAAGGGAAAAAGGATACTAAATTAAAAGATTTAACTTTTGTTGGTGATAACAAAAAAGAAAGATGTCTTTATGAACTATCTGAATTAGTATATGAAGGCATAAACATCGGCTTAATTTTGACTGACGATATAAGTTCATTATTAAAGGAAATAACTAAATATAAAGAATTTATTGATAATAGGGAAATATCTGTTGAATATAAGTCAAATATAGTAATGAATGGCATTTCTTTTAAGGAAACAAGCATAAAGTTACCAACATTTTTTATGGTTGAAACAACAGATAACACACAGATTGAAATTTCCATACAAAAACAACAATACGCTTCAGGGACTCAACCTATGGTTTATTTTTGTATTCCAATTAAGTCATTTCAGAATTACAAAACAATACTTGGCAGACCATCAAACTTAGATGACGAATTAATATATGTTATAAATAATAAAAATGCAAGTGTGTTATTTGATATGATTAAAATATTTGCTATGTGTTCCCAAAGACACAATTTTGATATTGCTGAAATAATCAAAACATTAATCAAGTAAAAGTCAATGATGCTAATAAATAAATCAAAACATTTAACAAAAGAAAAGCAGATACAACTGGGTAGTTACTATACCCCAAAGGAATTAGTTGATAAAGTTTGCGAATACATACAACCATATATTTTAAAAAATAAAGAAAATATAATAATATTTGATAATGCTGCCGGATGTGGAGCTTTTGTAAAAGGAATGGAAAAATATGATTATAGAGTAGCTGATTGTGATGCAAAAGCATATAATTTTTTAAACAAATATTTAGACAATAAAAAAGTATTTTGTACTAATTCTTTGATAGATGTTAATAGAAAAAAATATAATATTCCGAATAGTTCATTCCTGATAATGGTAGGCAATCCTCCTTATAATGATATTACTTCTGAATTTAAGAACGGACAGAAAGGAAAAAATTTATGCGACAGAGACTTGTTTGACAGAGATTTAGGAGTTTCTTTTTTAAAATCTTACAATAAGTTAAGGGCAGATACAGTGTGTATTTTACATCCATTATCTTATTTGATAAAAGAAACTAATTTTAAAAGATTAAAAAATTTTAAAAATAGTTACAGGTTAAACAAAGGAATTGTATTTTCAAGTTCATGGTTTTCTAAAACCGGTTCAATCAAATTTCCAATAATGATTGGGCTATATGAAAGAAACGAAAAAGGAATGGACTTTGAGTATATTAGAAATTTTAATTTTTCTATTTTAGATGAAGAAGATAAATTCAATTTATCTGAATATGAAACAACAGATTGTTTTATTGATAAATATCCTCCAGGGAAAAACGGTTTAAAGGTGTCTCCGATTGGTTTGTATTACTATACATTCAGAGATTTTAACTCTTTGCGTAAAAATGCTTCCTTTATGATTAAACAACACTATAATGGAATTCCAGTAACAGTCCAAAATTTTTATAAATACGCATATCTAAATGCATTAAAAAATCTATTTTGGGTAGATAATATTTGGCTATATGGAAACTTATCTCCTTTAATAAATAAAAACATGCTGGAAAAAAACAAAAATATTTATATAGAATATGCTATTCAAACTAATTGCGCATTGAAAAATGCTGATAAAAAAATAATACAGGATATAACTAAATATTATGGGATTGATTTGGACAGATTAACTGATATTAACAAATTGGAAAATGAAATAACAAAGCAATTTAAGGAATTAACTGGTATAAAAAAAGTAAATACAAAAGTAATATACTCTAACAAAATCTCAAGAGATAAACAATTAAGTTTAGCACTTGAAAAAAGAGCTGTTTATCACAATAATAATAAGAAGATGGTCAAAAATGTTAACTGACATAAGTTTATAAGCATATTTGCAACCAAACGAAATGATATTATTAACACGTCAAAATATTATTAAAAAAACAATTAATGATTTAGATTTATAAAAAAATTATATATTTGTAGTTATAATATATTAAATAAAAATAAAAAAATTTAAATTATGAAAAAACTTACGATTTTAACGGTTTTATTTTTTTTAATTATTTCTTTACAAGCTCAGACACCATTAACACAGGCGGTTGACTTTAATGTTACAGATACAGATGGTGAGCAGCATAGCTTATTTTCATATTTGAATTCAGGATATTATGTATGTATTGATTTTTTTTATACAACTTGTCCTTCTTGTCAGGCAACAGCTCCAAAAGTTAGTTATGCTTATGAATATTTTGGTTGTAATACCGGAGATATAATTTTTTTGGGAATTGATTATGACGACACAGATGCAGAAGTAATTGTTTTTGAAAATAATTATGGTGCAACATATCCATCTGCCAGTGGGATAGAAGGAGGCAGTAATTCAGTTGTCAGTAGTTATCAAATAGGTGCTTTCCCAACTGTTATTTTAATTGCTCCTAATAAAAATATAGTAGAGCAGGATATTTGGCCTATCGCAGATGGTAATTATTTGGTTTCTGTGATAGAACCTTACGGACCAGCCGAACATACCTGTGATACAGCTGCTAATATTAATTCTGCTAAAAATGAATGTAGTATTAAAATTTCTCCAAATCCAGTAAAAGATGCCATCTACATTAAATCTGACTCTCATTTTAAGTTAATAATGTATAATTTATTAGGTAATATTTTAAAAGAACTTGAAATATGCAAAGGGCAATCAATCATTAATATATCAGACCTGTCTAAAGGCATTTATTTTTTACAGATAAAAGATGAAAATGGATATATTATAAAAACGAGAAAAATAATAAAAGAATAACATTTTACATAAATCTAACATTGTATAAAATAAAATAGGGTCTATGTTGATTTAGGTAGGTAAAGATAAAAGGTTCTTTCTTAATTTTGAGTGGGTGAATAATTTTACAAATTTTCCAAAAAAAGTTCGGAATAAAAAGATTAATAATGTGAGATATAACCACCGAGTTACACCGAGTTTACCACAGAGTTTCACAGAGTATAAAAAAACTCTGGGTTACTCTGTGGTAAACTCTGAGAAACTCTGTGGTAAAAAAATCATAATGAAATAAAAAATATATAAAACAAAAAAATCACCCACTATTTTTAACATATAACCATAAAATAATTATGAAAAAATTATGTCTTTTAATAACAATTTTCTCTATTGCTAGTATTGGATTTTGTCAAAAAGTAACAAAAAATTTTATGTATGATGGACTAAACAGAGAGTATATAGAATATGTTCCATCTATATACGACAGCTTATCTGCGGTTCCTTTGGTTATATGTTTGCATGGCTTAGGAGATAATATGACTAATTTTACAGGAATTGGTATGAACTATGTTGCTGACACAGCAAATTTTATTGTTGTTACTCCGCAAGCTATAAGTAGTCCTTCTGGAACAGCATGGAACTCCGGAGCCAGTTATATGGGTTATGTTCTTAATGGTGATGTTGATGATGCCGGCTTTATTAATGCTCTTATTGATACTGTATCAGCAAGCTATAATATTGATCAGACAAGGGTATATGCAACAGGATTTTCTATGGGTGGCTTTATGTCTAACAGGTTAGCCTGCGAACTAAATAACAGAATTGCTGCAATTGCTTCTGTATCAGGAACTATTGGGACAGCTCTTACATGTAATCCGGGAAGAGCTATCTCTGTTTGTCATTTTCATGGCACAGCAGACCAAACAGTTTCATACACAGCAAATCAATATGGAAATGACCCTGAAGATCTTGTAAACTTTTGGGTTACTAATAATAATTGTGATACAACTCCTGTATATACTGATCTCCCTGATATTGCTGCTGATGGATATACAATTGACCACTATGTTTATCAAAATGGTGATGACAGTACAGAAGTTGAATTTTATAAAGTAAATGGTGGTGGGCATGAATGGCTATCCTGTCCTGCTAATGATGTTAGTTATACAATAGAAATTTGGAATTTTTTTAATAAACATAAATTAATACCAACTTCTAATATTAATGATATAATATGCGAGTCAAACATTAAGATTTATCCTAATCCGGCTGTTGATATGGTAAATATTTTAAATCTTAATAAAAAAAGTGTATATATAATAATTACTGATATAAAAGGAGCTGTAATCTATCAAGAGCAGATAAACAGAAAAGATAATGTTTCAATCAATGTATCAAATTTTTCAAAAGGAATTTATTTTTTAAAAATAATAACTGATAAATATTCAGATATTGAAAAACTGATAATTGAATAGGATTATTTAACCCCGTAGAAATTAGATTTGCGAAAATTGATAAGGTTAATTTTACTGATATACATATATTTACGAATTTTTGATTTCTTAAAGCTGTTTTCAACGGGGTTAACTAAAAAGTTATATAATCTACAGGATTAATAGGCATTCCATTATACCATAGTTCAAAATGAAGATGAGAACCTGTTGACAGTTCGCCAGAACCACCAAGTATAGCAATAACTTCACCGGCTTTAACAAAATCTCCTTCTTCTTTTAATAATGCGGAATTATGCTTATATACTGAAATAATATTATTCTGATGTTGTATGGCAATTGAATAACCTGTCTTTAATGTCCATACAGAAAAAATTACCACACCATCTAACGTGGCTTTTATAGCTGAATTTTTACTTGCAACAACATCAACGCCGTAATGTTTATCTTTTGGATTGAAATTATTAGTGATAATACCTTTTAACGGAGTAAAAAATAAAAAATTCCTTACAGAATAAATAGAAGAGCCAGATTCTTCATTAGCAGATAAATTGTACTGATTATACTGGTCTATATTTTCAACCTCTATTCTTAAAAGAGAATCTTCTTTTGATTTAGACAATGATATTGTATCATAATTTTTATTAATTTTAACATCTTGTTGGACAGAGTCAATAATCTCTTTACCTTCAATAATATTTTTTATATTATTAATATACAATTTTTTTTGTCTAATATCATCAAGCAAAGAATCTGTTGTTAATGCTAACTCTCGTACTTTTTTGTCCATTTCTAGATTGGCATATCCTGGAATATACTCGCGAAGAGGTGTAAAAGCTATTATAAAGATAGTTGCAATTATTAAAATAATAACTGATATTCCGGCAATTACAAACACATTCATTCGTGATAATCTAAAAGATAACTTTTCTTCAAAAGTATCGTCCTGCATTATCACAAACTTATATTTGTTTTTAAAATTACGGAAAAATTTATTTTTTTTATCAACAGACATTTTTTAAAATTTTATCTACTTTAGGCGGACAAATTTACATAAAAATATTAGTAACTGTTTATCTTATCAAAAATATTTACTATTTTAACAAGATAAAAGATAAAAGATAAAAGGCACAAAGACACAAAGGCATAAAGGCATAAAGGCAAAAAGGCAAAACCTAAATCCCAAAACTTAAGCGGTCATAATTTTTTTGTATCTGAATAGATATAAATATTATACACAGAATCAATAAAAAGGTAAATAAAAATAACATTATAAGGGAATAAAAAAATAGAAAAGACAATAAATATAATATAATTAAAGAAAAAATAAAATATTTTTGCAAAATAAAAGTTATTATTATAAAATTTAGTAAAAAAACATATCATTAAAAAAATTTACTGTTTTTCAAAATTTTATTCATATATTTAATTCCTATTAAAAAAAATTGGATACAGAATGTCAAAGTTTAAGTATAAATATTTTTATCTTATAACTGTATTTATCGCCTTATTAACAGTTTTATCTTGTTCTACCACAAAAAATACCTGGACAAGAAGATTTTATCATAATATGTCTTCAAAATATAATGGATATTTTAATGGTAAAGAAAGTTTAAAACAAGGTGTTGCAGAACTTTTAAAACTTCATAAAGACGATTATACAAAAGTGCTTTCCATTTATAAATATGGCAGCAAAGAAGATGCAGCAACCATTGCTCCTAAAATGGACAGAGCAATAGAAAAGGCCTCTATTGTCATTAAAAAACATTCTATGGATATTAAAGGAGAAGAACATTGTAACTGGATTGATGACAGCTGGCTCCTGGTTGGTAAAGCTTACTTTTACAAACAAGAGTATAAACTTGCAGCACAAACATTTGATTTTGTGTTAAAACAATACAAAAAAAATCCTATTAGATATGATGCAATGATTTGGCTGATTAAAACATATAATCAATTAGGGAAATTTAATGAATCAGAACAGTTGTTAGACCAATTGGAAAATGAAATAGAAAAATATACTCAATCAAAAACTTCTATTACTAAAATTAAAGATAAATTTAGAAAGGAAAAAATTTCCAATAAAGTTATTAAGGAGTTTCCTTTGTCTTATGCTGATTTTTATATACAGCAAGAAAAATATGCTCCTGCTATCGAATATCTGGTAACAGGTATTGATATTAATAAAAAGAAAAAAACAAGAACCAGATTAACTTTTATACTCGCACAGGTATATCAAAAAAATGGTGATTTATCAAAAGCATATAGAAAATATAAAAAAGTTATTAAAATGAACCCTGTCTATGAAATGGCTTTTGCTTCTAAAATTAATATGGCGATGTGCTATGATTTTAGACCTAAAACAAGTAAACAAATAAAAAGCACGTTGCAAAAAATGCTAAAAGATAAAAAAAACAAAGAATATCTTGACCAGATATATTATGCTTTGGCAAAAATTTCTTTAAAAGAAGAAGATACAACATCAACAATAAAATATCTAAAACTATCATCAAATTCAAGTGTATCTAATAATTATCAAAAATTTACTTCTTTGCTGAAATTAGCAGACATTTATTTTGCAAAACGTGAATATGAACCTGCTCAAATTTATTATGACAGTACAATAATATTTTTGCCAAAGGATTATCCTCAACGTAATTCTATTATATCAAAAAATATTTCTTTAAATAAACTTGTCCAAAATTTAAAAATAATAGAATTAGAAGACAGTTTGCAGATATTGGCAAAAATGTCAATAAGAGAACGAAATGCTGTCATAGATAAAATTATTGAAGATATTATTAAAAAAGAACAGGAAAAACGACAGGAAGAAATAAACAGACAACAAAATATGTATCTTGCCCAAAATAATCAATTGCAAAACAATAACATACAAGGGTCTAAATGGTATTTCTATAATCCGTCAGCAATAAAACTTGGAGCTTCTGAATTTAAAACAAAATGGAGAGACAGAAAATTAGCAGATGGCTGGAGAATACAAAATAAAAATATAATCTCTGCTGATTTTGGTGAAGAGAATGAAATACCTGCAGACAGTTCTCAAATTGATAGTGCAAAAGTAATTTCTTCAAATGACCTAAAAGACAGAAATACATATCTTAAACAAATACCTTTAACAGACAAGCAATTAGAAGCATCAACCAACAAAATAATTGAAGCATTCTATAATGTAGGTCTTGTCTATAAAGAAGATTTAGAAGAACTATATAAATCCATAGAATATTTTGAAACTCTTATAAAAAGATTTCCTGAAAATAAATTCCTGCTAAGTACTTATTATCATTTATACAAAAATTATGATGAATTGCAAGAGCAAACAAAAGCAAATTATTACAAAAATTTGATATTCTCAAAATTTCCGGACAGCGATTATGCTAAACTTATCAAAGACCCTGATAACTATTATAAACAAATATATGCTGAAAAAAATCAAAAAAAAATATTCTACAAAGAAACCTACTTAGCTTATTTAAACAATCAATTTCAAACAGTAATAGATAACAGTAACAAAGCTGACTCTTTGTATAAAGATAAAAATTTGTTGCCTAAATTTGAATTACTTAAAGCTCTGTCAATAGGAAAAACACACAGTATTGATACTTTCAAACTTGCTTTAAATTTAATTATATCAAAATATCCTGATAGTAATAAAGTAAAAATAAAAGCACGAAATATTTTAAACTCTATTGAAAATAAAAATAAAGATATTACTGAAAATGGCAAAATTGATAGCATAAAAGCCAAAAGTATCTATCAATTTAATGCAGATAATATTCATTTTTATATACAAATTGTTGATATTACAAATATTGATGTTAATGAACAGAAAATATTAATATCTGACTACAACACAAAATTTTATAGATTAAAAAAACTTACGATAAATAGTATGTTTCTCAATGACAAGCAACAAATTATAACAGTCAGCAATTTTGAAGACAAAGAAAAGGCAATGGATTACTTTAATTCCATAAAAAAAGATAAGACCATATTCTCTAAAAAGGACAAAAAAAATTATCAGCACTTTATTATATCTGTTAATAACTATTCTACTTTTTATAAAGATAAAGATGTTGATAAATATCTTAATTTTTTTAACAAAAATTATCTGTCAGATAATTAGTGTATATTAACCTGAATTATTACTTCGTGAGATCGCTCCCGATAAATGCGGGATTTACAATTCGCTAAGTTCATAAATTAAATTATATTTTATTATCATTAGCCCCGTCCTTCAGGGCGATGTCATTTAGTTAAGTTGTAAAATGTTGAATATCAGATTAGCACCACGCTAAAGCGTGGTGACGGATTAATGTAAATAAAATTTATTAGTCCGCTTCAGCGGACTTCTAATAACATATAAAACATCATAAACGAAAAACATTTACAGAGGAATATCATGAATGGAAAAAAATATGGTGTTTTTGATGATTAAACATAAAAGCCCGCTAAAGCGGGCTGCATGTTTGGTTGTATGCTATTAGTCCACCATACTAAAGTATGGTGCTATTCTGATATGCTGTTAATCAGGACTTTACGCTTAACTAAACGACATTGTCCTTCAGGGCGGGGTATAGTTTTAAGCAACACCCGACTCTGCGAAATTTATGAACTAATCAGGTTAACAATCTATTACAATTTATCAAATTAAAATATGACAAATAAAGAGATTTCTTTTTTAAGAGAGGCAATAAAAATATCAAACAATAATATAAAAAATCAAGGAGGACCGTTTGGTGCTGTTATTGTAAAAGATAATGAGATAATATCTAAAGCAGCAAACAGTGTAACATTAGATAATGACCCAACTGCACACGCAGAAATAAATGCTATAAGAAAAGCAGCAAAAAAATTAAAAACTTTTGATTTATCCGGATGTGAAATATATACATCGTGTGAACCATGTCCAATGTGCCTTAGTGCTATTTATTGGTCCCATATTGACAAGATATATTTTGGAAATACTAAACAGGATGCTAAAAAAGTTGGCTTTGACGATTCGTTTATTTATGATGAAATTAATTTGCCTTATCAAAAAAGAAAAATTCCTACAAAGCAATTATTAAGGGAAGAAGCTATTAAAGTATTTAAACGCTGGGAAGAGTTTGAAGATAAAATTCAGTATTAGAAATATTGTAACTATTCAGGTATCCACATAAGGCAGACCACATAAGGCGTTGTGAAGAAATAAAATGGACAGAGAAGGTGGTTATTCTAATTCATCCAGCCATCCGGCTGTTTTATTTAGTTTTTTTCTGAAAAATCTCCCGATATTTTCAGGGTTTTTTGCCTGATTATATTTAAAATAGATATATTCATCCATAATTCCTACAATTTCTATCTTGCCGGTTTTATGAGACATAACGTATTTAAATCTTTTACTGTGACCATTAAGTTTCTTTTTTGCATTTTCAACAATCTCGTATCCTTTATATAATGGTACCTGGAAATGATGCTTGACTCTCTTTACAGGTCGGCACTGAAAAACATAATAAGGATTAACACCGATGCTGACAAGTTTACTTTGTAATTCTGCAATGACCTGGGAATTATCATTTACTCCTTTTAGTAAGACAGTTTGATTATTAACAATTATACCGGAGCCAATAAGTTTATCTACAGCACTAATAGATTTTTCTGTAATTTCTTTTGAATGATTAAATTGGGTTACTATATATATTCTTTTGTATTTTGATGAATAATTTTCCAGTAAAGCCAATAATTCTTGGTCTTTTAATATTCTATCCGGAAATGTTACAGGAACTCTGGTTCCAAACCTTATGAAATCTAAATGTGGAATACAGGAAAGATTTTTTAAGAATTTTTCTATTATTTTTGTTGGTAAAGCAAAAGGATCTCCGCCACTTATAAGCACATTGTTTATCTCTTTATGCTCCTTAATGTATTTTACTACATCGTTAAATCTATGCAATATCTCTTTTGTTGGTAAGCCCACTAATCTTTTTCTAAAACAATGTCTGCAATAAGTTGCGCATCTGTTTGTTGACAAAATCAATGCTGTCTGATTATATTTATGCTGAAATCCCGACATTTTTGTGTTTTCCAGTTCTCCACTTGTATCATAGTCACCCGACACATCTAACTCTTCTGTTGAAGGAACTGCTATCTTTCTAATAGGGTCATCAGGGTTATTCCTGTCTATTAAAGATATATAATATCTTGTGATATACATAGGATGTATATCTATGACGCTTTGTAGTTGTATCTCTTGTTTTCGTGTTAAATCTATATACTCTTTCAACTGCGCAATAGTACAGATATTTTTTTTTAGTTCGTCTTTCCAGGTTATAGTATTCATAATCGTATATTATTTAGAGTTTATTAATCAAAGTGCTGTGTTCTAAAATAAATAATAATCTCATTAGACATTGTCCTAGCGGGACTAATATTGATATTAAAAAAATAAATAGATACTGAAAACAATCAGGCATCAGTTAATTGCCTGACATATCAGTTAAATGCTTGACCCAACTAAATAATTATATTGTTAAGAATAGGATTTAATACAAGTTTTAACACATATTCAACAATTCCTAATTGCTAATAATATTAAAACATCAATATTGACAGGAGATATTATTTAGAAAAGATATTAATTATTATATACTATATATTTTTTAATAAAGTATCCGTCTTAAGACGGATACTTTATCTGTTTTTTTATTCTTTAAGAATAATTTTTTTTAAAATATTTAGAAATTAAGCTAACTTAACATCTACTGCATTAAGACCTTTTTTTCCTTCTTTAAGTTCAAAAGTTACTTCATCATCTTCTTTTATATCATCTATAAGACCAGTAACATGTACAAAATATTCTTCTTTTGTTTCTGTTTCAGTAATAAATCCAAATCCTTTGGTTTTATTAAAAAATTTTACAATTCCTTTTTTCATTTTATTTTAATAATTTAATTTTAATAATTTAATTTTAATTAATTTTTTGCAAAGATATAAAAAAAATTAAAAATATTCATTTTTTTATTTTTTTTTTCCACAAACTCTTATTATTTTTCTTCTAAAATTTTTTGAAGACCATATAATTCATCTCTTAGTCGTGTTGCTTCTATAAAATTAAGTTCTTTGGCTGCTTTGTTCATAGAATATTTTGTTTTTATTATTGTCTTTTTTATTTGTTCTGTTGTCATATATCTGACAACAGGATCAGCAGCGATATTAATTTTTTGTTTTTCAATATAAGGTCTGTTTCTTTTAAATTTTGAGTCAGCAACAGCGGTCTGAGCAAGTATTGACTTAGTAGATTTTATTATCTGTGCAGGAATTATTTTATTTTTAAGATTATAGTCCAGTTGTTTTTTTCGTCTTCTATTTGTCTCATCTATTGTTTGTTGCATTGACTTTGTAATTTTATCAGCATACATAATAACTTTACTGTCTATGTTACGTGCTGCTCTTCCTGCTGTTTGTGTAAGAGAACGGTTAGAACGTAAAAATCCTTCTTTATCAGCATCTAATATAGCTACAAGAGAGACCTCGGGCAGGTCAAGTCCTTCTCTTAACAAGTTAACACCTACAAGAACATCATAAACGCCCAGACGAAGATTACGCATTATCTCAACCCTGTCAAGAGTAGCAACATCAGAATGAATATAAGTGCATTTTATATTAAGTTTTAAAAAATATTTAGATAGTTCTTCAGCCATTCTTTTTGTAAGTGTTGTAACAAGCACTCTTTGTTTTTTGCTTATTGTCTTATTTATTTCGTCAAGTAAGTCATCAATCTGATTAAGAGCCGACCGCACTTTGATAACAGGATCTACAAGTCCGGTAGGACGGATAAGTTGTTCAACTATAACGCCCTGACATTTTTTAAGTTCATAATCTCCGGGAGTGGCGCTAAGATATATTGTTTGGTTTACCATTGTTTCAAACTCATCAAATTTCAAAGGTCTGTTATCCAAAGCAGAAGTCAGTCGGAATCCATATTCTACAAGATTTTGTTTTCTTGAGCGGTCGCCTCCATACATAGCTCTCAGTTGTGGGATACTTGCATGGCTTTCATCAATAATCATCAGATAATCATCAGGAAAATAGTCAAGTAAGCAGAAAGGTCTTGACCCTGTCGGTCTGCCATCAAAATAACGTGAGTAGTTTTCTATTCCTGCACAATAGCCCAACTCACGCATCATTTCCAAATCATAAGTAACACGGTCTTTTAATCTTTTGGCTTCTAAATGGCTTCCTTGTTTTTCAAAATATTCAATCTGCTTAATCATATCATTATGAATTTCAATAGCAGCATTTTTCATTGTATCTTTTGAAGTAACAAAGATATTTGCAGGATAGATGCTGACAGAGTCAAAGTCCTCAATTTTATATCCGCTATCAGGGTCAAATGACTCAATAGATTCTATTTTATCTCCAAAAAATATTATACGATAAGCATAATCAGTGTATGCAAGGAACACATCAACAGTATCACCTCTGACGCGGAACTTTCCTCTGTTAAACTCATCTTCTGTTCTTGAATAAAGACCATCAACCAAAGAGAGTAATAATTTGTTACGACTGATTATTTTATTTGTTTTTAAATGTATCACATTTTTATTAAAGTCCTCAGGATTTCCAATTCCGTAGATACAGGATACAGAGGCAACAACAATAACATCTCTTCTGCCTGATAACAAAGCAGAAGAAGTGCTAAGTCGCAGTTTTTCTATTTGGTCATTAATAGATAAGTCCTTTTCAATATAAGTATTTGTTGAAGGTATATATGCTTCGGGTTGATAATAATCATAATAAGACACAAAATATTCCACGGCATTTTCAGGAAAAAACTGTTTAAACTCTCCGTATAATTGAGCGGCAAGAGTTTTATTATGACTTAATACTATTGTTGGTCGCTGAGTTTGTTGAATAACATTAGCAATAGTAAAAGTTTTTCCTGAGCCAGTAACGCCAAGCAATGTTTGATATTGTTCGCGTTTGTTAATGCCGTCAGTTAATTGTCTGATAGCTTGGGGCTGGTCACCTGTTGGACTGAAATCTGATGTTAATTTGAATTTCATAAAAAGACAAACTGTTAAATTACCAAAACGGTTTACTCAATATTCTTTTGAACGTTCAATGTTAAAAGTAAATTATTATATGACATTACCAATATTTTACAATTATGTTAATTAATTCTGTTCCAATTATTCTAAAATCATTCAAATCATCAATTGTCCAATTTTTTATTTTATATAATTCGTCATTGCTTTTTATAAGATTGATAATTCTTTTGTAATCACTATTTTTAATTTCTAATTTTTTCATAAAAAATTCAATTTAAATAAATACATAAATTTTTATCAAATAAGCTATTCGGTTTTAACGGCTTAGTTTTATATGTAGGTAGTTTCATTCAAATCAATTAATAAAACTGCCAAGTGTATAGTGTAATTATTTTAATGTGTTTGATGGTAGCTTAATTTTAACATGCAAAATTACAAAATAACCTGATATATTGCAAATTTTTATAGATTTATTTAATACAAATGGCTTTTTTAACAGATATTATTCCGTCAACTTTTAAGGTATAAAAGTAAATTCCGGGAGTAAGAGCAGAAGTGTTCCATTTAACAGAATAATTACCTTTGTTTTGTTGCTTTTTTACTAATCCGGTAATATATTTACCTGTCCATGAGTAAATATCAAGTTCTGTATAAGCTGTTTTATTCAAATAATAAGTAAATGTTACGCTGTTTTTAAATGGATTTGGATAAATATTAAATTTTAAATTTTTGTATAATTCATTTATACCTTCAGATATATTTGCAGCAATATTTGAGACCGACTTATCATAAATTGCTGAGCCATCAGGGCTACACGAATCCGGACTTAATACAGATATTTGATAATATACAGTATCTGAATAAGAACTTGTGTCTGTCCATGAATACAAATCACTTGTTACCGAGTCAATGAGCAAGAGATTATCAGGAGAAGTGCCTTTATAAATATAATATTCGGTAAAATCAAATCCTGAATACTTGTCCCAGTCAAGTTTATAACCTTGTGGTGATAATGTTGTAATTGACAGGTGAATAGTTTTATGAAAAGGGCTTAAGTCCGACTCAAAATCACATGTATCAATAACAGATATTTTGTATGTATCTGAATGTTGTGCAGGGTTTGAAGAAGTATCGGTAAAAATGCCTGAGCTGTCAAAAGCCACATTTGCTATTAAATCAAAAGTATCTGTTCCTGACATTTTATATATGTTAAATGATTTTGTGACAAGGTCCGGAGTTTTTTCCCAGATTATCAGGTTTTTATTTATTTCATTGTTTACTGTAACCATACATATTTTTTGGTCTTGATATGTATTGGAAGGGAAGCATCCGTATCCATTTTCATCTGTTTTTATAAGATAAACATCTTTTTCGCCGGCTCCGAAACTAAATGTATATCCGGATATGATATATCCGTTATCATTGGTTTGTTTAACAGAATAGGCATAATCAACAGAATCTCCGCCCAAAGTTTTATTCCATAAAATATTGCCTGAATAATCTGCTTTTAAAAGGAGCATATCTGCTCCTATTCCGCCAGTGATAATATATCCGTTATCGTTTGTTTGTCGGACAGATTCTCCACAATCATTATCTGTGTTACCAAAGGTCTTTGTCCATAAAGTATCACCAACAGAGTCGGTTTTTATAATATATACATCTTTATTTCCTGCGCCAAAGCTTTCAGTATATCCGGTGATGATATATCCGTTGTCATTAGTTTGCTGCACAAAATATCCTTCATCCTGGTCAGTTCCGCCAAAGGTCTTGGTCCATAGGATATTAGCTGATGAGTCGGTTTTTATAAGATATACATCAGAGCCACCTAGGCCGGAACTTTTGGTATAGCCGGTAATAACATATCCTGTATCATTGGTTTGCCTGACAGAATATCCTTTATCCCATGCTGAGCCGCCAAAGGTCTTAGTCCATAGAGTGTCGCCAATAGTATCTGTTTTTATAAGATATACATCATAAGCTCCTGCACCAAAGCTCCTGGTATAGCCGGTAACAATATAACCATTATCATTTGTTTGCTGAACAGAATATCCTTCGTCATTATCTGTTCCGCCAAAGGTCTTAGTCCATAAAGTATCGCCGACAGAGTCGGTTTTTACAAGGAATACATCTTTATTTGAAGCGCTAAAGTTATAAGTATAACCTGCAATAATATATCCGTTATCATTTGTCTGTTGGACAGAGCGACCTGCATATTCATTTTCATTCTGAACACAAATTTTTTTATACCATAAAGTGTTGCCTGTAGAATCGGTTTTTACAAGATACAGATGATGTCCTGTGCCAAAGCTGGTGGTAAATCCTGTAATAATATATCCATTATCGTTTGTCTGTTGTAATGAAGAACCTTCTTCTGACCCGGTGCCACCAAATATTTTTTCAAAAGTAATTTGTGCTTTTACATTTGAAACAGATAAGCAAAAAAATAAAATTGCAATTGAAAAATAAAATTTTGGACTTTTTAATAATTGTTGTTTTTTCATTTATTTATATTTTTATAATTTGTTCATTATTAATTAGTTACATTTTGTTTCGGCTTCACTCAACAATTCAACAACTAAAAAAACTCAAGATATAGAAATTGAAAATTTGGTCTTTTTTATAAATTTTTATTTTATTTATTTGTGTCTTTTTTATACTCACCCCTAACCCCTCTCTACTAGTAGAGAGGGGAACCAAAAGGGGAGAGTAAAAAATATTGAACAATTTTTGCTCTATATTTAGGGTTATTTCAGTATTTTTTTGTCATGGATGTTTCATAATATTTTTAGTTTTTGTTTATACACAAGCTTTTGCAAAAATAGAATAATTTAGTTTATCCTTGGTTTAATGATTTCATTATATTTTTTTGTATCTCTCAAAAGTTTTAGCATTGGCTCTTGTTTTAAGTCATTAAAATCATCAAAACCTAATTCAATAGCATTATTTAATTCTGATATTGCTTTATCTAATTTATTTTGTTTAGAATATAAACATGCATATAAATAGCTTGGTCCGTAATTTTCAGGGTCTATTATCTTATAAAGTTTTAAAGATTTTTCTGCCTGTTTAAAATCATTTGAATTTATAGTATTATAAGATTGCATATAAGAGGACAAACTCAAAAAATTAAGTAATCGTTTAATTAACAGAGTTTCTTCTTTATCTTTTGTGTTTTTTATTTGCTCGTTCAATCTCTCAACTTCTTTTTTCCACCATAAAACATTTTTTGCTGAAAGATAATATAAATATTGTTGTTGCAGTTCAACTTCTTTTTGTTCATTTTGTTCTTTGTATTTTATTTTTTTTTGAATTTTATCAGATTGTTCAAGTTTTGTTAATATTTTTTTATATTCCGTAACATCATATAAATCATCTAAATAATTAATTATTTTTTTATACAATATATATGTTTTATATGTCTCATGCGGATTATTTTTTTTATCTGTTTCAGGCAAATTATTTTTAATAAAATTATGGATAGCAGAGTCATTAACAGGTATAAGATTATTTCTCATAGCATTAAATTCTAACCATAGAAACACGTCAGGGATTATTTTTTTAGGTGGCCAGTCATGTTTTCCTTCAAAAATGATTAATTGATGTTTTATATCTGATTTGTCAAGAGCTTTGTTTAGATTTTGCATTTCAAGATAATTAAAATCTTTGTCTCCTACTAATCCTATATAATTAAATTTGTTGGTAATTGGTCTGTCAATCTTGGGAAATCCGGCAGAACATCCTATAACGCCTGTGATTCCTCCTTTGAATATTGCTATAGAAGTTGCAACTCTTGCTCCTCCTGAAAACCCAGTGCAATAGATTCTTTTTTTATCAATAGAAAAATTTTGATATGTATCATCAAAAAGAATATCAATAGAATTGTTTAAATATTCCCAAGACAATCCGTTTTTTGAATTGTTAGAGCCAACAATAATGTATCCATATTTTTCAGCCATGTCTTTAAGCAGTTTTACAGGTATATTACCTCTTGCATGAGAATCAAAAGCATAAATTACAGGCCATTGTTTATCAGAATTATAATAAGAAGGTAAGTATAAAGAATAATTTTGAGAAGTATCTTTTTTGCAAATTATTTTTTCAATAACTTTACCTTTTACAAAATGGTCTTCATTATTATGGTCTTTATCTTTTTTTGAAGAGCAAGATTGTGATATAAATAAGGCAAAAAAAATAATAAACAGTATTTTTATATTTGATTTCATAACATACTTATTTTTGCAAATATACTAAATTGTTATATTGCTATTTTTGAATCTTTTAATTTTCTAATTTTTAGGCATTTTAAGTATTTTTTTATAATTTTGTCTTTGTTTTACTTTTTTCAAATTAAATAAATTAATTCAGTGATAAGTAAAAAATTATTATATATCATCTCTATTTTTATTATCATTTTTATTTGCAATAATAAAGCAAATGCTCAACTTAAAAATGATATTAAAACGCATAATCTGTTTTTAATTTCTGACCTACATAATTCAACGCCAAAATTAAGCAAAGAGGACTCTGCAGAATATTCTATTAAAGGATTTCAATGGGGATTTAATTTTGGAACATACCGTGCCAATAATGCTACAGCAAATTATTATAACGGCGAAAGTGAAACAAACAACTTAAATGATATTATTGGAAATGACCCATACACAGGAACCTGGAATAATACTTACAATTATACTTACAATGAAATAAAAGAAGAATTAGGATATGATTTTGAAATAGCCGAACTGCCTGAACGTATGAAATATGACATAGCTTTTGCTCTTGGATTTTATGTAAAATATAATATTAATAGTAATACCGGCTTTTTTATGGATTTTAACTATGTAAAACTAAAAGCCAATAATATATTTACTCTTCGCCTTAAGAATGGCTATGATATTGTCCCAAATTATGAATGCTATATTAACGGAGCAGAAGAAAGATTTGATATAGATTTGGGAATATGTAAAATTTATGGGCAACCAAACAGATATAAACCTTTTGTTGAATTGGCTTTTAATATTAATAATACAAGAGTTAAAGAGGCAACAGCATATATTGAATCTCCTAACAAAACTTTAAGTTATAGTTTTTTAAGTCCTTATAATGAATATTATAATTTACGTGATGATGGAATTGGATATGGCGTTTATGTAGGAACAGGAATTCAAATAATAATATCAGAGTCGTTTTTATTATATTCAGGCGTTAATATACAAATGAAACAAATTAACCTTGGAGAATATAAAGAAAAATACAGATTGCAGGAAAACTTTTTTATCAGATTAGTATTTAAAAATTTAATCTCTTCATCACAAGACGATGCATAAATTCTTATGTGGAATGCAGAATAAACAAATTTACTCTGTAAAAATGTTACGATATTAATAAATCATTCTTAATTTTTATTTTTTTTTGTCAGCAAATCAATAAATTATTTATCTTTATATTTACTTTTGCAAAATAAAAGGCAAAAAGCGTTTATAAACTAAAAAAATATTTATTATTAAAGTTTCGCAATGTTTTATACTTCAAGCGGTTAAAATTTTAACTTTACAAATTACTCCCTCTCTACTAGTAGAGAGGGCTGGGGTGAGTAAATAAAAAATAAAAAAGTTAAAATTTTAACCATTTATAGTATAACATAAATATGGTAAGGATTTGATTATCCTTTAGTTTTAACTAAATGGCATTTAGTTAAAAAATGAATTTTAAAAATCAGATTAGCACCACAATTTATTGTGGTGGTTAAAATTAAAATACAGTTCTTTAAAAGTCGGCTTTAAGCCGACTTCCAAAATAATTAACTGATTTAATCCACCATTCTAAAGAATGGTGCTAATCTGATATATTTTTAACTAAATGGCATTGAACTTCAGATAGGAATAAAATATAATATAAAAAATAAGAGTTTATGGAAAATAAAAAATTGGATTTATCAGATAATTCAAAGACCCACTCTAATTTTATCCAAAATATTATAGAGGAAGATTTAAAAAACAACAAAAATGATAGTCATGTTCATACAAGATTTCCTCCTGAACCTAATGGCTATCTTCATATTGGTCATGCAAAATCTATTTGTCTTAATTTTGGCTTGGCTGAGCAATATCATGGATTATGCAACTTACGATTTGATGATACTGACCCGACAAAAGAAGATGTTGAATATATTGAATCTATAAAATCAGATATTCATTGGCTTGGCTTTGACTGGGAAGATAGAATGTTTTATGCATCCGACTATTTTGAACAATTATATCAATATGCAATACAACTTATAAAACTTGGCAAAGCTTATGTATGTGATTTAAGTCCTGAACAAATCAAAGAATATCGTGGAACGCCAACTAATCCCGGCAAAGAAAGTCCTTATCGTAATCGTTCTGTTGAAGAAAACCTTGATTTATTTCAAGGTATGCGTTCAGGAAAATTTCCGGAAGCTTCACATATTCTTAGAGCAAAAATAGGCATGTCTTCGCCAAATATGCATATGCGAGACCCTGCTATATATCGTATAAAATATGCAAAACATCACAAAACAGGAGATAAATGGTGCATATATCCAATGTATGACTTTGCTCATTGCTTATCCGACTCTATTGAAGGCATCACACACTCTGTTTGTACTTTGGAATTTGAAGTCCATCGTCCATTATATGACTGGTTTATTGACCAGCTAAATATACATCATCCGCAGCAAATAGAGTTTGCCCGCCTAAATCTTAACTATACTGTGATGAGTAAACGAAAACTCCTGGAACTTGTTGAAGGAAAATATGTTGGCGGATGGAACGACCCAAGAATGCCTACAATATGTGGATTGCGAAGACGCGGATATACGCCGGAAGCTATTAAAAATTTTTCTAAAAAAATAGGCGTTGCAAAAAGAGACGGTATTATAGATGTAGCATTGCTTGAGTATAGCATACGGGAAGACCTGAATAAAAAAGCACCAAGAGTTATGGCTGTACTTAATCCTTTAAAAGTAATTATAGACAATTATCCTGAGGATAAAACAGAGCTAATAGATGCAATAAACAATCCTGAAGACCAAAGTATGGGCACAAGAAAAGTTCCTTTTTCACGTATTTTATATATTGAGCAGGAAGATTTTCAGGAAAATCCCTGTCCAAAATTTTTCCGACTAGCACCCGGTCGTGAAGTAAGATTGAGATATGCATATTATATTAAATGTGTAAAAATTGTTAAAGATGAAAAAACAAAAGAGATAAAAGAGTTGCATTGCACTTATGACCCAAAGACAAAAGGTGGCTCTTCGCCTGACGGACGAAAAGTAAAAGCTACTTTACACTGGGTATCTGCAAATCATTCTCTTAATGTTGAAATACGATTATATGACCGACTTTTTACAGTAGAAAACCCAATGGCACAAAAAGAAGATTTTAAAAATTATCTGAATCCAAACTCTTTAAAGATTTTAAACTCCTGCTATGTTGAGCAAAGCTTAAAAAATGCTAAACCGGAAAGTAAATTTCAGTTTGAAAGAAAAGGATACTTTTGTGTTGATACTGACTCTTCTGACAAAAAATTGATATTTAATATGACTGTTCCTTTACGAGATTCATGGGCTAAAATCTCTAAAAAATGATTACATTGCTATATGGTTTTATGGTTAATGATAAATAATCAGCGTCATCAGCGTTCTATATAACAATTTAACAATTTTTTCAATTATTTTAATCATAATAAACAATGTATAAAAAACATATCCCAAATTTTGTTACTTCTCTAAATCTAATTTCAGGATGCTTGTCTGTTATTATGGCTTTTAATGATAATCTTGTAATATCAGCTTATCTTATTGCTTTAGCATCAATTTTTGACCTTGCCGACGGCTTGCTTGCACGATTGTTAAATGCAAAATCGGACTTTGGAAAACAATTTGATTCTCTTGCTGATATTGTTAGCTTTGGTATTGCGCCAGGCATAATAATGTTTCAATTAATTAGTAAAAGTCCTGATTTACCCTCATTATATATCTTAAATACTAATTTAATTCCTTATATTGCAATTATAATACCTTTGTTTTCTGCTTTGCGTTTGGCAAAATTTAATATAGATGATAATCAAAAGGACTCATTTACAGGACTGCCAACACCTGCCAGTGCAATATTTATTGCTTCTCTGCCTCTTATTATATATGCTCAAAATACAGATAATTGTATATTAAATTTTATATATAATCCTTATTTTCTTATAATCATTACAATTGTTTTGTCTTATTTATTAGTTTCTCCTTTGCCTTTGTTTTCTTTTAAATTCAAAAATCTTAAATGGACAGAAAACAAGATGAGATATATCTTTCTGACTGTCTCAGTAATATTATTTATTTTATTTTGTTTTATGGCAATACCTTTTATTATTGTTTTATATATAGTTTTATCAATTGCTGAAAATTTGATAAAAGCAAAAAAGATATAGAAGTCCCCTTAAGGTATTATTCAGGAAACAGATTATATTTCACATCATGTTTTGTTCTTTTTTTGTTATTATCAGCAGGATTTCTTGCGTCAACATCTTTTACATATTGCCATTTACCTTTTGTAAAAACAAAGCCGTCAAAAATATTTGTTTCAGGCATATAAAACTGATATTGCCCTTTAAGATTAGGATTGAGTGGTGATATACGGTCAAAGACAATCATATCTTTTTTTCTTTTTCTTCTTTTTTTTGTGTTAAGAAATTGTTTTTCATATTTAAGCGACATTGTTGCTTTTGATGAATATTCAAAAATTATCCGTTTATATTTTTTTTTGCCATCAAATTTAAATATTGTCTTACCAAAAACGGGCTTATCATTTGGTTTGAAACTAAACACATCAATTATTTTTTTATTCGTTAACAAATTATTGCCATCCCAGCCTAGTAATGTATAATATTTTTTACCTTTATCTTTAGTAAAAATAATTTTATAATAAAGTGCTCCATACCAATTTTCATTATCTAACGTCTGTGTCTCAGCTTGTTTAATTTCGTCTGATTTGTCTGTTAATTTATAAAGTTTGTATTCCTTGGTTTTTTTATTATATATTTGAATAAATCCAAAATACTCAAAAGTGCCATCTGATTTAGGCAGGTTCCATGTATAAAGTTTGAATTTTTTATCCGAAGAAGTTAACCGTGAAACAGTTACTAATGAATCAAAATCATAATCAAAAGAGTTCTCAGTCCTTAAAGTTTTTTCAAATATATTTATAAATTTTTCGTTTGAACTATACTTAATAACATCATCTTTGCCATAAAGTATTTTTTTGCCCAAAGCATTAAGAGAATCTTCATATTGAGATAATAATGAGATATCCTGAGCATTAATAAAATTATTATTAATATTTAATAAAATAATAATTGAAAAAGGAAATATTTTTTTTAATAAAGAAATCATTTGCTATGAATAGTTTTAAATTTTAATTTTGTATTTTTTAAACTGTTGGTAAATATATTTATTATTTTAATATTTTACAAATATAATAAATGAAATTTATAAAATTCAGAATTCTTAAATTTTCACAAAATTTTTTGCTAAAATTACACCCTTTATTATTGTAATAATTTTAAATCATCAATTTTTTTTTAAAAAAATTAACTGTTTTTCCCTAATTTTAGATTTCTTAAAGTTCAATAAAAAAATATATTATTTTTGAACATTTTTTTATCAATAACGAAAAATCCCGAAAAGGGATTTAATATAAATAACCATAGGTGTAACCTGTGGTTATTTAAATAATCATATTAACATCAATCAGGCGGTTGCCTGATTGAATAAAAAAACAATTTTTATGTCAGTTTTATTCAACCCTTTCAGGGTTGTTTGAAGGATTATTATTTACTTACTCCGCATTTACTCACAATATTTTATTTTAAAAGGTGTTCGTGAGAACGCTTCGCTTAGTTCATACGGAGTTATTAATATTTTTCCCCTTCGGGGAAATTATTTTTAATAAAAGAAAATGTTTTCCAAATAATTACTTTTTAATAGCTCTAAATATAAAATGAGTAGTTTTATTTTGATATATTATATAATCACTTGATATTCTAATTGTTATCAGGCAACTGCCTGATTGGTTTTTCTTTCTCCAAATTTTTAAGAATTCTAATATTATATTTTTTAATTTTAATTAAAAATGAATATTCAAAAAAAAATAAATGCTTTTGTAAAATTAGGTAAAATTTTAAGTTTTTTTAAAACTGATGATTCTGACAAAAGTGACAAAAATATTATAAATAAAGCAATTAAAGAAAGTTATTTGCATAATACATTGTTTACAGAATATAATATAAAAAATGCTGTTAATGCTATTTCAGAAAGTTTGTCAGAGAATAACATTTTAAAATGGGCTGATAAATATTTAAAAAGATTATCAGAAATAAATAATCCAAAGACCGTAGGAGTTGTGGTGCCGGGTAATTTGCCTGTTGTCGGATTTCACGATTTTTTTTGTGTGTTAATATCCGGAAACAAATTCTTGGGTAAGTTGTCATCCAAAGATAAATATTTATTACCGGCAATAGCAGATATTTTGATAAAAACAGAGCCGGAATTTAATGATTATATTAAATGGACAGAAGAGACACTTAATTCGTTTGATGCTATTATTGCAACAGGAAGTAATAATACATCAAGATATTTTAAATATTATTTTGATAAATACCCAAACATAATACGCAGAAATCGTAATGGAATAGCAATAATAACAGGCAAAGAGACAGAAGAAGAACTTGAAGCTCTTGGGAAAGATATTTTTTTGTATTTCGGTCTTGGATGTAGAAATGTCTCTAAATTATTTGTGCCACAAGCTTATAATTTTGATCTTTTTTTTAAATCAATAGAAAAATATAAGTATGTAGATGAACATTATAAATATTACAATAATTACAGATATAATAAAACTATTTATATTATGAATAAGATAAAATTTTTTGATAATGGTTTTTTGTTATTAAAAGAAGATATCTCTATTGTCTCACCCGTCTCTGTTCTTTATTACGAATATTATTCTGACAAAAAAAATTTAAAGAAACGATTAGATTTGGATTCTGAAAAAATTCAATGTGTTGTTACTAATGATAAATTTTTTGATAAAGCCATTCCTTTTGGAACATCTCAATTACCTCAGTTATGGGATTATGCAGATGGAATAAATGTCATGGACTTTTTGATGAAATTAAACTTTCTTGATTAAATTTTTTAAATCATCACTAAATAATATATTTGTAATTTAGCAAATAAAAAAAATCATACTTTAAGACAACGAGTTATGAATTTTGAATTACGGATTACAGATTATGAATTATGAATTGTAAGTTTTGTGCCTTAAACTTTGAACTTTGTGCTTTGAACTTGAAACTTGGAACTGAAAACTGGAAGTTTTTGTCTTGTTAAAAATATATGAACAAAAAATATAGAAATATTATCTTATTTTTTTTTATATTCATAAATACTTATGGACAAGATATTCATTTTACACAGTTTAATTCATCTCCTTTAAATCTGAATCCTGCTACAACAGGTTTTTTTGACGGCACACACAGATTTTGTATAAACAACAGAACTCAGTGGAGGTCTGTAACAGTTCCTTATAGTACGATTTCTGCATCTGTTGACACAAAAATTTTGCAAAGAAAATTAGAACAGGATATGTTTGGCATAGGACTGCTTATTAATAAAGACAAAGCAGGTGATTTGGAATTTGGTACTACACAAATAAATTTTTCTATATCATATATAAAATTATTAGGTAAGTATAAAAAAAAATTTATTTCCTTTGCTGTTCAACCCGGCATAGCACAACGTACAATTGATTATGATAAACTCGCTTTTGACAACCAGTTTAATGGATTTTTTTATGATCCTGAATTACCATATAATGAACAATTAGGTATAAACAACTTTATGTTTTTTGATTTAACAGCAGGCGTTTACTGGAATTATCAATATAAAGAAGATGTTAATCTTAATGGTGGTATAAGTTTTTTTCATCTTAACAGTCCCAAGCAATCTCTTTTAGACAATCATAACATCACTCTTAACCAAAGAATAACAATATATGGGAATATCTACATTAATACTAATGATAAAATAAATATTTTGCCTGGTATTTTGATAATGAAACAAGGAACATATAAAGAAATTGCTTTTGGCTCTGTTTTTAAATTTATAAAGAACAAAGAATCATACAATTACACAGCATTAAATCTTGGGATTTTTTTCCGAACAAAAGATGCTGCTAATTTAATATTAGGACTTGACTATTTAAAATTTAATTTTGGAGTAAGTTATGATATAAATTATTCAAAGTTAAAGACAGCAAGTAAATCAAAAGGAGGTTTGGAATTGTCAGTAATTTACAGAGTAAATAAAGTAAAACAAGCTAAAATAAGAGCTGTGCCTTGTCCTATATTTTAACCCACGACTTAAGTCGTGGGCTAATGAGACCTAATAATAAAAAGTAATCGTTTTAACGATTTACCAACAACATTATGAACAAACTCTAAATAAGAACTAATATCCAATGGTATAAATAAATGAATAAATACAGTTATCTAATATTATCATTTTTAATGCTATTAAGCATTAGAGCTGTCTCTCAGACATTTGAAGAAAATGTTGCTTATGGTGATGATGCTTTTGCTGACGGTGATTATTATACTGCTTCCCAACATTATAAAGAAGCTATTGATATTGATAATTCTAACTTACAGATTGTTTATAAATATGCCGAGTCATGTCGCTTAACTTTTGATTATAAAGAAGCAGAAAATTATTATTCTTATATCTTATCAAAAGATAATAAAAATGATTTTCCTTCAAGTCGTTTTTGGCTTGCAATGATGAATAAAAATAATGGAAGATACATAGAGGCAAAGGAAAATTTTAGAAAATATTATGAAAAACATAAAATAGATAATGATTATTTTTCAAGAAAAGCTCTTTGTGAAATATATGCCTGTGAATTTGCCTTAAAAGCAATAAAAGACACTATATCTGTAAAAATAGAACATTTAGATACTAACATTAATACCAAATATTCAGAGTCAGGAGCAATACAGGTAAAAGGAGAATTTTTATATTTTTCTTCTCTCCGTCCAGTTTTATCCGAAAATGTTAAATCTATTATTTCACAGACATATTTGTCAAAAATTTATAAATCAAGATTAAGAAATGATAAATGGACTTTAAATAAAGAGATAGACGTAAAAATAAATGATAAAAAAACTCATAATGCAAACATATTTTTTAGTAAAGATAATGAAAAATTTTATTTTACCCGTTGTGCTGCAAAAAATAATTCTCAGATACAATGTGCTATCTATGTTTGTAATTATGAAAAAGGCAATTTTCAAAAGCCCGTTAAATTAAATAATAAAATAAATCTGCCGGGATATACTTCAACGCAACCTTGCCTGGCATCAACAGGTGAAGATAAAGAAATCCTGTATTTTGTTTCTGACCGACCTGATGGATATGGAAAATTAGATATTTGGTATTCTGTTATAGAAAAAGACAAATATTCTGAGCCCGTTAATTTGGGTAGTAATGTCAACTCTTATGGAAATGAAATCACTCCTTTTTATCGTTCTGCTACTAAGACCTTATATTTTAGTTCTGACTGGCATAAAGGATTAGGAGGATATGATATTTTTGAGTCAAAAGGAATGTTTACTCAATGGTCTTTCCCAAAAAATATGGGATTTCCTATAAATTCAAGATGCAATGACTTGTATTTTACTGTTAATCAGATAGATACAAATGGTTATTTTGCTTCTAACCGTATTGGCTCTCTGCATCTGAAAGGCGAGACCTGTTGCTATGATATATACTCTTATAAATGGATAAAAAAAGAACATAAGGAAAAACCTGCTGAAATTAAATCAAAGGAAATTGTTAGTATAACACCTGAAAAAATTGAAGAAGTTAAAAAAGTAAATATTATTAAAAAAACTAATATAAAATCAGAAATAAATGAATTGCTGCCTTTAACATTATATTTTCATAATGATGAGCCGGATAGAGCCACAACGAAAATTTTTACTGATAAAAATTATAAAACAACTATTAACGAATATCTCTCATTAGAATATAAATATAAAAAAGAATATTCCAAAGGATTAACAGGATACAAAAAGCAAAAGGCAGAAAAAGATATAGAAGATTTTTTTAATGATTATGTTATCAAAGGTCTTAAAAATCTTGAAAAGTTTACTGTTTTATTATTAGAAGATCTTGAAAAAGGTAATGATGTCCAAATAACAATTAAAGGTTTTTGTAGCCCTTTGAGCACAAACAAATATAATATAAATTTAGCAAAAAGAAGGATTTCAAGTGTTAAAAATTATATTTATGAATATAATAATGGTGTTTTTTTGAAATATTTACATAATAAAGCTGTTAATGGGGCTAAACTCAATATTTTAGAAGCACCTATCGGAGAAGAACAGGCAAGTCCTTTGGTGAGCGACAATCCAAATGACAAAAAGAGTTCTGTTTATAGTCGTGCTGCTGCTTATGAAAGAAGAGTTCAGATTATAAAATATAAATAATCATTCATAGTTTGAAATTATCAGCACTAATTTATGAAGAAACAAATGAACATTTGAATTGTTCTATTGTTCTATTGTTTGTAATTTGATGTTTGTTTGTAGAGACGCAAAATTTTGCGTCTCTACCGGGGTTAAATTGTTCTATTATTATATTGTTAAATTGCCTGCCCGTAAAATCAGGCAGTTGCCTGATGAAATGTTAATAAAATCAAAAATTGTTTACAAAACAACAAATTTACAAAATAAATTTTAAAACTGCAATATTTTTTTTAATTTTTTATACCAATGTAGATTCAGGTTACAAGTGCAACATTTTTTTTAATAATATATTTTATCATCTTTTTTTTTATCTTTTATTTTCCAATATTTCATAAGCAAAAAGCCAAACAGCATACCGCCGAGATGAGCAAAATGTGCTACATTATCGCCTGATGCATTTGCTACTCCTGAATATAATTCAATAATTCCGTAGAAAATAACAAAATATTTGGCTTTTATAGGAACAGGTATAGGAATGATAAATATTTGCTGGTTTGGAAACATCATACCAAAAGCAAGTAAAAGACCAAATACTGCACCGGAAGCACCTATGACAACAGGTAAATTAAGGAAGTCAATTTTATATTGAGCCATAAAATCTACTGATAAATGTAATGCTTTAGCAGGATTGTTGGCAAGTAAGTTATTGTATGCTATTTTAAATTCATTAAAATGATTTTGAATATCATAGGAGGCAGGCCTAAAATTAGGTGAATTGATGAAAGTAATTAATTTTTCATGACTCGGATTTTGAATATAATCATTAATTATAGTTAATATCGGTGCCATTTGATAATGCAGCACAACATAATGTATGAGAGCAGCACCAATGCCTGTTATCAAAAAGTAAATGAGAAAACGTTTTGTTCCCCATACTTCTTCCAATACCTTACCAAACATCCATAAAGCAAACATATTAAAAAATATATGCGAAAATCCACCATGCATAAACATATATGTAATAAATTGATATGGGTAAAATTTGCTTGCATTAATAAAATGTAATCCGAGATAATCAACTAAATCAATATTCATAGAACTTTTAACAGCTATTGTTGCCAAAAAAAATATTACATTTATTATTAGCAAATTTTTTACAACAGGTGGAAACATCCTAAATCTGTGTGGCGTATATTGTTGGTAATTCATGTGTTTATATTTTTAACAAGTTCAATGTCCATAATTCATAATTTTTCAGTATCAAGTATCAAGACACAAGTTTCCATTTTTAAGTTTCAAGTTTCCAGTTCCAAGCACAAAGTTCAAAATTCAAAACTCGTAATCTATAATCAGTAATCCGTGATTTGTAATTTTTTAGTATCAAGTTATTTATACTCATTATATTGAGCAATAATTATTCATAGGCATTTTTAATTTTAAGTATTTTGAATTTCATAATTCATAATTCATAATTCATAATTCATAATTCATAATTCATAATTCATAATTTAATAACTGTCTTTGGTTATGGATATTTCATTTAATAAATTTCATTAATATGATTTGAATTTTTTTTCAATTTCATCAAAAGTTATTATAACGAATGTTGGGTTTCCTGATATAGATGAATAAGGGATTTTGCACGCAAATAATTTATCTGTTAAAGCATTCATCTCTTCTTTTTTAAGGGTTCTTCCTGATTTTACTGATATATTTTTTGCCATTGATTGTGCCAAATTGGTTTTCTTGTCTAAATTAATATCTGTTAAATTTCTTTTATAATTTTCTAATACTGTTTCTAATAGCTCTTTTACATCTATTTTTGATATATCAGCCGGTATGCCATTTATTACAAAAGAATTTAACCCTGAGTTATCTATTTTAAATCCAAGTGTCTCTATATCATTTTTTATCTCTTTTATCAGTTGTGCATCACTTGCCGAAAATTCAATGGTTTGTGGAAATAATTGCTGTTGTGAAGCAGTTATTTTGTTTTCAAGTATGTCAATAAAATGTTCATAAAGTATTCGTTCGTGAGCTCTTTGCTGGTCAATAATCATCAAACCCGATTTAATATTGGTTAGTATATAGCGATTATCTATTTGTAATATATTTTTATTCGCCTCAGGCAGATTATTTAAGAGTTTTGAGGTATCTTGAGTATCAGAAGTAAATAATTTGGTCCAGTTTTCTTTATTTGATTTTTCTAATGGCGTTTGTAATTTATAAAAAGGTATTGCTCTTGGGTTGTCAAAAGGATTGTAATCATGATTAATTTTAATTTGTGGAGGTCTTATAGGTTTATTCCTTTCAGAATAAGGAATATCAAAGCTATTTTCTACATCAAAATCTATGCTTGGTGTAATGTTAAATTTAGCTAATGCTTTTTTTACTGTTGATTGTAAGACAGCATAAACAATTTTATCATCCTGAAATTTTATTTCGGTCTTTGTAGGATGTATATTTATATCAATTGTTTTTGGGTCAACATCAAAAAATATGAAATAAGAAGGAAAGGCAGAAGATGGCAATAGCTCTTCAAAAGCATGATTTACAGCATGATTTAGATAAGGATGTTTAATAAAGCGATTGTTGACAAAAAAATACTGTTCTCCACGTGTCTTTTTTGCAAATTCTGGTTTGCCTATAAATCCTGATATTTTGATAAAATGTGTTTCTTGTTCAACAGGTATAAGACGTTGATTATAATTTTTACTAAAAATAGCAGATATTCTTTGTTTTAGACCAGAATTTTTTAACAGGTTGTATGTTTCATTGTCATTATTAAACATTAAGAATGATATCTTTGGATACGCAAGTGCTATCCTTTGAAATTCTTCAATAATATGTTTTATTTCAACAAAATTTGATTTCAGGAAATTTCTTCGTGCAGGCACATTGAAAAAGATATTTTTTACAGATATAGAAGTCCCGTTAGGACAAATTACAGATTCCTGACTTTTAACATTACCACCTTCAATGGTAACACATGTTCCTAATTCTTCTTCTGTTTTTTTTGTTTTTAATTGTAGATATGTTATTGCTGCAACAGAGGCAAGGGCTTCACCCCGAAATCCCATGGTCTTGATATTAAACAAATCTTTTGCCTTTTTTATTTTTGAGGTGGCATGACGTTCAAAACAAAGCCGTGCATCAGTATCAGACATACCGCATCCATTATCAATAACCTGAATTAGTGTTCTTCCGGCATCTTTAATAACAAGTTTTATCTCATCAGCACCGGAATCAACAGAGTTTTCCAATAGCTCTTTAACAACAGAAGCAGGTCGCTGAATAACTTCACCGGCAGCAATCTGATTTGCAACAGAATCAGGTAATAATTGAATAATATCAGGCATTATTGAGTCAAATAAAATTTATCCCTTAACTAAATAACATTTGGATAAATATTGATAATTATTTAGGTTAATTAAAAATTAGAGCAATTAGAAATTAAATTAATTTTTTATGTTATATCTGTCCCATAAGTTTAGTTAATTTGACAAATATAAAGTAAATTAAAAATACAATAAGAAGCAAAACTATTATTGTGATAATAAAAGAAATTTTGTTTTTTCCAAAGATACTTTTTTGAGCTTTGGCAGATCTGTTTCTGCTCCATTGTTGATGAATACGGTTTTTTAGTTCTTCTTTATCGTTTTCTTTGTTATCTGAAATACCATATTTTTTTTTACGTTCTTCTATTTCTTCTTTATGTTTATCATAATAGACAGGAGTATAATTAAACTGTTTAGGTTTTTTTCTATAAAAAAATGAGATACCCATAAGATGAATAAATATTGTTTATAATATTTGCAAAAATATTTATTATTTTTTAAAATATTGAAAGTTTTGGTATTATATTATTTAATGACCAATTTTTTGTAATTTTGTCCGTCTAAAACAAATTGATTTTAAAAAATATATTTATACTTCAAGCGGTTAAAATTTTAACTTTACAAATTACTCCCTCTCTACTAGTAGAGAGGGCTGGGGTGAGTAAATAAAAAATAAAAAAAGTTAAAATTTTAACCATTTATAGTATACCAAAAAATAATAAGATGAAACATACATGATTCCGTCTAAGACGGATAACACACAAGGGAATGATTATAATTTCACAGTAGGGACGATTCACGAATCGTCTCTACTAAATATCAACAAATTACAAAAATATAAACAGATGAGATATAAATTAAACAAAATAGAAGAAGCCATTTCTGATTTTAAGCAAGGCAAAATTGTTATAGTAGTAGATGATGAGAACAGAGAGAATGAGGGTGATTTTATTGCAGCAGCCGAAAATATAACGCCTGAGATAGTAAATTTTATGGCAAAGCAAGGTAGGGGATTAATTTGTGCATCTATTACAGAAAAGAGATGTGATGAGTTGGATTTGAATTTAATGGTAAGTAAAAACACATCTAAAAATGAGACACCTTTTACTGTCTCTGTTGACTTGTTGGGACAAGGATGTACAACAGGTATTTCAGCAAGTGACAGAGCAAAGACAATAAAAGCTTTGGCAGATAAAAAAACAAAGCCCGAAGACCTTGCTCGTCCGGGACATATATTCCCTTTAAAAGCAAAAAATGCAGGGGTATTAAGAAGAACAGGACATACTGAAGCAGCAATAGATATTGCAAAACTTGCAGGATTATACCCTGCAGCAACTCTTGTAGAAATAATGAATGAAGACGGGACAATGGCACGTCTACCAGACCTTTTTAAAATTGCAGAGCATTTTGATTTAAAAATAATATCAATAGAAAATTTAATAGCTTATCGTATAAAAAATGAAAGCTTGATAAAAAGAGAAGTAACTGTCTCTTTACCAACAGATTGGGGAATCTTTAAATTGATTGCTTACAGACAAATAACTGATAATTTACTGCAACTTGCATTGGTTAAAGGTGAATGGAAGCAAGACGAACCTGTCCTTGTCAGAGTCCATTCCGAATGTTTGACAGGCGATACTTTTGCTTCTCTCAGATGTGATTGCGGAAAACAATTACATACTGCAATGCAAATGATTGAAAAGCAAGGAAAAGGCATTGTTTTATATATGAATCAAGAAGGCAGAGGTATTGGATTGCTTAACAAATTAAAAGCGTATAAGTTGCAGGAGCAAGGCAGAGATACTATTGAAGCTAACATTGAACTGGGATTCAGACCTGATGAAAGAGATTATGGAATAGGAGCACAGATATTAAGGGACTTAGGTATAACAAAAATAAAACTTATAACTAATAACCCTACAAAAAGAGCAGGACTAACAGGATACGGATTAGAAATTGTAGAAAATATTCCTATTGTTATTAAGCCAAATAAATATAACAGGGATTATTTAAAGACAAAACAGGAGAAAATGGGACATATTTTTTAATTGAAAGCACCAAATAGCAAATTCCAAAAAACAACTTAGCGAATTGTAAATCCCGCATTTATCGGGAGCGATCTCACGAACACCTTTAAAAAATAAATAATATTGTGAGTAAATAAATCTCAAAATCCAATTACAGAATGACCAAAACAGTTTAAAACTTGTGTGTTAATTTTGTAGGATAATTCATCAAAAATTTCCTGCAAGTTTTGTATATACGAAATAAGGTAATAAGGTTATTTTTATAGCGTATTCAATATTTCTACTAAGGTTATTTTAAAGATTTTAAACCTTAGTAGAAAAATACAAAACCTGTCAGTCTTTCAACCTTATTACCTTATTAAAAAAAACTTAATTTTTGCAGGAAAAATATTTATAATAAATACATCAAAATAAACATACCAGTTTAAAACATTGGAATTTTGGTCATTGGTCAGGCATTCGTCAGTAGCCGAACATGGTTGCCTGATGTAATTTGATTATTGTGATTTGTTATTTTTATTTTTTATCATGCGTCAGGCGCCCGACTGATAAGTTTGGACTTTATGAACAAGCACTAACTAAACTCTATACATGCTAAAAAAAATATTGTTTCCTTATTTTTTTTTAATAATAGTTCTGAATGTATTTTTTATATCTACAATATCTGCGCAAAAAAAATATACTATTAGCGGTTATGTAAAAGATGCATCATCAGGAGAATCATTGATAGGAGCAAATGTTTATATTAAAGAATCTCTAAAAGGCACAACAACAAATCAATATGGCTTTTATTCACTCACTTTAAAACAGGATAATTATAATTTTGTTGTCTCTTTTATTGGATATAATAATTATATAAAAAAAATTAATCTTAACAAAAATCTAAAAATTAATGTATCACTCAAAGAAAATATTATCACTACCGAAGAAGTTGTTATTAAAGGGGAAAGAAGTGATAAAAATATTCAAAGTACAGAAATGGGAACTTTTCAATTGCCTGTAAAAAAGATAAAAGAGTTGCCTGCTTTTTTAGGTGAAGTTGATATTTTAAAAACAATTCAATTAAGTCCGGGAGTTCAATCTTCAGGAGAAGGCACTTCTGAAATCTATGTCCGTGGAGGAGGACCTGACCAAAATCTAATCCTTTTAGATGAAGCTGTTGTTTATAATGCTTCTCATCTCTTTGGCTTCTTCTCTGTCTTTAATGCTGATGCTATTAAAAATATAAACTTAATAAAAGGTGGAATACCTGCCAATTATGGTGGCAGATTATCTTCTGTCCTTGATATTTCTATGAAAGAAGGAAATAATAGAAAATATGAGGTTGACGGCGGAATTGGACTAATATCTTCACGGCTTACTGTTCAAGGTCCAATAAAAAAAGATACAAGCTCTTTTATCATCTCAGCACGAAGAACTTATATTGATATTTTGATAAAGCCATTTATTAAAAAAACATCTCCTTTTAAAGGTTCCGGATATTACTTCTATGACCTTAATACAAAGGTTAACTATACATTCTCTGACAAAGACCGTATATTTTTAAGTGGTTATTTTGGAAGAGATGTATTTAACTTTAACCAAAAAGAAGATCAGTTTGATAATTCTATTGACTGGGGCAATGCAACAGCTTCTTTGCGATGGAACCATCTGTTTAACAGTAAATTATTCCTTAATACTTCTGTTATTTTTAATGATTATAAATTTAATTTTGGTGCTACTGAAAATGAATACGACTTTAAGTTATACTCAGGCGTTAGAGATTGGAATGCTAAACTGGACTTTAATTATTTTCCTTCTGTAAAACATAATATAAAATTTGGAGGAATTTATATCTTTCACACCTTTGTTCCTAGCAATGTTACAGGAAAAACAGGCGATACTGAATTAGACCTTGGTAATCCTGTAGAATTATATTCTAATGATGCAGCATTATACATAAATGATAATTTTGATGTTTCTGCTAAAATAAAAATTAATGCAGGTCTGAGATATACCTGTTTTCAACAAATTGGTCCTTTTGACAGATATATAAAAGATGAATTAGGAGAAATTTCTGATACCATACATTACAAAAAAAATAAAAATGTAAAGACCTATAATAATATAGAACCGAGATTATCTTTAAGATATAGCATAAACAATCTGTCATCAATAAAAGCTTCCTGGATGCAAAATTATCAGTATATTCACTTAGCTTCTATGTCTGCTGTGTCTTTGCCAACAGATATATGGATGCCAAGTTCTTCTGTTGTAAAACCTCAGTTTGGAACGCAATACTCAATAGGATATTTCAGAAACTTTAAAAAAAATATGTTTGAATCTTCTTTGGAAATATATTATAAAGAAATGAAAAATCAAATTGAATTTAAAGAAGATGCTATGGCTGAAGAAACTATAAAAGATAACATTGACAATAGCTTTACTTTTGGAGATGGAACTTCTTACGGAACAGAACTTTTTATTAAAAAGGAAACAGGCAAAATAACAGGTTGGATTGGTTATACTCTCTCAAAAACAACAAAAATTTTTCCTGAAATAAATCAAGGCAAAGAATTTTATGCTAAATATGACAGACGACATGATGTATCTGTTGTTGTATCTTATGAACTAAATAAAAAATGGATTTTTTCCGCTTTATGGGTCTATGCAACAGGAAATGCAATGACACTACCCATTGCGAGATATTTTATTGAAGATAATGTTGTTAATGAATATGGCGAAAAAAATGCTTTTAGAATGCCTGCTTATCACAGAATGGATGTCTCTGCAACTTATACTGTTAAAAAAAACAAACAATTTGAATCTACTCTGAATTTTTCTATATATAATTTATATAACAGATATAATCCTTATTATATATATTTTACTACAACAGGCAATTTGAATGAATATCACTTGGAAACCAAAGCCAAACAGGTCTCTTTGTTCTCTATTTTGCCTTCTATAACATGGAATTTTAAATTTTGAGGTTCTGCCACAAAATACAGAGCTTACTAAAATTACCAATCTTTACATTTATAATAGCAAAAAATATTTTAATGGTCAAATGTAGATGTTGCTGAAAAATAATATTTAATTTGAGCTGGCCAAATATTACTTGTGTCAGCAGAAAGGACTTCAAATTTTACATATCCATCAAAACATTTTGCAACAATTACATGTCCTATTAACAAAGGATCTATATAAGGTGTTGTATCCCATTGTGTAGGAACACTGGTAATTGTAGCCATTTCAACGACGCCCATATCTTTTGTTTGATTTTTATATGTTACTGTATCTACTACATCATTCCTAAACCAGATATATTTGTCATTATTTGGATAATTAGAATTGGTTCCACCATCAGGTTGCCAGCTAATAGTTTCGCCATCATTATTTTGCCAGTTTACTGTATCAGAAATGCCTGCAGAAAAGTCAAAACCAGCATGACTAATAGTAGCTGTTGTATAAAATGATGATGGCGGATTTTCTTCTTCACTATCATCATCTTTTCCACAATTTGTAATAAAAAAAGGCAAAGACAGAATCATTAAAGTAACTGCTAATGTTAATTTTTGGTATAAAGGACATTTTTAATGCTTTTTTAGAGTATATTCTTTCAAGTGGACAAAATTAATGCTCTTTTTATTATACATTATTTTTAGGTTTAAAATTTTGATTATTTTTACAACGTT